>ERZ791879.723-NODE-723-length-21637-cov-8.905801_pt1 | contig 21637 bp, 21 predicted proteins | sample MGYA00510162_ERZ791879 | MGnify/ENA primary metagenome ERZ791879 (study PRJEB30046, sample SAMN00792113) | human gut metagenome | study: EMG produced TPA metagenomics assembly of the A metagenome-wide association study of gut microbiota in type 2... | reverse complement strand
AGGTTATATCATTAATTTTCGGCATCACGGCATTAACGCTTTAGTGCGCAATATTTTTCAGTTTGATTATTGGCAGGTCGACCTTTCCTGCATCTCTGTTTACTGAAATCTTCAGCGTATGAGGAGCCCTTTCTCACCTCAATAATCATTGTTATTTACATATACATATTATACATTTTGAAAAAAATTATATCAAATAAATTATTTTTTTCCTTTAATATCAATTAACTTTCCACTATAAATTCTGTTTTCTATCTTCTTATCAGTTATTGGGTACATTGTTGTTACATAGATATACTGATTTTCCTTATCTACTTCAACTCCTAAAAGCAAATTAGTATAAACTCTCTTAATAAATTCTACAGCAGTCTGTCCCCCTTCATTTTTATAAATACCAATATAGTCGGGTTCTTCTAATATTTTTTTCATCCACTCAAGAATGCCATCTCTAGTCCTTCTATCTAATTGCCTACCATGCCTCTTTATAATATGCTTAAGCACTCCTGGGGATGCATATATTACTCCAGTAAACTCTATACCTAACTCATTGGCTACTTTTTGCCTTAAATATCCTACTCTTTTATAGGTACAAAATCTGCTTTCCATACTATCCCTCTTCACTATAATATATTAAGCATAATACTATCTGCTTAATATATTCTATTCAGATAATAATGTACTCTACACTAAAATATGAAAAAAATTAGTTTTTTAACTTATTTATAACATAAAAATAACCTACCACTAATTATCTTAGTAGTAGGTTATGTTTATGTTATAGAATTATACAAATCAACCCGCCATTTCCTTCGTTAATAATCTTTTGAAGAGTCTTTTGAATTTTCACTTGAACATCTTCTGGCATCTTATATAATTTATTTTGTAATCCCTCTTTAACTAACACTTCTAAAGATTTACCAAACATATTGCTTTGCCATAATGATACCGGGTCTTTATCAAATTGTTCCATAAGAGCGTTAACTAGCTCTTCACTTTCTTTTTCTGATCCCATTATTGGACTAATTTCAGTTTTAATATCTGCCTTAATGAAATGTAATGATGGAGCACTAGCCTTTAGTTTAACTCCAAACTTAGTTCCTTGTTTAACTATTTCAGGCTCTTCAAATTTCATTTCACTTAATTGAGGTGCAACAAGACCATATCCTGTTTCCCTAACATCAACTAAAGCATCCTTAATCTTATCATATTCACGTTTTGCGATATTTAAATCTTTCATAAGAGCTATTAAATCGCTCTCACTTTCAATTTCAGCATCGCAATTTTCACTAAGTACTTTATAAAAAATAGTTTCACTTGGTTTAAGTAATATTCTTGCAGTTCCTTCACCAAGATTTATTTCACTTAAATCTGATGCACTTAAATTTTCATTTTCTTTGGCTTCACTAAAGGCTGGTTTTATGTCTCTTATTTTATCTACACTTTGACACATTCCCTTAACAATCTTAAAAAATTCTTTTTTCAACCAATGTTCTGGCTCTAAGTTTTCAACCCAAATAGGCATGTCTATATTTATTTCTTTCACAGGGAATTCCTTAAGTACATGCTTAAATAAATTCTCAATATCTTTTTCTGTCATATTATAAACATCCATAACCTGAACTTCTACATCATACTTTTTCTCTAGATCACTCTTTAATGCATCTGTTTCAGGAGAGTTTATGTTTTTGGTATTAAGTACAACTATGAAAGGTTTATTAATTGCTTTAAGCTCTTCTACTACCCTTTCTTCAGCCTCTAAGTATTCCTCTCTATCTATCCCTGTAATGCTACCATCAGTAGTTACTAAAAGTCCAACAGTTGAATGATCTGTTATAACCTTTCTTGTCCCTATTTCAGCAGCATCTTCAAATGGTATTTCATATTCATACCATGGAGTATTAACCATCTTAGGTTCTTCATCTTCTAAATATCCTAAAGCCCCCTTAACTATATACCCCACACAATCTACCATTCTAACCTTTAATTTAATATCCTCATCAATAGTTATTTCTACAGCCTCATTTGGAACAAATTTAGGTTCCGTAGTATGGATAGTTTTACCTGATCCACTTTGAGGCAATTCATCCTTAGCTCTTTCCTTTTTATAAGCATTATCAATCTTTGGTATAACCATAAGGTCCATAAATTTTTTAATAAATGTAGACTTTCCAGTTCTAACTGGTCCAACAACACCTAAGTATATGTCACCTTGAGTCCTTTCTGCAATATCCTTATATATATTGAAATCGCCCATAAGTACACCCTCCTATTTATTTTTAACACTATATATATATTCCTAATCCAAAAAAAGTATACTATTTTTTAAACTTTATTCCTTTAAATCAAAATTTTAATTTTTAGGATCTTGTATTAAAGTTAACTTTCTTCTTAAGTATCTATATACTTAACAATATGTTATAATCTAACCATTTATGATGTACTTTTAAATTTTATTTTTACATAATACAATATTATTTTTATTACTATCTTAATCTACTAGTAAAGCTAAGTAAAAATCCATTACACTTAATAAATTCTAATAAAAAAGGTGAAATTACAAAACTGTAATTTCACCTTTTTATTAATAGTTTTCAGCTTTTTTATCTCTTTCTAATAGCTCACCAACCATTTTCTTTGCATCTTTATCCTCAAAAAGAACTTTATAAAGAGCATCTGTTATTGGCATTTCAACATTTAACTTTTCTTTTAAATTATAAAATGCATAACAAGCTTTTATTCCTTCAACAACCATTCCTACTTCTTCTACTGCTTCTTCTCTAGTTTTACCAGTTCCTATTAAGTAACCAGCTCTTCTATTTCTTGAATGCATACTAGTACAAGTAACTATTAAATCTCCCATACCAGTAAGACCTAAGAATGTTTCAATTTTTCCACCAAGTTTAGTACCTATTCTTACTATCTCAGCCATACCTCTTGTCATTAATGCCGCCTTTGTATTATCTCCATAACCTAAACCATCACATATACCAGCAGCAAGAGCTATAATATTCTTAACAGCTCCTCCAACCTCAACTCCAACTAAATCATCATTAGTATATACTCTAAATGTTTTAGTCATGAATAAATCTTGAACTTCTTCAGCTACTTTCATATCTCTAGCTGAAGTAAGTACAGTGGTTGGAATATTAAATGCAACCTCTTCTGCATGACTTGGTCCAGATAATACTACAACAGGGTTTGCAATCTCTTCTTCAATAACTTCAACTAAAGTTTTATTAGTACCTTCTTCAATTCCCTTTGCAATGCAAATTACAGGTATTGTTTCATCTATTAATCCTTTAAGACTTCTAGAAGCACTTCTTATTACATGGGATGGAACAGCTAATACTACATAATCACTATCTACAATAGCTTCTTCCAAAGTATTATAAGCCGTAACATTTTTAGGCACATCTAATCCCTTAATAAACTTATCATTTCGTCTGTTTATATTAATATCCTCTACAACAGTGTTATCTCTATCGTATACCGCTACTGTATTTCCTTTGTTTGCTAATAAAATAGCTAAAGAAATCCCGAAACTTCCTCCGCCTAAAAAAGTCACTTTACTCATAATTAACTATCCTTTCTCTCCCTATATTCAATTTGTATTCCAGTTCCACTGAAATCAAAATTATCCCTTAATTGATTCTCTAAATATCTTTCATATGAGAAATGTCTTGCATTTACATCATTAACAAAGAATACAAACTTTGGTGGTTTTGTAGCTACTTGAGTAGCATAGTATATCTTTAATCTTTTTAATGCTACAACTGGTGGCTCTTTCATTAATATAGCTTTACTAATAACATCATTTAATACACCAGTTCCAACTCTCTTATCATAATTATCATAACACTCTTTAGCAACTTCAAGAACCTTATGTGCTCTTTGTCCTGTTAATGCTGATATAAATAAGAACTTAGCATACTTTATAAACTTAAGTTTGCTTTGTAAATCTTTCTTATAGTTATCCATTGTCTTATCATCTTTTTCAATAAGATCCCACTTATTAACTATAACCATTATAGCTTTATTTAACTCATGAGCAAATCCTATAATCTTTTCATCTTGCTCTGTTACACCTTCTGTTGCATCTATCATTAAGATACAAACGTCAGCTCTTTCAACTGCAGCAAGTGTTCTAATAACTGAATATCTTTCAATTTCTTCTTTAACTTTACTCTTTCTTCTAAGACCTGCAGTATCAATTAAAGTAAACTTTCCAAGTTCATTTTCAATTTTACTATCTATAGCATCTCTTGTAGTACCAGCTATATCAGATACTATTAGTCTATCCTCACCTAATAATCTATTTATTAATGATGACTTACCTACATTAGGCTTACCTATCATAGCAATTTTTATGTCTTCTTCTTCTTCATCTTTACTTCCAATAGAATTAAAGTGAGATACTACCATATCAAGCATATCTCCAAGACCTTTTCCTTGACCTGCTGATATAGCAACTGGATCACCTATACCTAAATTATAGAATTCCCAAGCATTTTCTTCATCCTTTAAGTTATCAATTTTATTAACAACTAATACAACTGGTTTTTTAGATTTTCTAAGCATTGTAGCAACTTCATTATCAGCTGCTGTTAAACCTTCCTTACCATCAACCACAAACATTATAACGTCAGCAGTTTCTATAGCAATATTTGCTTGTCTTCTCATTTGTTTAACTATTATATCTTGATTTTCTGGTTCTATACCACCTGTATCAATCATAGTAAAAGTATGATTTAGCCATTCAGCTTCTGCATATACTCTATCTCTTGTTACACCTGGTGTATCTTGAACTATTGAAATTCTTTTTCCTGCTAATTTATTGAATAATGTAGACTTACCTACATTTGGTCTTCCAACTATAGCTACTATTGGTTTTGCCATTATTCTTCTTCCTCCTGACATGCATCATTTATTATGCTTACTATATCTTCTCCTGTATGATCGCATACAAGAACCTTAACACCTAACTCTCTTTCTATATCATCTATCTTTGTATCATCTAACATAATATATTCAGCTGGCCCTAGCTCGTATCCTTTTCTAAACATATTATTAGGCATAATTAAGTACTCGCTATTAATCTTTCCCTTTAATTGACCTATAATATCTGTTCCTGTAAGAAGCCCTGCAACAGTTATTGTTTCTCCAAAGAAATGATTAATAATTTTATATGTATCTATTTTAATATTAGGGTTAACTTCCATTAACTTTTTCATTCCATTACTTACTTCATCAAAAGCAAGTTGTCCTGTTGGAATTGAAAAAGTTCCTTTTATATTTTTATTTAAATCTTGAGCAGTATAGTTTATGGCTTCTCTAAAGCATCTAATCATACCTATTCCATCTTCTATTTGCTCATATCCATTATAAAAATCTTCTTCAGGCACATCTATACCTGAAACTAAATAAAACTCATCAGAAAATCTTACAAATGGGTCATTTATTTCTTCCATAAACTTCTTTTGAAGCTCCATAACCATTTCTAATTCTTTTCTTGCTGATTCTTTATTAAATGTTTTTACTTGAACTAATCCTTCTCTATATTTAGTAACTCCAATTGGTACCACTGCAATATTGGCAACTGATGGATATAATTCATATAATTCAGCAATAGTTCTTTTTAACTCTTCTCCATTATTAACTTCAGGTATAAGAACTATTTGACAGTGCATTTCTATCCCTGCATCTGCAAGCTTCTTCATTCTTTCATATACTGACCCAGCAAATCTATTACCAAGCATTTTAACTCTTAAATCTGGATTTGTTGTATGTACTGAAATATTTATAGGACTTATTCTATATCTTATAATTCTTTCTATATCCTCATCCTTCATATTTGTTAAAGTAACAAAATTACCTTGAAGGAATGAAAGACGTGAATCATCATCCTTAAAATAAAGTGTTTCTCTCATACCTTTTGGATTTTGATCTATAAAGCAAAACATACATTTATTACTACATCTTTTTGCTTTATCCATAATACCGCCACCAAATTCAAGACCTAGTTCTTCTCCATAGTCTTTTTCTATTTCATAGTCCCAAATCTCTCCATTCGGTTTTTGTATTTCTAATACTATTTCTTCATCGTTAGTTAAAAACCTGTAGTCTATAATATCAACTATCTTTTCTCCATTTACTGATAATAAAATATCATTTTCTTCAATGCCGACTTCTTCAGCAATACTATCAGGCATTACACTTGTTATTACATTCTTCATAATGTCCACTCCTATAATTACCTATCATCTCTATGATATATTAACCTAATAATTTTATTCAGTCAACTAACAGTTAATTTAATTACTGAAATTAAATTTTAAAATACCTATATATAATTTTTCAAATTATTAAATAAAAAAAGAATATAGGTTACCCCATATCCTTTATTATTACTCATTTAAGTCTACATAATCACCTTTGGCAGAAAAAATTATCCACTCACAAATATTTGTTACGTGATCTCCAACTCTTTCAAGATATTTAGATGCAAATAATATTTGAGCTCCCTTGTTGATTATAGTCTCATCCTTTGCCATCTTCTTTAACATATCGTTAAATAATCCACGGTATAATATATCAACTTGGTCATCCATCTTACATATCTCATAAGCTGCATCTACATCTCCTGCAACAAATGCTTCAATAGACTTATTAATCATTTTTCTTAATATATCTACCATTTGCCAAATAGGCTCACATTCTTCACCTAATACATCTAGTTCAACTCTTTTAGCAATCTTACATATATCAACTGCATAGTCAGCCATTCTCTCTAAATCTGTTACTATTTTAGAAGTTGTAAATACCTTTCTTAAATCTGTAGCAACTGGTGATTCCATAGCCATGAACTTTAAACATTGTTCTTCTATTTTTCTATTTAACTCATCAACCTTATCATCATTTTCCATAACTTGCTTTACAAGTTCCATATCTTTATTTTTAAAAGCTTCTATACTATTATATATTTGCTTTTCAACTAAACTCCCCATTTCAGCAAGTTCGGATCTTAATAACTTCATTCTCTTGTCTAAAAGATTTCTTGTCATAATCTCACTCCCTATTATAAATTAAATTTTATCCAAATCTTCCAGTTATATAATCCTCAGTTCTCTTATCCTTAGGTCTATAGAAAATATCTTCTGTTTTACCATATTCAACAACTTCTCCTGATAAGAAGAATGCAGTCTTATCAGCAATTCTTCCTGCTTGTTGCATATTATGAGTAACAATTACAACTGTATATTGCTTCTTTAATTGATCCATAAGTTCTTCCATTTTATTAGTTGAAATCGGATCTAATGCTGATGTAGGCTCATCCATTAAGATTATTTCTGGAGATACAGCTATAGTTCTAGCTATACATAATCTTTGTTGTTGTCCTCCTGAAAGTCCTAAAGCAGATTTTTTTAATCTATCTTTAACCTCATCAAAAAGTGCAGCTCCTCTTAAGCTTTTTTCAACAATTTCATCTAAAGTCTTTTTATCTTTTATTCCATGTATTCTAGGTCCATAAGCTATATTATCATAAATTGACATAGGGAATGGATTCGGTTTTTGGAATACCATTCCAACCTTTTTTCTAAGATCTATTTCATCATAGTCCTTATATATATCTTTACCATCGATTAAAATTTCACCATTAATTTTAACACCTTCAATTAAATCGTTCATTCTATTTAAAGTTCTTAAAAATGTAGACTTACCACATCCTGAAGGCCCTATTAATGCTGTAACTTTTTTTGATTCTATATCTATATTAATATTCTTTAATGCTTTATTATCACCATAAAATAATTCTAAGTTTCTAACTTGAATTTCTGGCTTTATTATATTTGACATATTTACACCTCAAAATCTTATGATTTTCTTTAATATATAATGTAACTTCTCAAAATTAAGAAGCTACAAATTTAATGTATTACTTTAATACTATTCTAACATTTCATTTAATATTATTATAATTTCTATTTTCTAATAATTTGCTTTATTAAATTTCTTACTAACAAACTTTGCTAATAAGTTTAATAATAAAATCATTACAATTAAAACTATTCCAGCAGCTGCTGCAGAAGCAATATCTCCTTTTTCCTTAGTTTCAAGGAATGCATGAACAGTTAAAGTTCTACCACTTGACATTATGCTTGTTGGTATTTTATATACTGTACCTGCTGTTAAGAATAATGCTGCTGACTCTCCAATTACACGTCCCATAGAAAGTATTACCCCTGAAAGTATACCTGGTATAGCACTTGGAAGTATTACTTTATATAAAGTTTGGAATCTTGTAGCTCCAAGCCCAAGTGATGCTTCTCTATATGATGGAGGAACCACTTTTAAAGCTTCTTCTGTAGTACGAATTATTACAGGTAAAATAATTATTGCAAGGGTTAATGATCCTGCTAAAAGTGAATACCCAAACTTTAATGCACTTACAAAAAATGCTGCTCCAAATAATCCATAAACTATTGATGGTATTCCAGCTAATGCTTCTGTTGAATATCTAATTACTTTAACAAGCTTTCCTTGCTTTGCATACTCTTGTAAGTAAACAGCTGAAAGTACTCCTATTGGTGTTGCTATAAGTAATGATAATCCTACAGTATATAATGTAGAAATAATAAATGGTTTTATTCCACCACCACCTGATGGCTTATATTCTCCAAATAAGTAATTTAAATTTATTAATTTATAACCTTTTATAAATATAAATCCAATTATAAATACTAAAATTCCAACGGTTATTATTGCTGATAAATATAATAATATCTTTAAGATATTTTCTTTAAATTTTCTCATTTTATTTACCTTCCTTACTAGAAAGTTTTGAAATTACTAGATTTAATATTAAGATAAATGCGAATAGTACAACCCCTGTTGCAAATAATAATTCTTGGTGTGATTGTGTCGCATATCCCATTTCTAAAGCTATATTACTTGTAAGAGGTCTTACCTTATCAAAAATAGATGTAGGTATTTGAACTGAGTTACCTCCGACTAAGATTATAGCCATTGTTTCTCCAATTGCTCTACCGCAACCTAATACTATTGCCGCAAGTATACCTGACTTTGCTGCAGGTACTACAACCTTAAAAGTTGTTTCTATATGTGAAGCTCCAAGTCCTAATGAACCTTCTTTATAACTTTTTGGAACAGCCTTTATAGCAGTAGTTGAAACTGAAATAATTGTTGGAAGCATCATAACTGCTAATACAATTATTACTGCTAATAAACTTTGTCCTTGTGGTAAATTAAAAGTATTTTGTATCCATGGAACAATTACTGCTAAACCAAATAATCCATATAATACAGATGGTATTCCAGCTAAAAGTTCAACTGCAGGAATTATAATTTTAGATACTCCTTTTGGTGCTATTTCCGCAATAAATATAGCAGTTAATAACCCTATTGGTACCCCTATTATTAAAGCTCCTAATGTACCACAAATAGATGCTATTATCATCGGTAATATTCCATATTTTTGATTTTCAGATGTTGGATACCATTCGGTTCCAAATATAAATTCAGTAAATGATTTTCCTTCTGCGAAAAACGGTCTTAAACCTTTATAAAATACAAATCCTATTATTAATATTAAACTTATTACTGCAATAAGTGCACACACTAGAAATATTGCTCTTGTAACTTTGTCTATAATATATTTACTTTTATTATTTTTATTTTCCTCTACCATTTTAGTCCTCCTAATGGTAATAACACACTTTGATTTATTTATGTATTAAAAACGCCTCAATACTAGAGGCATTTTTAAAATTACTCTATAGTTATTAATTTATTTTCTTCTACTATTTGTTGTCCTTCAGCACTTAATACAAAGTCAATTAACTTTTGACCGTTTTCTGTTAAACTATCTTCTTTAGTTACTAATATAAATGGTCTTGAAAGTTTATAGTCACCTGACTTTACATTATCAGCTGTTGGTTCTACATCATTAATATTTAAAGCAGATACAGTATTATCGATATACTCAAAAGAAGCAAATCCTATTGCATTTTTATTTCCAGCAACTGTAGTTTTAACAGCTCCACTACCATCTGAAATTGTAGCATCCTTTAATAATTCTTCTGATTCATAACCAACTATTTCTTGGAATGCATCTCTTGTACCTGAACCTTCTTCTCTTGAAACTACTACTATTGGAGCATCATCCCCACCTACTTCTTTCCAGTTAGTAATTTCTCCTGTATATATCTTTTTAACATCTTCTAAAGATATGTTTTTTACTGGATTTTCTGGATTCACTAATAAAGCTATTCCATCATATGCTACTGTAGTCCCTTGAACTGAGCCCTTTTCTTCATCTTTTAACTCTCTTGAAGACATCCCTATTTCTGAAATTCCAGAAATAACATCTTTTATTCCAGCTCCTGAACCATTTTGTTGTATTTCTAATGTTACATTATTATTTTCTTCCTCATATTTTTCTTGGATTTTTTCCATTAATGGACCTACTGAAGTTGACCCTGAAATTGAAATTGTTGTTGTATCTTTACTAGAAGCTGTATTATTTTCACTATTTGATCCACATCCTACAAATGTTGCACCAACCATAGTTACTAATAATGCTCCTACCATTAACTTCAATTTTTTACTTCTCATTTTTATTCCTCCACTTTCATAAATGAATTTTTATTCATATACCTTACACAAATAATATTATTCCTCTAAAGTTAAAGTAATATTACTTAAATGTTAAATAACGTTATGTAATTGTTAAGAGAATGTTAAATATGTATATTTTTTGTCATTTTAAATATAATATTGCAAAAAAATAAGATAAAAATACATTAAATATTCTTACCTTATTTTTATTTACAATTTTCTTATATTTTATTATTAAATTTCTTATTTATTTTTATCTTTACAGTAAATGTACTTCCAATCCCTAATTTAGATTGAACTGTGATATCACCATTAAACAATTTAACAATATGCTTAACAATTGCAAGCCCAAGTCCTGTTCCCCTTGTTGATCTTGATTTATCCACTCTATAAAATCTTTCAAATATTCTTGGTATATCATTTTCAGGAATTCCTATACCATCATCAATTACTTTAAAAACAAAATATTCATTCTCAAAAGTTATAATAATTTTAACATTTCCATTTTCATTAGAATATTTTATGGCATTTTCTATTAAATTTAAAGCTAACTGATGGAATTTGTCCTCACTTCCAATAATCTCATTATTAAATTCATTTATAAATTCTATTTTAATCTGTTTTTTCTCCGCCTGCTTTCTAACTATATCAATTATATTTTCTATAACTTCTTTTGGTCTAAAGTTACCACTCTCCATTTTATGAAGATTTTCAATATTGGAAAGTATTAAAATATCATTAATTAAATTAGTTAATCGCTCTGCTTCTTTGTCAATAATATTTAAAAACTTATTCTTCGTTTCAGAATCATCAACATATCTTAAAGTTTCAGAAAATCCTTTAATCGATGTTAACGGCGTTTTAAGCTCATGGGAAACATTAGCAACAAATTCACTTCTCATATTCTCAAGGCGCTTAATATCTGTAATATCCTGAATAGCTATTACTATACCTATTTGATTTTTTGATCCACTTATAATAGGAGCTTTTTTTACTCTTATTTCCCTTTCTACAGGATGAAATAATTTTATCTCCTTAGTATTTATATCAGGTAATTCTCTTATAAAATTAATAAAATCATAATCAATAACACAAGATGATATTTTTTTCCCTATTACATCTCCCTGTAAATCAAATATTTTTTTGGAATATGGATTACTTAATATAATTTTTTCATTATTATCTAATGCTATTACTCCACTTTCCATACTCTCAAGTATAGCCTCAAGCTTATTTTGTTTATCTAAGGAATCATTTATCTTAGTTTCTAATTGATCCGCCATATTATTGAATGTTTGTGCCAATAAACCAATTTCGTCATAATTTCCAATTATTGCTCTTTTATTTAAATTACCATTTGCAATTTTAGCTGTTACTTTTTCAAGTTCTTTAATTGGATATACAATTATTTTAACTAGTTTTACTGCCAATGCTAATGACAATAAAAATACTGCAATTACGATAGCAATATAATACTTTAATGCCCCTAACGTAACTATCTTTATATTATTAACAGGAACTGAACTTCTAACAACTATATCTTCATTTATCTTAGTTGCATAATATACCATATCAACAGATAATGTTTTACTAAATCTAACACTAGTTCCTGTCCCATTACTGAATGCCTCTATAATTTCTTCCCTATCTTTATGATTATCTAAAATTGATGTCTCATTATCAAATATTACATCTCCATCTTTATTTACCACCGTAAATCTAACGGAATTCCCTTTGAATTTATATATAGACAAATCCTCATTAGTATAATCACCCTTTGAAAAGCATATATTATATATAGATAATACTTCCTTTGCATCATTTATATTATTTATATTTAATAATACAATAAAGGAGCTTGTCACTATAATCAATGCAAATATAACTGTAATTACTACTGATGTTATAATACGTTTTTTCATAGAATACTAATTAGGGTTAAATCTATACCCTACTCCTCTTATAGTTTCAATTAGCTTAGGATTTTTATCATCCAGCTCTATTTTCTTTCTTAAATACCTTATATGAACATCAACAGTTCTTGTTTCACCTATATATTCATATCCCCATATTTTATCTAACAAAGTATCTCTAGTTAAAATTTTTCCTTTATTTCTAATTAAAATCTCAAGCAGTTCAAACTCCTTAAGTGTTAAATCCAATTTTTTATCGTTAACAAGAATTTCTCTCTTATCAAAATCAGCAGTTAAATTTCCAAAAACTAAAACATTACTTTCTGGTTCTGAAATAGAAAATCTTCTTAATACTGCCTTTACTCTTGCAAGTAGTTCTCTTACCGAAAAAGGCTTAGTAATATAGTCATCTGCTCCAAGCTCTAAACCTAATATCTTATCAAGTTCTTCACTTTTGGCTGTAAGCATTATTATTGGAGTATTTCTAATTTCACTATTACTCCTAACATCTTTACAAACATCATATCCATCTTTTCCTGGTATCATTAAATCTAATAAGATTAAATTTGGCTTTTCTTCAACTGCAAGCTTTACGGCATCATTCCCATTATTTGCTGTAATTACTTTATATCCATTACTGGTAAGATTATAACTTATTAACTCTGCAATATGTTCTTCATCATCTACTACTAATATTTTTTCATTTGCCATTCCTATCACCCCAACAATTTATTTAATATATGAAAATGAAAATAATCTTCCATATGTCCCATTACTTGCTCTATAAGAAAATAATTTATTTTCCTTTTCGCAATGAGTACATAAATTGAAGGAATAAATATTCTCACCTTTAATGCCAATATCCTTTAAATCTTCTTCAATACACAGCTCCATACTTAAATTTCTACCATTAAAAAGTTTTTCACTAGATACATTAAATTTAGAAATGAACTTCTCCTTTAATTCTTCTGAAACTTCATAACAACATTGTCTAATATGAGGACCTATATATGCTTTTATATTTTTCACATCACAATTAAAATTGTTAATCATCTTCTCTACAGCATTCTTGCTTATATGATTAAAGGTTCCCTTCCATCCACTATGTATAGCTGCTATAGTAGATGTACTTTCATCAACAAGTATTACCGGAACACAATCAGCAGTAAATGCTCCAATAATTACTGACTTTTCATTAGTAACTATGGCATCGCCTTCATTTTCAATAAAATCTTTTTGTTTTTTATCGTAAATTAAAACTTTATCACTATGTATTTGTTTTATATACTGAACTTCATCAACTCCAAAATCATCTTTAAGTGATAGTAAATTATTAACTCCTTCCTCTGTATGTCTGTTAAAGCTTCTGTTCAATTTTGCATTAGAAAATACCATATTAATATTTTTACCTTCTAATATCCAAAAATCCTTAAATTCCCTAAAATCATTAATATTTAATTTTTTCATAATCCACCTCTAAATTTTCCTAAATGTATTTTATCATTTAATCTTAACTTTTACCATTTATTATGTATATTTTTTAACATGATTTTAACTTTACTCATACATTTAATCAATAATAATTATAGCATAAAAAAGACTACCTTTTAGGTAGTCTAATTAATTTTTATTTGTCATTAACCCTTTAATTTCATCTAAAAAAGTGTTAATATCTTTAAACTCTCTATATACAGATGCAAATCTTACATATGAAACTTCATCTATAGCTTTTAATCTATCCATAACCATTTCACCAATAACTCTAGATTCAACTTCAGTAAGCATATTATTTGAAATACTCTTTTCAATATCCTCTGCTAATTCTTCTATTTGTTTTCTAGAAATAGGTCTCTTTTGACAAGCAATAATAAGCCCATTTACAATCTTTTCTCTGTTAAAATTTTCTCTTGTTGAATCTCTTTTTACCACTAAAATTGGAATATCCTCAATTTTTTCATATGTAGTATACCTTCTTCCACAACTAGTACACTCTCTTCTTCTTCTAATTGTTGTATTATCATCTGTAGATCTTGAGTCTACAACCTTACTTTCATCAAAAAAACAAAAAGGACACTTCAAACAAATCACGCCTTTCTCCTATAGTTATATTTGTATTATACAATCTTTTTTTATTTTATTCTATATTTTATTTTCATCTGTATTTAATTGTATACCTGAAGCATCAACAATTAGCACATCAACTCCTATTTTAACTACTTTTTCCCAGGGTATTTCTATATCATCTTCCTTTGAAAACCACCCTTTAGAACTAGATGGTAAAAATAATGAAACTACTTTATTATTAGATAAATCAACTTTATAATCTCTAACATATCCTAATTTACTCCCTGTTGACACATCTATAACTTCCATACTTCTTATAGCATTTACTGAATATAAAATTAAATCATCTTCCATAACTATCCCCACCCCTTAAATATGTATTTAAATCATTTACCATAATTATATATATGATATAGCCTCTTATTTTATTAAAATAATTTTTATTAGGATAATAAAGTAAGAGTTTAAATTAGTGAAGAGTGAAAAGTTAAGGTTGAAACTGCTAACGCAGTTTCTTAAAATATATATTTTCTAAATTCAGTCCCACTGAATTTATTCATTAACTATTCACTATTCCCTCTTACTTATTCACTTATCCCATACTTATTCACTTACCTCTTCACTTTTTTAAGTTTTAACGAAAAAAAAGGACCCTTAGGGTCCTATACATATTTCTTCATGTGTTTCAATGCTGTTTTTTCTAATCTTGAAACTTGAGCCTGAGATATGCCAATTTCGTCTGCAACTTCCATTTGTGTTCTTCCATTAAAAAATCTTAATGTTAAAATTAATTTTTCTCGATCATTTAATTTTTTCATAGCTTCTTTTATAGATATATTCTCTAACCAACTATCATCACTATTTTTAGAATCACTTATTTGATCCATTACATAAATAGCGTCACCTCCGTCATGATATATTGGTTCAAATAAAGAAACTGGATCTTGAATTGCATCTAAAGCAAAAACTACTTCCTCTCTTGGTATATTTAGTTCTTTAGCAATTTGAGAAACTGTAGGTTCTTTGTTATTGTCCTTAATAAGTTTATCACGTACAAGCAAAGCCTTATATGCAATATCCCTTAAAGATCTACTTACCCTAATAGAGTTATTATCTCTTAAATATCTTCTTATCTCACCTATTATCATAGGTACTGCATAGGTAGAAAACTTAACATTTTGTGATAAATCAAAATTATCTATAGATTTCATTAATCCAATACAACCTACTTGAAATAAATCATCTACATTTTCCCCTCTATTATTAAATCTTTGAATAACACTTAAAACTAACCTTAAATTTCCCTTAATAAATGTTTCCCTCGCTTGTGTATCTCCGCTTCTCATCTTTAATAAAAGCTCTCTTTTTTCCTTTTCCTTTAGTACTGGTAATTTTGAAGTATTTACTCCACAAATCTCAACTTTGTTAATAATCAAAGTTAATCACTCCTTCAGAAGTAATAACATACTGCATTTAAAATTATTTCCGTTAGAGGATTCTTTTATACTAAAGACAACCTAAATCATTTTATTTATTTCTTTTTTTAATCTACTTATTATTTTCTTTTCTAATCTAGAAATGTATGATTGAGATATCCCAAGGATGTCTGCAACTTCTTTTTGCGTCTTTTCACTATGTCCAGAAAGCCCAAATCTTAATCGTACTATTTCTTTTTCTCTTTCGTTTAAATTTCTTAAAGCTAAAAATAATAATTGTTTATCTACTTCATCTTCAATTAAATTATACACAGTATCATTTTCAGTACCTAAAATATCAGATAAAAGTAATTCATTTCCATCCCAATCTATATTTAATGGCTCATAAAAAGATACTTCAGCCTTTACTTTACTATTTCTTCTTAAATACATTAATATTTCATTTTCAATACATCTTGATGCATAAGTAGCTAATTTAATTTTCTTTTCTGGATTAAAAGTATTTACAGCCTTAATTAATCCTATAGTTCCTACAGAAATTAAATCTTCAACACCTACACCTGTATTTTCAAACTTTCTTGCTATATATACAACAAGTCTCAAGTTTCTTTCTATAAGTGTATTTCTGACACCTTCTCCACCAGTACTTAGTTTATCAACTAATTCTTCCTCTTCATCCTTCTTTAATGGTGGTGGTAAAGCATCATTACCTCCTATATAATCTACTCTTTTCCTAAAAATATTAAACTTTGATAAAAATTTATTAATAAATAAAACTAACTTCCCCATATCTACTATACCTCCTATACTATACCTCTTGATAATAAGGCTTGAAATTCATCTTCCTTACTTAATTTTCTTTCACACCCACATATTATAGCTTCTACCTTTCTCCAATTATTTGCTTCTTCATTTCTAATCATTATATTTTGTCCTTTAAAGCCTCTTACTTCACCTACTTCATTAATAGTGTCATACTTTATAATAAACTTCTTATCATCAGCTATTTCAAATTGATTAAAATAAGTATTTTCAACTATTATACAAGGCAAATTAGTTACTGGCTCCCTTAATTCATTTCCAGTATCTAAAAATCCTTTTACTAGTACTGTTCTTGTTCCTTCTGTAATATATATATCATATAAAAAGTTCTTTACCATTGCTCTATCTTTAAGTAAATCTACAATTCGAGTTATAAATATAAAAGTAATAGCCACCGATAAAACTATAAATTTGGCTGAATTATTTTTAATAACAAACTCTTGTCCAACTAAATATGTATTTTGCATTTGTACTGTGCTAAAACATATACCACTTAACATAAAGGCTAGCATAAAAAATATTACAACTGATTTGAAAATAAATTTAAAATTTCTTTTTTCCATAGAAATATATATCATAATCGTTGGAACTAATATTTTTAATACTACAGAACTTAAAATCTTTACATTACAAAAAATAACTAACCCATATACGCCACCTAATAAAGCCGCTAAATATACATTTCTTTTTTTATAATCCATCCTCAATAGCTTAAAAGTAAGTAGCAATAAGAATAAATTGATTATTATATTTTCTAATAAATATATATCAATATAAACTTCCATATACTCACCCCCTCAATATATAAATTATACCTTTATATGTATTTTTTTTTTGTCACATTGAAGGAGTTTAAACCAAGTTTTAAACCAACTTTTTTTACATTTTACCCCCTGTTTTTTCTTTATAAATTTTAATATTTTTTTTATTTCTTTTTTTATGTCTTTTTATGCAAACAATATAAATATTTTAATAACAAAAAATAGATAGATGATGTAATTTCGATTTACTTCATCTATCTATTTATATTAATAAAATTTTATTACTTTCTTGATCTTAAGAAACTTGGAATATTTACACTTTCTCTATCTAAATCTAATAGAGGATCAGTATAAGATGTTGTAGGTTCTTCCTCTCTCTTTACAGTTTCAACTGTTTTAGGTTCTATTCTAGATTCACTAGTACTTGATACAATATTACCATTATCTTCTTCAAATCCTGTTGCAATTACAGTTAATCTAATTTCATCATTTAAACTTTCATCAATAACTGCTCCAAATATGATATTAGCGTCTACATCAGCTGCTTCTCTAACAATTTCAGCTGCTTCATAAACTTCTATAGCCCCTAAATCAACTCCACCTGTAAAGTTAATTATAACTCCTGTTGCACCATCAATAGAAGTTTCTAATAATGGAGATGATATTGCCTGTCTAACTGCATCTTGCGCTTTATTATCACCTTTCCCATAACCAACTCCCATATGAGCTAATCCTTTATCTTTCATTACTGTTTCAATATCAGCAAAGTCAGCATTAACTACCCCTGGGATTGTGATAAGGTCAGATATCGCTTGTACACCTTGTCTTAAAACACCATCAGCTAATTTGAAAGAATCTAATAATGTTGTTTTCTTATCTGCCATAGCTAAAAGTTTTTCATTTGGAATTATAACTAATGTATCAACATGTTGTTTTAAGTTTTCTAATCCCATTTCAGCATGTCTCATTCTTCTCTTTCCTTCAAATGGGAAAGGCTTAGTAACTACACCTACTGTTAAGATATTCATAGACTTAGCAATTTCAGCAACTACTGGAGCGGCACCTGTACCAGTTCCACCACCCATACCAGCAGTGATAAATACCATATTAGCACCTTTTATCGCTTCTGCTATTTCTTCTCTACTTTCTTCAGCCGCTTTTTTACCAATTTCAGGATTAGCTCCAGCACCAAGTCCCTTAGTAAGCTTTTCACCTATTTGAATCTTAGTGTTTGCTTGTGAAAGCAATAATGCTTGCTTATCCGTATTTACAACAATAAACTCAACATTCTTTAACCCTTCAATTATCATTCTGTTAACGGCATTACCACCGCCACCACCACAGCCTATTACTTTTATATTAGTTAATTCTTGCATATCTAATTCAAAATCTAACAAAATAACTCCTCCTTAAAACTCTCTCTATTAGTAATTTAAATACTTTCATAAAATTAACTTCACTAATTCATTTTGCAACTATAACTTAAAATAAAAAATTATTTAGTAATTTAATTTTACATCATTAAATATATGTTAACAATAGCAAATTGCTAATTGCTGAAGAATTTTGTAATGATTTCTTCACTTTTGTAAAAAATAAGTATCTAAATTTGCCAATTTATCCTAGTTAGTCTAAAATTAAATCTCGTCTGCTAAAATATAATTAATTTATTAAGACAATATTATATTTTAATGCTTTCATAAATATAATTCAACGTATTTTTAAAAATCCCTCTATTTTTTAACATATTTTTAAAATTTTATAATATAAAAGAGCGTAAAAATTTACGCCCCTCTACTTTTTTATAAAATCATCATTCTTTTTAAAGTTTCTCTATCTACAGCATATGTCATTGCCGTCTCCATAGAAATAACACCTTTCTTATATAACTCAGAAATTGCCATATCCATAGTTTTCATCCCATATTTATTACCAGTTTGAACTGCCGATTCAATTTGCTGCGTTTTTCCCTCTCTAATAAGATTCTGAATTCCAGGAGTTATAACCATTACTTCAAGGGCTGCAATTCTTCCATCTCCATTTATATTAGGTAATAATTGTTGTGAAATAACCGCTTGTAATACTGATGCCAGTTGAATCTTTATTTGTTGTTGCTGGTGTGGTGGAAATACATCTATTATTCTATCAATAGTCTTTGGTGCTCCAATAGTATGCAATGTTGATAAAACTAAATGTCCAGTTTCTGCCGCCGTAATAGCTATGGAGATTGTTTCTAAATCTCTCATTTCCCCAACTAAAATAACATCTGGATCTTCTCTTAAAATTGCTTTTAATGCACTTTTATAACTTTTACTATCTTTTCCAATTTCTCTTTGATTTATTATGCACTTATTATGTTTGTGTAAATATTCTATAGGATCTTCCAATGTTATTATATGAGCCTGTCTAGTATTATTAATTTCATTTATCATAGCTGCTAAAGTCGTACTCTTACCGCTACCTGTTGGTCCTGTTACTAATACTAGTCCTCTCTTTTTTTTAACTATTTCTTTAAGAACTGTTGGATGTCCTAGCTCATCTAATGTAGGTATTTTAAGTGCAATAACCCTTATTGCTATGGCGTCGCTGTTTCTTTGTTTAAAAATATTAACTCTAAATCTACCTACTCCTTGAACAGAATAAGATGTATCAAATTCACCAATTTTCAAATATTCATCATATTTTTCACATAAAATTTCCTTAGAAAACTCCTCCATATCATGTGGTAATAATTTATCTACCCCAAGCTGAATAAGGTTTCCATTACTTCTTATAGTAGGCGGTAACCCAACTGTTAAATGTAGGTCAGATGCATTCATTTCTATAGTTTTACTTAATAGTTCTTTTAATAAATACATTTTTGTCTCCCTTTTATATTTCATCTATAGGTATATTTTAATTCTATTTTATTAAAATATATTAAAAATTTCAACTTTTTTAATAAATTTATTATTTTTTGGTTATTTAAATGTTAATTCTTTCTTTAGTTTTTTTAATGCTTTTTTTTCAATCCTTGAAACATAAGATCTTGATATTCCAAGCAAACTTGCTATTTCTCTTTGGGTTTTGCACTTTCCATCAATTAGCCCATATCTCATTTTAATAATTTCTCCTTCTCTCTCATTTAAAGAAGTATTTATTTTAGAATACAAAGCTTTAATTTGTAAATTAGTTTCAACTTTATCAATAACAGAATCCTTATCACTACTCAATACATCTATTAAGCTTATTTCATTTCCTTCTTTATCTACTCCAATTGGATCATGAAGAAAAGTTTCTCCTTTTTGCTTTTTACTACTTCTAAATAGCATTAAAATTTCATTTTCAATGCATCTAGATGCATATGTAGCTAATCTTGTACCCTTCGATGCATCAAATGAATCAATAGCCTTAATTAAACCAACTGTACCAATAGATATAAGTTCATCTATATCTTTATTAGGGATTTGATATTTTTTCACAATATGTGCAACCAATCTAAGGTTTCTTTCTATTAACACACCTTTAGCTTTTTTATCACCAGCTTTTAACAATTCTAAATACTTCTGCTCTTCTTTTTCATCTAAAGGCTGTGGAAACGTATTGTTACCTGAAATATATCCAGCCAAAAACACATTAGTACACAATAATTCTAATATATTACCAATAACTATCACTAAGCTTCCTCCTAGTAGTGCTTATTATATAATATGATAGTTTTCGAAAATATTGCTTAAAGAATTTAAATTAATTTTCTTGACAACAATTTAACTAAATTCTTCGTTACGTGGAAGCGAAAAATGAAATATTTATTTTCCAGTAACCGTGAAATTTTCACCTAGAATTTATATAATTGATTCCGTAAAGTTTGCTAAAGTTTTTAAACTCGCTATTCGCTCAAACAGTAAAAACTTCTTTACGCAACTTTACTCCATCAATTATTAAATTCTACGGCTTAATTTCAATGGCCCCTCCAAATTAATATTTCATTTTTTCTTTTTTCACGTAACTACCTATACCTAAAACC
>ERZ791879.721-NODE-721-length-21805-cov-10.606621_pt1 | contig 21805 bp, 20 predicted proteins | sample MGYA00510162_ERZ791879 | MGnify/ENA primary metagenome ERZ791879 (study PRJEB30046, sample SAMN00792113) | human gut metagenome | study: EMG produced TPA metagenomics assembly of the A metagenome-wide association study of gut microbiota in type 2... | reverse complement strand
ATCATATTTCTTAAATTAATATTAATATATTATTAATTTAATCTTACAAAAAAGGAGCTATATAATTTTAGCTCCTTTTAAATATTTATCATTTAATCTATAATTTTTTACTATATAATATTTAACAACAAAAAAGCCAGCTTTCGTTGACCTTTATATTGCCCATTTTTTGTTTCCTGTAAAAGATACATTCAACCATTTTTTATAATCAATATGCTTAATTGCATCATTTATTTCTTCTCTTACATTATCCATTTGATCTAATGTTTTTAACTTACTGTCTTTATTATAAACAAAATCAATTTCAATTCTAAGTTCACGTCCAACCTTAGATACTCTTGTTATAGAATCTTCAAACTTATACTCTTCTTCAATTTCTTTAACTAATACATATATATCATCATTAATTTCATCATTAGCTTTTACACATATTACTTCCTTAAAACTTTCTATAAAAATCTTTATAGGTATTCTAATGCATAATAGTGATGCTGCAACTGTCATAACTGGATCAATATATGGATTTAGGAAATTTAATTTTGTATTTGATATAGCAATACCTATTATAAATCCTACTAATACTGCTGCACTTAATGCGGTATCCATAAACCATTGAGTAAATTCTGCCTTAATAAGTTCTGAAGATAATGCCTTTGATTTCACCTTCATATATAGTGAAATGGCTCCACACCCAATAACAGATACAATTGAATATATAATTGCTAATCCAAACTCTAGGTTATTTCCACCACTTATTATACTTTTTACAGCTCCCACTAATGAATATAAACACATGATAGCTATTATTAATGATTTTATTGAAATAACTATTGGCTCTAAAATATGTTTACCAAAAGGAAATTTTTCAAAATCCCTCTTCGCCATATAATTATTAATATAAAGGGATAACATTGATAATATTACACTGATAAATGAATATAATCCATCGAATATAATCATATCAGACTTTAAAGCTCAACCCCATGCAATACCAAATAGTGCAAAGAATAACGCACCTACTACAGATAGTTTTAATATTTTATTCTCTAGTTTCATTATTCTCACCTCTATTCTTATTTTTAATTTTAATTTTTCTCAAAACTAGATACTTATATGATATACTAATTAACTTATTTTTGTAATGCTTAAAATGCTGAGAAATTACAACTAATATATGCATTTATGTATATGTAATTTTTTTGAAATAGCTTAAATGTACTTATTTTTATCTAAAATGTACTTATTTTAATATTTTTTTAACATTTTATTTTATTTTTAAAGATAAATTATATTCTAATATTTATTAAATACTGCAATTTTATATTAGTTAAATTTTAACTACATGTTGTTATAAAATACGTATATAATATCAAGTGAACTTATTTTTAATAAAGGAGATTATTTTTTAATGAAAGAATTATTTGATTTATTTTGGACCTTTTGCAAAATTGGAGCTCTCACCTTTGGTGGTGGTTATGCAATGCTTCCTTTAATACAAAGAGAAGTTGTTGAAAATAAAAAATGGTCAACAGAAAAAGAAATTTTAGATTATTATGCTGTTGGGCAATGTACTCCTGGTGTAATTGCTGTTAACACAGCAACATTTATAGGTTTTAAGCTTAGAGGTATTGTTGGAGGAATAATAGCTACATTAGGTGTTATTTTTCCTTCATTGATTATAATATTAATTATTGCCTCTTTTCTCCAAAACTTCGCTGATATGGCTATAGTACAAAGTGCCTTTGCTGGAATAAGAGTTGCTGTAGTTGCATTAATAATTACTACAGTCATAAAATTATTAAAGTCATCTATTAAAGATTATTTAGGTGTCATAATTGCAATTATTGCTTTTATAATATCTGCATTCATAGGTTTATCTCCTGTATATGTAGTAATAGCAGCAGGATTAACAGGATTTATTTCTAAATCTATAGGAGGTAAAAAATAATGATATACTTAACTTTATTTTTAGAATTTTTTAAAGTTGGTTTATTTTCTGTTGGAGGTGGACTTTCTACTATTCCATTTTTATATGAATTAGCTGACAAATATACTTGGTTTGATGAAAAAATGCTAATGGATATGATTGCTGTATCGCAATCGACTCCTGGTGCTATTGGTGTTAATATGGCTACTTTTGCTGGTTTTCGTGCTTCTGGTATATTAGGCGGAATAATTGCTACCTTAGGATTAGTTACTCCATCTGTTATAGTTATTATTATAATTGCTCATTTTTTAAACAAATTCAAAGAAAGTAGATCAGTTGAATCAATATTTTATGGCTTAAGACCTGCTGTTGCTGCTCTTATTGCAGCAGCTGGCTATCAAGTATTTAAAGTTTCAATACTAGCTTTAGATAAATTCAAAGTTACTCATAAACTCTTAGACTTAATTAATATTAAATCTACTATATTATTAATAATACTTATGTTTGCTATATCAAAATTTAAAAAGCATCCTATAGTTTATATAGTAAGTGCCGCCATCATAGGAATATTATTTAAGTTTTAATAAACAATATACTATAATTTTTAATATTATAATATCAATTATTTTTTAAATCATATAATATATTAGTTTTAATATATTAGGTGGTGAATAAATGAAAGCGGATATAGTTTGTGAAGGTGGTGGAGTAAAAGGAATTGCACTTTTAGGTGCAATTTATTACTTAGAGGAACAAGGATATACCTTTGAAAGATTTGCTGGCACATCAGCTGGTGCTATAGTAACTTCCTTATTAGCAGTAGGATATACAGGAAAAGATCTAAAAAATATGCTTTTAAATCTAGATTTTAAAGATTTTTATGTGAAAAACAAGTTGAATCTATTACCTTTTATAGGACCAACCGTGAGTCTATTTAAGAATAAAGGGTTGTTTTCTGGTAACAACATAGAAGAATACTTAAATAAATTGTATAAAGCTAAAGGAAAAACTAAATTTAAAGATCTATCTATAAATGGAATTAGTCCTCTTAAGGTAATTGCTTCTGATATTACAAATAAAAGATTACTTATTCTTCCTGATGATTTAGTAAAATATGATATTGATCCATTAGAATTTAGTATTGCTAAAGCTGTAAGAATGAGTATTAGCATTCCCTTTTATTTCAATCCTGTAATTCTTAAGAATGGTAAAAATTCAAGTTTTATAGTTGACGGTGGATTGCTAAGTAACTTTCCAATTTGGCTATTTGACGTTGAAAATAATCCTCGTTGGCCAACCTTCGGACTAAAGCTAATTAGTAATAATGACTTAAAAATAGTTAGTCCAAGTAAAAGCAACTTAATAACTTACTCTTGTGATGTAATTGATACTATACTTACTAAAGATGATGAAGCTTTCTTAAATAATAAAGATTCAATAAGAACTATAAAAATTAGAACATATGATGTTGGTACAGTAGATTTTAATATTTCTAAAGAGGAATATATAAAATTATTTAATTCTGGTTATGATTGTGCAAAAAAATTCCTTGCTAAATGGAATTTTAAATCTTATCTTTCTAGATATAGAAAGATTGATACTTACCATCGAATCTTCGGTTAAATCAATTAACTTCAACTTTAAATAGCAACGTATATAAAAACTTTTAAATACGTTGCTATTATTTTTATATATAATTCACATTATTTTTCTCTAAATCATAAAATATAACTAAAGTATTTTTAGGAGTATTTTATGACCTCAATTATCTTATATAGCCTAGCAATAATTTTACTAATTATTTCATTTATAAAAGATAAAAGTAAAACAAAAGAAGCAATTATATTAGGTTTAAAATCCTTTGAAAATATATTACCCCAATTTCTTTGCATAATAATAAGTGTAGGAATATTACTTTCATTTTTTACTACAGATACAATTTCTAAAATATTAGGTAATAGTTCAGGTTTTTGGGGTATCATACTTGCTGATATTATAGGTGCAATTGCAATGATGCCTACCTTTGTTGCCTTTTCACTTGGTAATACGTTACTTTTAAATGGCGCTGGCTATTCTCAAGTAGGTACACTAGTATCTTCTTTAGTATTAATCGGTCTTATGACATTTCCCCTTGAAGCTAAATATATTGGTAAGAGAGCTGCATTGTTAAGAAATTTAATTGCATTTCTATTTTCAATTATTGTAGGAATTATTCTTGGAAGGATCATGGTGCTTATATGAATACTGTAATAAAAATTTTAAAAAGATATAAATCCTTTTTAATCTCTCTATTTGTACTTATAATATTATCTTTTTTTAGTAAATCTATATTTACTGAAACTCTTAATACTGCTGGTTCTAGCATACTACAAATGTTATCTGTTCTTCCTCCTATTATGATTATGTTAGGATTAATGGATGTATGGATTCCACGAGAACAACTAATGAAATATATGGGGAATAAATCAGGAATAATTGGTGTTATTTTAGCTATGCTAATTGGCTCAATAGCTGCTGGACCTATGTACGCTTCTTTTCCCTTTACTGCTGTTTTAATAAAAAAGGGGGCAAAATTTTCAAATATAATCACATTTATGAATTCTTGGTGTTTAATTAAAGTTTCAACATTACTATTTGAATTTTCAGCCCTTGGTTATAAGTTTACTTTAGTTAGACTATTAATAGATATTCCTGGTGTTTTAATAATGAGCTATTTAGTTAATTTGTTAATGTCAAAGGATTCTTTAAATGAACTTTATAATAAATATAATTAAAATTTGAACCTCTCTCTGATTATTTGACAGAGAGAGGTTCAAATTTTAATTATATATATCGGAAAATTCAATACTGCACTTTTCAACCTTTGATTTGGTTAAACTAGCATTTTTTTTATTATTACTTTCAACTTGTCTTATAGGAAGTCTTATAGTAAATTTACTACCTTCATTAAATTTGCTCTCTACGTATATATCCCCTTGATGCATTTTAACAAGTGACTTTACAAGTGACAATCCTATTCCGCTTCCATTAAATCTTCTAGTTAATTTATTATCAACTTGTGCATACCTTTCAAATATTGTATTAAGCTTTTTTTCTGGTATCCCTATACCATTATCTGTTACTGATATATAAACATTTTTATCATCTTTTCCTATATTAACATATATTTTCCCACCATCTTTTGTATACTTAATTGCATTAGATAATAAATTTAGTATTATTCTCTCTATTTTATCTGGATCACATGCAATTATCTCTTCTTCAATTTCAGTATCAAAAGTAAGCTCTATCCCTTTATCATTTACATACTCTAAAATAGACATAGTAATATCTTCAACAACACTTACAATATTATAATTACCTAATTCAATATCATAATATCCATAATCCATTTTACTAATATCAATTATATTATTAACCAACCTAAGAAGCCTATAGCAATTTTGTCTAATTGAATTCATATATTTATTTAAATTTTCCTCATCAGTTGCTTTTATATTTTTACTTTCTATATTTTTATTTATTACTTGCATAGTTGCCAATATTATATTTAGAGGTGTTTTAAACTCATGTGATATATTAGAAAAGAATTGACTTTTCATACTTTCCAATTCCATTGCCTTTTCATAAGCAATTTTTTCTTCCTTTATCTTCTTTTCCTCTGTTATATCTCTCGCTATTAATATATATATATTATCTTCTTCTATAAATCTACAACTACATTCAATCCATATATAAGTATTATCTTTACATCTAAATCTAAATTCTAATCCTTTAACTCCATAATTTATATTTTTGCTTGATATAACATCTAAAATAATTTTTAAGTCATCTTTATGAACAAAATTATGCCATTCATGTTCAAGGAATTCATCTTCATTCCACCCTAATGCTTTGCTACAGTATTTACTCACCTTTTTAAAATTACCATCTCTACCTACTATAGCCATAAAGTCTAATGAAACTTCAAAAAAATATTCTAAATCACTTTTCCTTTGTCCACTTATAGCTAATTTCATTTTATACTTCCCCCCCTAAAAACTCCACTCCACACATTGAAATATAAAGTATCACTTCAAAATTATTACATTATTTACATTTTACTATTTTTAATTACTTTCTTCAACCTTTTTTTTCCATAATTTCAAAATTACTTATATTTACACTTTAATTTATAGCAACTATTTTTTCTTATATAATTTTAAGGTTAAATATTTTAGCTATACTATTATATTTGTTAAATACAGATTCTTCCTTATAAAATACCGGAAACTTTTCATTATAGTTTCCCCATATAGTAAAAGGTTCTTTTGTAAAATATATAGTAGAAAATAATATTTCTTGAACTGTTATTCTGGCTATAAAAGGAATACTTTCTAAAGTTAGATTATAATAAATTCCCTCTTCACTATTTTTACATTCAAATTTTTCTATAAAATCTGTGTCCCTTAAATCTAAAAGCTCTTTAAAGCGTCTTTTCTCATCATCCTCTAATATATTATAGTAAAAATCAACATAGGAATTTTCTACTCCATTTAACTTAACAGCTTCCTGTAAAAAACTAATTATACTTTTTTCAAAATCATCTGATTTATCATTTTCTAAAACTTTCTTTTCAAATCTATTAATTCCTTCTGTAATATTATTAAATCTAATGTTAACTTTATCCTTAAAGTCATTTTCATTAACTGAAATTAACATATAATCACTCCTATATTTGAATTTTAACTATTTTTATATTAATAAATTCTAATATTCTTCTAGACCAATATAATTATACAAAAAAACTATTCTTAAAAGTATCCTAAATTTTATAATAAAAAAACAACAGATAGATTAATAAAAACTATCTATTGCCTTCAAATTAATTTTCATATGTTCGCAATATACCTTCTGCAATAACTCTTTTAGTAGATCTCATATCCATAGCTTGTTTTTCTATATATCTATGTGCCTCAGACTCAGTCATATTTAAATATTGTATTAAAATACATTTAGCCCTATCTATCATTCTAATATCTTCAATTTTTTGTAACAACTCATTGTTTTCTTTCTTTAATAGGCACATTTTATTATAAGTTGCATTAGCTAATTTCAATGCACTCCAAAATATAGTTCTATTCATAGGCTTTGCGATAGTAATTACACCATCACCTTCAACCTTTTCACTTACTTCATCATATATGTCAGATTTAACAATCAGAATGGCTTGCCCTATTCCTGTTGATACTATATTTCTTGCAAACTCCTCCCCAAATTCATCTACTAATGGTGCATTTATAATACATAAATCAAAATCTCTTTCAATTAAAAGTCTCCTGGCTTCTCCACCATTTTTAGCTGTAATTATATCTCCATAGGAGTTTTGAGAGAGCACTTCAGTAAAAAAATTGGTTCCTTTTTTACTGCTTGATACTATTAAAATGTTCTCCAATAAATCGCCCCCATTACTATAGTTATCGCTAGAAGTTATTATTAAAATTTATATAACCCCACTAATTTAACTTTTAATTTATAAACTATATCTCCTAACTAAACTATAATTCTTCTAAATATTTTATATATATTCAAAATATTTTCTTTTTATCAGTTCTTTATCATCAGCATTTAAATATTCTCTAATTTCATTTTCTTTTAATTCAATATATCTATCTAATACCTCTTGTCCTATTATTTCCTTTATAAATTTACTATTCTTGGCAATACTTAACGCCTCTTCAAGACTTTCTGGTAATGTATCTATATTTTTTAGTATATCGTCACCTGCAGTATATAAATTTTCATTTATTGCTTCTGGTAATTTAATTGAATTTTCAATTCCATAAAGCCCAGCTCCTATAATTAAAGCAAAAGCAATATATGGATTTATAGCTGAATCTGGAGATCTCAATTCTATTCTTGTCTTTTCTCCAGTTGCTGCTGGTATTCTAATTAATTGAGAGCGATTTTGATGAGACCATGATATATATTTAGGTGCTTCAAACTTTCCAAACCTCTCATAAGAATTCACTAATGGATTTAAAAATAAAGTTATTTCCTTGACTTTGCTTAGTATTCCCGCTATAAAGCTTTTAACACTTTCTTGATCCCACTTATTATTTTCAAATATATTAATCCCATTTTTTGATAGTGATAAATTTATATGAAGACCATTTCCACTATTGTCCTCTATTGGTTTTGGCATAAAAGAAGCAAAAAGTCCATTTCTTGCAGCTATTGCTTTTACAACAGATTTAAATGTTATAAAATTATCTGCAGCTGTAAGAGAATCACTATACTTAAAATCTATCTCATTTTGTCCTGGTCCTTGTTCGTGATGAGAACTTTCCGGACTTATACCCATTTCTTCTAAACATAAGCATATTTCTCTTCTTATGTTTTCTCCCTTATCTATAGGTGCTATATCCAAATAACCACCTTTGTCATGGGTTATCATAGTAGGCTCCCCGTCCTCATCGGTCTTAAATAAATAAAATTCACATTCAGTTCCTATATAAGGTGTGTATCCCTTTGCCATACACTTTTTAATCATATTTCTTAATATATCTCTACTATCATAAATAAATTTTTCTTTTTCCGGTGTTCTTATATCACAAAAAAACCTAACAACTCTTCCCTGCTGTGGCCTCCAAGGTAATACACTCAAAGTACTTGGATCAGGAAATAATAATAAATCTGATTTAGAGACATCTGCAAACCCTTTAATTGCTGATGCATCAAAAGAAACCCCCTCTTTGAAAGCTCGCTCTAATTCATTTGGCATAATTGAAATATTCTTTTGAATTCCAAAAAGATCACAAAAAGCCAAACGTATAAACTTAACATCATTTTCTTTAATAAACTGTAACACTTCTTTAACGGCATATGTCATATTTCTTCCCCCTGTTAATCATAAATATATAATATTTTTTAATGTCTTTTTACATTTGCATTAATAATATAAATTTTTCTTTTTAATATATTCTAACTCCATTGAAAATATTTCAGTATCTTAAAAAGGCGCTCATCAAATAATTTTTAGAGCCTATAGTTAATCACAAAAAAATTTTATCTTATGATTAATAAATATTCCTAAAAAATATTTGATGAACGCCCTTGTTCATTTTTAATATTATACAACACAAGGATGTTTTTATCAATATTTAACATTTTAAAATATTTTTACTTTTTTTAAAAAAAGCTATTTACATTTCTAAATTTTGGGCATATAATACTTACATAAACAGCAAAGGCGCTGTGGACTATTAAAAAGTCCACGGTGCCTTTTTCTATTTTAAAGGGGGTTATTAATTATGAAAGATATACCAAATCTATTTGGAAGTTTAGTTTTTAATGATAGCGTTATGAAAGCAAGGTTACCTAAAGAGACTTATAAGGAATTAAAGAATACTATTCGAGCTGGTAAACATCTTGATTTAGAAGTTGCTAATGTTGTTGCAAATGCAATGAAAGATTGGGCTATAGAAAAAGGGGCAACTCATTATACTCACTGGTTCCAACCTATGACTGGTGTTACTGCTGAAAAACATGATAGCTTTATTTCACCTGATAAAGATGGAAATATAATAATGGAATTTTCAGGTAAGGAGCTTGTTCAAGGCGAACCTGATGCTTCAAGTTTTCCATCTGGAGGTCTTAGAGCTACCTTTGAAGCTAGAGGATATACAGCTTGGGATCCAACTTCTTATGCATTTATAAAGGATGGAACTTTATGTATACCTACTGCTTTCTGTTCATATAGTGGAGAAGCATTGGATAAGAAAACTCCTGTTTTACGTTCAATGCAAGCTTTAAACAAACAAGCATTGCGTATACTAAAGCTTTTTGGGAAAGATGAAGTTAAAAAAGTTATAACTACTGTAGGTCCTGAACAAGAATATTTCCTTGTTGATAAAGAAATGTATGAAAAGAGACCTGATTTAGTTTTCTGTGGTAGAACTTTATTTGGTGCAAGACCTCCAAAAGGTCAAGAAATGGAAGATCATTACTTCGGTACTATTAAACCTAGAGTTTCAGCTTATATGAAAGAACTTGAAGAAGAACTTTGGAAGCTTGGTGTACTAGCTAAAACTAAGCATAATGAAGTTGCTCCAGCACAACATGAGCTTGCACCTATATTTACTACAACTAATATAGCTACAGATCATAACCAACTTACAATGGAACTTATGAAGTCTATCGCTAATAAACATGGTTTAGCATGCTTACTTCACGAGAAACCATTTGCTGGTGTAAATGGTAGTGGTAAGCATAATAACTGGTCAATTTCTACAGATACAGGAGTTAATCTTTTAGAGCCTGGCGACACTCCATCTGAAAATGCACAATTCTTGCTATTCTTATCAGCAGTTATTAAAGCTGTTGATGATTATCAAGACTTACTACGTGTTTCTGTTGCAAGTGCAGGAAATGACCATAGATTAGGTGCTAATGAAGCCCCTCCAGCTATAGTTTCTATGTTCCTTGGAGATGAATTAACAGATATAATTACAGCAATAGAAAATGGTACAAACTATATAGATAAAGGTAAGAGTGAAATGGAAATTGGTGTTCGTGTATTACCTAAGTTCTTTAAAGATACTACTGATAGAAATAGAACTTCACCATTTGCCTTTACTGGAAATAAATTTGAGTTTAGAATGCTAGGTTCTACATTCTCAATTGCAGGTCCAAACATTGTTTTAAATACCATAGTTGCTGAAGAATTAAGACAATTTGCAGATACTCTTGAAAAGAGTAATAACTTTGATGAAGATTTAAATACTCTTATTAAAAATACAATAAGAGATCACAAGAGAATTATATTCAATGGAAATAACTACTCAGATGATTGGATAGAAGAAGCAGAAAAGAGGGGTCTATTAAATCTAAAAACTACTCCAGACGCTCTTCCTTATTTCATTCATAGTAAAAACATTGAATTGTTTACTAAACATCATGTATTCTCTGAAAGTGAATTATATTCAAGATATGAAATCTTAATGGAAAACTACTGCAAAACTATTCATATAGAAGCTTTAACTATGATTGATATGGTTAAAAAATATATAATTCCTTCTGTTTTAAGCTATCAAGGTGAAATTGCAGGAATAGCAAATAGTAAAAAACAACTTATTCCTACGCTTTCATGTGAATTAGAAGAAAAATTACTTCAAGATCTATCAAGATTGGGAAATTACCTTTATGCTAAACTAGATACTTTAGAAACATCTGTATTAAATGCAAAGAATAATTCCGATTTACTTGAAAGTGCAAAATACTATAGAGAATCAATATTTATCAACATGCAACACTTACGTGGAGTAGTTGACGAACTTGAAACATTAATAGGTAAGAATCACTGGCCTCTTCCTACTTATGGTGAACTTTTATTTAGTGTTAATTAAATAGTCTACTACACAATGGCGTGTACTTTATATTAGTGATTTTCCCTCTTGTATTGTACACGCCAATTGTTTTTATAAAAATATTAAATTAATAAAGTTATAAGTTGCAGGAATTATTTCAGAGTGATAATAAAAATAATCTATTATCAACTTAACTCCTAACTTCTAACTATTTTAAGGGGGTATATTTATGTATTCAGCATTAGACACAATTTGGACTTTACTTGGAGCGGCACTAGTATTTTTCATGCAAGCAGGATTTGCAATGGTGGAAACAGGATTTACCAGAGCTAAAAATGCAGGAAATATAATAATGAAAAATTTAATGGATTTTGCTATAGGAACTGTAGTATTTTGGCTTATTGGTTTTGGACTTATGTTTGCAGGTGATGGCGCTATAATAGGTGGAATAGACTTTTTTATACAAGGGGATTATAGTAGTTCAATCCCAACATTTGCCTTTGTTATATTCCAAACAGTTTTCTGTGCCACTGCTGCCACTATAGTTTCTGGAGCCATGGCAGAAAGAACTAAATTCTCATCTTATTGTATCTATAGTTTAATAATTAGTGCATTTATTTATCCTATCTCTGGACACTGGATCTGGGGTGGTGGATTCTTATCACAAATGGGATTCCATGATTTTGCTGGCTCTACTGCAGTTCACATGGTTGGTGGTGTTGCAGCTTTAATTGGTGCTAAAATTTTAGGTCCTCGTATTGGAAAATATTCAAAGGATGGAACTGCTCATGCTATACCTGGTCATAGCTTAACTTTAGGTGCCTTAGGAGTATTTATTCTTTGGTTTGCTTGGTTTGGATTTAATGGTTGTTCTACTGTTTCAATGACAGGTGATGATTCAATATTATCTGCAAGTACTATCTTTATGACTACTAACATAGCTGCAGCAACAGCTACTGTAACAGTTATGATAATAACTTGGCTTAGATATAAAAAACCTGATGTTTCTATGACTTTAAATGGTTCATTAGCCGGACTTGTTGCTGTTACAGCTGGTTGCGATATGGTTAATCCTTTTGGTGCTTTCTTTATAGGACTTATTGCTGGAGTTGCAGTTGTATTTGCTGTTGAATTTATAGAAAAGAAACTTAAAATAGATGATCCTGTTGGTGCAATATCTGTACATGGTGTGTGTGGTGCTCTTGGTACTATATTAACTGGATTCTTTGCTGTTGATGGTGGATTATTTTATGGTGGAGGATTTAAATTCCTAGGTACTCAACTCCTTGGAGTTTTATGTGTTATAGCTTGGGTTTCAGTTACTATGACTATTGTATTCTTAGCAATTAAACATACTGTTGGTCTTCGTGTTTCTACTGAAGAAGAACTTGAAGGTCTTGATAAAAAAGAACATGGTCTTGAAAGTAGCTATGCTGATTTTATGCCTATAACATCACCTTTTGCTAATATAGCATTAGCTGAAGGAGCTGCATCTACTATACCTGATACTATTCAATCTGATAGTACAGATACAATACCTGTAGTTTACAACACATCTAAATCAGATGCTAAATTTACCAAAGTTGTTATCTTAACTAAGCAAGATAGATTTGAGAGATTAAAATTAGCCTTAGATAAATTAGGTATTACCGGTATGACTGTAACTAACGTTTTAGGATATGGAATGCAAAAAGGTTCTACTGATTTCTATAGAGGTGTCCCTTTAGAAGTTACTTTATTACCTCAATTAAAAGTAGAAATTGTCGTATGTAAGATTCCTGTAGATACATTAGTTAAAGTAATTAAAAAAGCTTTATATACAGGTAAAATCGGTGATGGTAAGATTTTCGTTCAAGATGTAGAAAATGTAATAAAAATTAGAACTAATGAAGAAGGATATGATGCTCTTCAAGATGAAGAGTAAAATTAATGCCTGTATCCTATGATACAGGCATTAATTTATTGTATAATAAATTTTTATCATTTATTTTCTTTATCCTCTTCTTCATTTTTTCGTTCTTGTATTTCATCCTCATTTAATTTATTAAAGGCTTCTAATCTTAATAAATTAGCAAATACACTTATTAAATATGAATTAGCAACATTTTGATATGCAACTAAATCATTGTTTTCACCCCTATAAATATTACTTACATCCTTTATATTTACCCTTCCAGATGCAACTATCCATAGCAATATATATCCTAATAAAACTAATTTTTGACTAAATAAAAATGTTTCCTCAGAAGTCTGTCCTGTGTTATTTCTATCTTGTGCATCCAATATATCTAAATTAGCAGCATATATATAATTTGAATAACCAGCCACCAAAAAGGCGACTCCTACCTTTTCCATATTTGCTAAACTAACTTCGAAATTCATAATATATCTATCTATTTTTTCTTTTTCATCATTGTCTTTTTCATCACAGATTTTACTCTTCATCTTAACTCCTAAAAAAGCAATTCATAATATAATATGAATTTTCAATTTTATTGGGCAATAGCAAAAATAAAACTCATTTAATATTATAAAAAAAAAGAAACTCTAATGAGTTTCTTTTTTGGTGGCTTACCGGGGAATCGAACCCCGGACACCTTGATTAAAAGTCAAGTGCTCTACCGACTGAGCTAGTAAACCAAAAGTGGTGCGTGTTAAGAGATTCGAACTCCTGGCCCACGCCTTAGAAGGGCGTTGCTCTATCCAGCTGAGCTAAACACGCTTATGGAGCGGGTAGTGGGAATCGAACCCACCTTTCCAGCTTGGAAGGCTGGAGTATTACCGATATACGATACCCGCAAATCAAAACATTATTAATTTATAATGTTTTAAAATGGTGACCCCTAGGGGAATCGAACCCCTGTTACCACCGTGAAAGGGTGGTGTCTTGACCGCTTGACCAAGGGGCCTTGCGCATGTCTTACTGACTACTTTTTGTATATTACAGTGTTTTTAGACAAAAGTCAACACTATTTTTAAAAATTTTTATAATTTTTTTTAAAAACTTCAATGTAAACATTTAAATTTAAGTTAACTTTCTAAATTCCTCTTGTGTATCTATATCAACTAACTCAATTTCATTATTAATATTTACTATCTTTAAATCATTTAAATGCCCCTTTAGTATTCTTTTTCCACCACTATCTCCTTCTAATGATAACAATTCATTAATATATCTTTTTGAAAAGATAACTGGATTACCTTTATTATCTCCACAACCAACGCAAACTATACCCTTATCTCCATTAATAAAATTGTCTATTACTGATTTTAATGTTTGTACTGATATAAACGGCTGATCACATACCATAAACATATAGCCATCAGCATTTTTATCAAAATTTATACCTAATTTTATAGAACTAGAAATTCCTAAACTACTATTATCATTCATAACAACATTAATATTAGTATTTAATAAAGCTTCTTTTATTTCTTCATATTGAGTTACACATATTATTTTATTTACTTTCAAATCAAGTACTTTTTCAACTATATGCATATATATCGGCTTCTCTTTATATATTACCAACAATTTATTGCCATTAAACCTTTTACTATTTCCAGCCGCCAAAAGTATTAAGTTAATCCTCATCACTCATCCCCCTATAACTAAATTGTTCGTTAAAGCTTAAGTGCCGTGATAACGAAAATTAATGATATTACCTCCAGGAATTAGTGTAATTTTCCTTCCGATAATATCATTAATTTTTCTCTATCACTAGCTTTTAAGCTAAAAAATACATTTCCCTACGTAACCACCTTAATAGTTAACGACTTCTGCTATATTTTATATAATAAATTGTTAACTTTTAAATATATATTTTTAAATAAACTAAGAATATTAATATACAAATTAACTTTAATATAAGAAAAATTTATAGCACAAAACATTAACTATAAAGGGTACGATATAAGCATATACATGGAGAAAGAAAAATGAAATATTTATTTGGAGGTATCATTGAAATTAAGCCGTAGAATTTAATAATTGATGGAGTAAAGTTGCGTAAAGAAGTTTTTACTGTTTGAGCGAATAGCGAGTTTAAAAACTTTAGCAAACTTTACGGAATCAATTATATAAATTCTAGGTAAAAATTTCACCTTTACCGGAAAATAAATATTTCATTTTTTCGCTTCCATGTGGTGCGCAATTTTTTCACTATGAGTTTTTAAGCATTCCCATAACTATTTTTTCTGATGTTATTGGTAATGTTCTTATATTAACCTTAGTGGCATTATATACTGCATGAGCTAATGCTGGAGATGGTGTATTAATAACAATTTCCCCTATAGACTTAGCTCCAAATGGTCCTGTTTGTTCAAAACTTGATTCAAATTCAACTCTAATATTACCAACATCAAGTCTTGTAGGTATCTTATATTGAAGGAATGAATCATTTCTCATCTTTCCTTTTTCAGTATAAGTTATATCTTCATAAAGTGCCATTCCTATACCTTGAACTATTCCACCTTCTGCCTGAATTCTTGCTAAATTAGGATTAACAACAGTTCCACAGTCTACAACTGCAACATAATCAATTATATCCACTTTACCTGTTAACTTATCAACTTCTGTCTCCACAATTCCAACCATAAATGGAGGAGGTGAAACCTCTGAATAATGTGATTCACTTTCGCTTATAGTTCTAAATCCACCAACTAAAGTGTTATTAGCTATATCAACTAATGTTATTTCTTTTTCATCAACTACTGAAAATACTTTTTTACCATCAAACTCTAAATTTTCAATTGGGCAATTTAATGATTTTGCAGCTTCTTCAATAATTCTCTTTCTCATTTTTTCACAAGTCTTAATAACAGCTCCACCTGTTATATAAGTTGTACTAGATGCATATGAACCTGTATCATATGGACTTTGATCTGTATCAACACCATGCACAATAATATTATCTATATCACAATCTAAACAATCAGCTGCCATTTGTGCTAATATTGTATCACATCCTGTCCCCATATCAGCAGCACCAATCATTAATGTATAGAATCCATCATCATTAAGCTTTATTTCAACTGCAGCAGTATCTACTGATGATATACCAGATCCTTGCATAGCCATAGCTACACCAACAGATCTTACTTTTCCATTTCCCATATCTCTACATGGATATTTATTATCCCAATCAATCATTTCCTTAGCTCTTGATAAACATCTATCTAAGGCGCAGCTATTTGCTTGCTCATTATAATATGCAGGCATTATTTGTCCTTCAGCAACCATATTCATTTCTCTTAATTTAATAGGATCAATATTAAGCTTGTCTGCTAATTCATTTACAGCTGATTCTAAAGCAAATAATCCTTGAGTAGCTCCATAACCTCTATAAGCTCCTGCTCCCATAGTATTAGAGTAAACAACATCATATTCAAATTTATATGCTTTTGCTCCATTATAAAGAGGCATTGATTTATGTCCTGATAAACCTACAGTAGTTGGTCCATGATCTCCATATGCACCTGCATTAGATAAAGTATACATATAAATAGCTTTTATTATACCATTTTCATCTGCACCTAATTTAACTTTAATCTCCATTTCATGTCTTGGACTACCATTAGTCATACTTTCTTCACGAGTATAAACCATCTTAGCAGGCTTTCCAGTTTTCATTGTAACTATAGCTGGGAATATTTCTGCAACAACGCTTTGCTTTGCTCCAAATCCACCACCTATTCTCGGCTTAATTACTCTTATCTTAGATTTTGGAATATCTAAAGCATTAGCTAATATACGTCTTACATGGAAAGGAACTTGAGTTGCACTTGTTATATTTAATCTTCCATATGTATCAAGCTCTGTAAATGCTCTAAAAGTTTCCATCATAGCTTGGCTATTAGCTTTAGTATGATAAGTTTGTTCTATTATATGAGCACATTTACTTAATTCTTCATCCACATCACCATAAGTAAAATCGCCTTTTGAGCATATATTTCTATTTTTATCTGCATTAACCCAATCATTTAAAACAACAAAATTTTCTTCTGGATGAACTATAACTTTATTATCTAAAGCTTCTCTAAAATCTAAAACTGCTTCTAAAACTTCATATTTAACTTTAATTAAATTTAATGCTTTATTAACAGCCTTTTCATTTTCACCAGCAACTATGGCAACTGGATCACCAACACATCTAAGCCTTTTATCTAGAATTAATCTATCATATGGACTTGGTTCTGGATAAGATTGTCCTGCAGTTGTAAATCTCTTTTGTGGAACATCCTTATATGTTAATATACACTCTATTCCTGGAACTTTACTTGCTATAGTTGTATTTATATCTTCTATTAAAGCATGAGCATGAGGACTTCTAAGAACTTTAACTACTAAACAATTGCTTGGTGCTATATCATCTGTATAAACTGGTTTACCAGTAAGTAATGACATGGCATCCTTTTTTCTTATACCTTTATTAACGTATTTCATCTCTAGTCCTCCTTTTTAGCTTCTAAGAAATTTTTAATTGCTCTTAATTGACTCATATAGCCTGTACATCTACAAAGATTTCCTGCTAAATAATGTTTAATTTCATCCTCAGTAGGATTCTCTAATTCTTTCTTCATAGCTAATACATTCATTACAAATCCCGGACTACAGAATCCACATTGCTCTGCCCCTTGATCTGCCATAAATGCACCAAATTCTTCTGCTTCTTCTTTTAATCCTTCAAGTGTAGTTACCCTTTTACCATTTGCTTTTATCACAAGAGTACTACATGATAAAACTGGCTTTCCATCTAAATGAACAGTACATAAACCACAGTTAGCAGTTTCACAACCTCTTTTTACACTTAAAAAGCCTTTACTTCTTACATAATCAATTAGTAACATATCTTCTTCTACATTATCTTGAAAAAGTTTATTATTTATCCATAATTTAATTTCCATAGCTTCCTCCTGTAATTTCACTTATTGCTCTATTTATAAATACTTTAGCAAGTATTTGTCTATACTCTTTACTTCCCCTCATGTTACTATCAAATTTAACATTTTCCATAACATATTCAACAACTTCATCAATTTCATTTTGAGTTGGAACTTCACTTAAAAGTTCTGCTGCATTTACAGACATAGCTTTTTGTGGTCTAGCTCCAATTACAATATTCCATTTATCTTGTAATCTTGATACTGCTACAGCTAAAGTAGGAATATCAGTTGCACTATTTCTATGAGTTAAATATGCAGTACTTCTATTATCTTTCTTTATTATAATTCTTACTAAAATATCATTATCATAGGGCATATTTCTATATTCAGAAAGTGGAATAATCCCTTTATTAAATAATTCTACATATGTATCTAATGATAAAAGTGCTGTTAATATATCTGAAAATCCAAATCTCGAATAAACACTACCACCAATAGTTGCACAATTTCTAAATTGAACACCAACTATATGTATAACTGATTTTGCTATTATTCCATTAAAATAAGAATTTAATGATTCATTAGTTTCTAATTGCCTTAATGTGCACATACACCCTATATTAAAACATTCTTCATCTTCTTCAATTTTATCTAAACCTAATGCTGATAAGTCTATGGCTGTTTGAATATTTCTTCCGCCCATCTTTAGCCATCCTATTCCACCTAATACAACATTATTTTTCTTTTGATTTAATTCATAAGCTTGTTCTAAACTTTCTGCTACTACATAATTTCTAATCGTAAACAATATCTTTTTACCTCCATCTATAAATATATACCTTCAATATTTACTATTATATAATTTTATTACATTAAAATACCCACTACCTTTTTATAAAATTAGTGGATATTTTTACATATTTATATCTTTTTTTACTTTATACTATACCTTCTTTAACTTCAATACTCATCTCTTCATTTTTTTCTTTTTTAGGTAATATTAAATTTAATACTGTTGCAATAACAAAAGTCATAATAATACTATTATTTCCAAAAACCTGTGTTACCCATTCTGGTAAATACTTTAACAACTCAGGCATTTCTCCAATCCCAACACCTAATCCTATTGCAACTGCAACAATTAATCCATTTCTAGAATCTAATCCTTCTCGTAGTAGTGATTGAAGACCACTTACAAATATCATTGAAAACATAATAACAGCTGCCCCTCCAAGAACCGACTGTGGCATAACTGAAAATAATGCGCTTAACTTTGGAATAAATCCAGCTAAAATTAAGAAAACTGCACCTGTCATTATTGAAAATTTATTAACTACCTTAGTAACAGCCACAAGTCCAGCATTTTGACCAAAGGCTGTATTAGGAAGAACTCCAAATACTGAACCAACTGCACTTGCTATACCATCCGCAATTACTCCACCTGAAAATTCACGATTAGTGGCATTTCTACCAAGCCCTCCAAGTGTAATTGCTGATATATTTCCTACAGTTTCTACTGCTGTAGCTATATACATTATGCTCATAGCAATAATTGCTTCTATTTTAAAGTCAAATCCTGTAACAAAAGGTTTTGGCAAACTAATCCACGCTGCATTCTTAACCTCTGTAAAATCAACCATACCTAAACATATAGATAGAATATATCCTACAATTATCCCTATCAACACAGATGATACGCTTAAAAATCCTTTCGTAAATTGCTTTAAAGCAATAATAACAATAACAACTATAGTAGCTACCAATAGGTTCTTAGGTGATCCAAAATCCTCAGATGATGATCCTCCCCCAAAATAACTTATTCCAACCGGAAGTAATGATAGTCCAATAGATATTATTACAAGGCTTGTAACTATTGGAGGAAATAACTTTTTCAACGGTTTAATAAAAAAACCTAATATAATTTCCAAAATTGCTCCTACTAAAGATGCCCCCATAATCGCATCATATCCATAAGCCATTCCTATTGCTTTTTCTGTTCCTATAAATCCAGAACTTGTTCCCATTACTATCGGCAGTCCACTACCCATTTTAAAAACTGGATACAATTGAAGTAATGTTGCCACCCCAGATATAAACATTGCGTTTTGTATTAACATTGATTTAGTTTCTAAAGGAATATTTAAAATACCACATATTATAATAAGAGGTGATACATTACCTAAGAACATTGCTAATACATGTTGAATTCCTAATGGAATAGCTTGTTTTAAAGGTACTCTTCCTTCTAATTCATAAATACTTCCTGTTTTCATTACACATCCCCCTATAAAGAAAAAATACAATTTACGAATATTTTTTTCGTTATTCTTATAAAATGTACGCTTTTATCTATATGCTGATTCTATCACATAATTTGTATTTTGTGTATAATTTTTTATATTTTTTTACATATTTTTTGTGTTTTTTTTATTTAAAATACCATTTTTCTAGTTCAAATCCAAAAATTAAAAGACAAACTTTATAAAAAAGTTTGTCTTTTAATTCCACAAAAAAAAATAATATTAAACCAATTATTTTTCGTGTTTTATGCTATATATTCAAAAAGCACTTTAATAGTTCCACCACAAGCCATACCTAATTTTGCTGCAGCTGAATTAGATAAATCATAACTTTCAATATGTGATTTTTTCTCTTTTATTAAATCTAAAGCTTTCTCATATGCTACCTTTTCAACCATTCCACCACCAATAGTTCCAATAAAACTGCTATCATCTTTAACAAGCATCTTAGCATCTACACCTCTAGGTGATGATCCTCTCTTATGCAATATACTAACTAAAACTTTACTATTATCACTATAAACAATATCATTTAATATTTCTTCATCGATATTAGATACATTTCCATTATTCTTTTCTTGAATAATTTGAGCCATAATACTTACTGATATTTCAGCTGGAGTTTTAGCACCTATACTAATTCCAACAGGAGCATTAACTTTATTTATATCCTCTGTAGTATATCCTTTTTCCAACAACTGATTTATTGAGTGTGCTACTTTACCTCTACTACCTATCATTCCTAAATATCTAAATTTATTTTTTAATATTTTTTCAACACATTCCTGATCTGCCTTATGCCCTCTTGTAACAACAACAAAGTATGAATTTTTATTAAAATTTACCTTATCTAAGGCATTAGTGAAATTATCACAAATTACATTATCAACCTCTGGAAACCTTTCTTTATTAGCAAATTCCTCTCTATCATCTATAACAGTAGTATTAAAATCCAACATTTTTGCCATACTTGCTAAGGATAAAGCTATATGTCCTCCTCCACAAATTATAAGATTAGGTTTTGATATAATATGTTCCATAATAATTTCTATCTCATCATCTATCTTTATTGTTTTTCCAGATTCATTAAAATTAATTTTATTTATAATTCTATTATAAAACTCTATATTTTCTTCATCTTCAATTAGTATTTCCTCATTAATCTTTAATATCTTTTTTCCTAAATGCTTGTCCCCTTTATCTTTGATAACAGTTGCTATACAAATATTTTTATTATTATTTAACTCCTCTTCTATTCTTTTATAAAACCCTCTATTCATATTTCTCACCTCTTGAAAATTTTGTATATATTTATATTTTATATCAAATTCAATTTATTTCTACAT
>ERZ791879.717-NODE-717-length-21908-cov-3.183499_pt1 | contig 21908 bp, 18 predicted proteins | sample MGYA00510162_ERZ791879 | MGnify/ENA primary metagenome ERZ791879 (study PRJEB30046, sample SAMN00792113) | human gut metagenome | study: EMG produced TPA metagenomics assembly of the A metagenome-wide association study of gut microbiota in type 2... | reverse complement strand
CACGCATGCGCTCCCGGCAATGCCAATTTCCTGCCCATCTCCACAACTTTATAATTCCGCTTTCGATCCTTCGGCAAACTTTGCAGTCCCCTGCATCCAGATCTGCCCTTTAAACCGGCGACCGACCTTCGGCTCTCCCATCAGATCCTTCTGGGCGATACCTACATGGAACAGCATATCGCTGCAGCTGATGGTCAGATCATAAACCTTCTCGCCGGTGACGCGGTTTTCCTTCGTATCGATCTTTGTAATCTCCCCGATGATGGAATACTGGTCACACTCGATGCCGCTTGGCATGAAAGTAGAATCCACGATAGAATACAGATCTTCCTTCATGGCACGTCTGGAAACCTGGGAATACAGATCAATATCCTCGATCGTCAGCGTTTCCATGGCATCTTCATCGCCTTTCTTCGCTGCCTCTAACAGGTTATTGCGGTCTCTGGCCGCTACCTTTGCCATCTCGATCTGCTTTCTGGTTTTATGGAGCGGAAGAAGCACCTTGCCTTCTGCTGCCAGACCAGTCAGATTCACCGATTCTACCGTCCGCGACATCCGCTTGATCTTTCGTTCCCGATATTCATAACCGTTTTCCAGATAAAAGATCAGGGAAATGCCCACCCGGTATTCATCCAGAAGTCCGGCATACGTCTCTTTTTCAGTGTGGCGCTGAATGGAGCAGTCTGTTTCAGATGATACATCTGCTGAATTCAGATAAGGATAATAGTACTCACACTGAAATGCCCCTTCTTCGTTCATTTCCCCCATCATGACGATGCCCATGCCGGGTGCCACCTCTGCCCGCAGTTCACACAGATTCGTCTCCTCATCAAGCTGGATGCGGCGCCATTTGGCGGACGGCACTAACGATGCCAGCAGCCGTTCGATATCCCGCTTTCTTCTATATGTGCTAAAGCCGATACTTCGCAAAAATTTATGCATAGTTTCATGCCCTCCAAATCCTCAAAAATTCGTATCTGCCCAGACTTCCTGAACATTTACAAACGTCTAATTTCTGAGAAAAATCTTTACGCCTCATTATACATGATACGTAACAGCATTTCAATCGGAAAGTTGACATGTGCAGCTTCCGGTAATATCATGGTAACTATTCAGAGCCAGGCAGATTTTCAGACAAAATTGTAAATCATACTTGCATGAATGAACGATTTTGTCTGGAAATCTATTTTGACTTTGGGATGTACCAGAACTTACAACTTCTGACTGATCACACAAACGAGAGGAGCAAAATTCATGAAACAGACTACCCCCACCATCGGCATTCTCGGAGCCGGTGCTGTCGGTTCCTACCTGGTTATGGGGCTTTCCGAAAAATATAAGGAAAATCTCTGGGTAATTGCCGACGACGAACGCAAAAAACGTCTGGAAGAAAACGGACTCAACATTAATGACCAACACTATATTCTCAATGTAAAAACACCAGGTGAAGCGCACGGCGTTGATTTTCTCTTTGTCTGCCTGAAATATACCCAGCTTCGTTCTTCCCTTCCGGATATCGAAGCCATTGCAGATAAGCACACGACGGTCATCAGCCTGTTAAATGGCGTCGACAGTGAGGAAATCATCGGACAGCGCATCGGCATGGAGCATATGATCTATTCCCTGATCCGCATTGCCTCCCAGCGTATCGGCAACTCGATCCACTTTCCGGTTCCGAAAGGCTACAACGGAATTTATGTCGGTCTGCCGAACCAGCCTGCCAGTCAGGATCCGCGTCTTTTAGCCATTGCAGACATCTTTGCCGATACTCCTATTGTTCTGCATTTAAGTGATGACATCCTGCTCGATATCTGGGATAAATTCGGCTTAAATATTGCCCGCAACCTTCCCCAGGCAATCCTTGGCGTTGGCATGCAGGCTTACGATGACAGCACCTATATGAATGCTATCATGCGGCAGATGCGCCACGAGGTCGTTCTGGTCGCAAATGCCAAAGGGATTCCGCTCAAGGAAGAATTTAAAGCCGGAAAATGCAAACCGTCCCAGCGTTATTCCACCCTGCAGGATCTGGACGCACACCGTCACACAGAAATCGATATGTTCTCCGGAGCCCTGGTCCGCATGGGAAAAGAGCTCGGAATCGAATGCCCGTACAATGAAATGACCTACAATCTGATCAAAGTACTGGAAGAAAAAAATGATGGGAAGTTTGATTACCCGGAAGAATGACAAGAATCCTAACATACTTTCGTTTTAAAGGCTGCCGCAGGCGGCCTTTTTACATGCAAAGCCAAAAAGCCACCCTTGTCTTTGCCATTTCATTTGGCGGAAACAAGGTTGGCTTTTTATACAAATATTCAATTCTTTTTTCTGCGGCTCTGCCTGCTTATCCGGAAAATCAGCCCTTATAAAATTGCTTCCCGAATCTTCAGCACTACCTTTTTGATTTCCATACTTTCTCCCGGCGCGCAGTTTGGTCGGTGAATATCGTTTGTGAAATATACTGCAAAATCTCCAGGTTTCAGCTGAATAAAGTTCTCACCCGCTACTTCCGAATAGTACATGACATCCCGTTCCGGATGCTCCTCCCGCTCTTTTCCCTCCGGCAGCGGCGCAACTCCCTGCATTTCTTCTCCGCGAATCAGATACTGGATATCGATATACTTATAATGGCTCTCTGCCTTTTTATTTTCCGGCGCTGCAGTTGTCTGCTTCTGGATCATGGCGTAGATGTCATCTCCATCGATCTCATAACGACCGACTTCCATATGCTCCAGATCGGAGTTTTTTAAAAAATCAAACGCTTTTTGGAATGGCTCCGGCCACTTGCACTGCGCACTCTGTGCTTTCAAAGATGAATAAATCATGTTAAGCCTCCCTATTCTGCTTTATTGTTAGGTCGATACACAACTGCACATCTTGCAATACGATATTAAAACTTCGGATGATTGACCGGCCAGTCCGGCTGCCCGCCGGATAATACTTTGTGGATCTGAGATGCAGCCTGTGTTGCCATTAGACGCATGCATTCTACAGTATTGGATGCCATATGTGGAGTTACGCTTACATTTTCCATAGAGAGAAGCGGATTATCAACTACCGGTGGTTCCTGTTCATAAACATCCACAAAAGCTCCCGCGATCTGTCCTTCGTTTAATGCCTGAATCAGTTCCGGTTCATTCACGACTTCTCCACGCGCACAGTTTACAAAGTACGCATCCGGCTTCATCATTTCGAATTCTTTTCGTCCGATAAATCCACGATTATCTTTTGTCAGTGGCATATGGAGTGAAACGAAATCTGCCGTTTTAAATGCAGTTTCCCAATCAACCAGCGTTACATAGTCTGGAATTGTTTCTGGTTTTGCATAAGGATCATAAGCAATGAGTTCCATTTCCAGTCCATCATGCGCTTTTTTGGCCACTGCACGTCCGATTCGGCCAAAACCAATAATGGCAAGCTTTTTACCCATCAGATCAACACCCTTGTGGGTATTTTTATAAAAGAAATTATTCTCTTTTATTGCCTTGTTTAACAGGAAAGAGCGTTTTGCAACTGCTATAATTGCTCCCAGGGTAAATTCTGCAACTGAATTTGTTGTAGAATCTGGAGCATTGGTTACCCAGATTCCTAATTCATCAGCCGCCTCAAGATCTACGTTATTATAACCGGCACCATGTCTTGCCACAATCTTCAGATTCTTTCCTGCTTCCAGAACAGCTCTCGTTACCGGAGCTGTTCTTAAAAGAATTGCATCACAATCCACAACATCACGAATCAGATCTTCTTCCGCTGCACCTGATCCCATTTTTATTTCATACCCGCAGTCCCGTAAAAGCTGTTTGCCTTCCTCGGCGACATCCTGCGGAATCAATACCTTTAATGCCATAATCTTTTACCATCTCTTTCCATTTTATGCTACTGCTGCCGTTTTCTTGCTTTTCATAATGCGGGCACCATAGATAACTCCCAGAATCACAATACCGATAATATCGGTCTTTGTTCCCGGCATCATCATACAGATACTGCCTGCAAGAACCAGGATCGTCTCAGCCCAGGACATAGGACCTTTGAAGTATTTCTGTACTGCTGTCGCAAGACCAAAGGAACCAATCAACGCAGTTACAATTGCCATCACGATTTCTGCCGGAGTGCCTTTTCCGATCAGTGCCGGATTAATGCAGAACATAAACGGCATCAAAAATCCTGCAAGACTCAGTCTCCATGCGATCAGACCTGTCTTCATTGCATCCGAATCGGCAATTCCTGCGGCAGTGTATGCCGCAACTGCTACAGGCGGTGTAACGTTTGCCATAATACCAAAATAGAATACAAAGAAATGTGCTGCAATCTTCATAACTCCAAGCTGTTCCAGTGCCGGTACGATTAATGTAGCAAGCAATACGTATGCAGCAGAGGTCGGCATGCCCATACCAAGGATAACGGAAGTGAGCATGGTTAAGAACAGTAACAGGAATACATTTCCACCGGAAATGGCAATCAGCAGAGAAGAAAGTTTATAGCCGATACCAGTTAACATCAAAATTCCAACAATGATTCCAGCTGTTCCTGTTGTAAGAGCCACACTTACCATACCTTTTGAAGAATTTGCAATCAGGCGGATAACCTCATGCAGTTTTTTTCTTTTTCCCGGATATAAAAGCATGATCAGCACCAGGAAAATAATGGAGAAGAATGCGGATTTCTGTGCGGAGTAACGCACACCTACCAGCAAAAATACCAGTAATACCAGAGGAAGAAGCAGGAACCATCCATTTTTCAGTTCCTCTTTAAAATTCGGCAATTCTTCTTTTGACTGCCCACGCAGATTATTTTTCAATGCCTCCAGATCAATCATCATAAATAAAGCGATGTAGAAAAGGATGGCCGGGATGATTGCTGCAATCAGAACATCCTGATAAGAACCGATATAATCTGCCATGATGAATGCAGCTGCACCCATAACCGGCGGCATCAGCTGACCGCCACTGCTGGCAGCCGTCTCAACGGCACCGGCAAATTCCGGCTTAAAGCCACTTTTTTTCATCAACGGAATCGTAAATGCTCCGGTTCCTACTACGTTTGCTACTGCACTTCCTGAAATAGTTCCAAACAAGCTGCTCGCTACTACCGCAACTTTTGCAGGACCACCACGGAAACCACCAAGCAAAGACTGCGTCAGACGAATAAATACATCACCTGCACCAGATGCTTCCAGCACACCGGCAAAAATTACGAATACCGATACATAGATCGATGATACACCAAGCGGGGTTCCAAAAATTCCGTTTGTACCTTTGAATAACAATTCTGTGATACGGCTCCAGTTATATCCTCTGTGTGCGATTCCAGAAGGAAGCTTCGGTCCCAAAAGTGCGTACAGGATACAGAGAATTGCAATGATCGGCATTGCCGCTCCAACTACTCTCCAGGTAAATACGAGAAGCATAATAATGAAAATGGTGCCCAGTACAAGATCTGTATTAGATATTGTACCGCTTGATTTCCACATGTCATTTGCAATGGAATAGGAATAAATTCCGACAACCGCAAGGATTGCAATAATCGCAATCTGCAAAACCAGTTTCACTTTTTGATTTTTAAAATGGAACAGTTTTGCGCCAAGCGGTACCAGCATCATACTCATAACCAGATGCACAATTCTATGCTGATAGGATGGAAGTGCTCCAAAAAATGATGTGTAAATATGGAACACAGCCAGCACTAAACCGATGACCAGCGTCGCCGCATCTTCAAAGCGGATACTGTTTTTCCCCTTTCCTGTTGTATTTTCCATAATGTTTTCTCCTTCCAGGTCATGCATTCAATTCAGATATCTGTCATTGTGAGCAATGGTAATCTGTTACTTCATTGCGCCAACCTCTTTTAAATACTTCACAACACCCGGATGCATTTCAACCTGTCCATCAAGACCTCTGGTTGCATTCTCTAAAGACCACTCATCACACTGTGGATATGCTGCAACTAACGTATCATTGTTTTCAAATAATGCTTTTGCGATTGCATATGCATCGTCATCGGACAAATCTCTGCAGGAAACCATGAGACTTGCACTGCCGAAAGTACGCTCAACCGGCTCGTCCTGTCCATTATAAACATTGGCTTCAATTGTTGCCGGCAGATAATACGGACACGCTTCCATGATCTTATCGTACTGTTCCTGATCCAGATCCAGAAGACGAAGTTCCTTGGATGCCGCTGCTGTTGCGACTGGAGATGCCGGAAGGGTACTCATGATACATACTGCATCAACATTTCCATCGGTCAGGGCTTCGGCTCCATCTCCATGGGAGAGATATTCCGGAGACCAGTCTTTATTAATTTCATAACCGTATGCATCCATGATCGTCTTCATGGCATCACCAGCTACGCTTCCGGAAGGTCCAACTGCAATTTTCTTTCCTTTCAGATCTGCATAAGACTTGATATCACCATCTTTTAAAGTGTAAACCTGCAGTGTAGTTAAATGTCCGCCCATAATCCCATATAAAGAATCTGCCGGTACCTGTTTTCCTTCAAAGCTTCCTTTTCCTTCCAATGCCAATGCAAGTACATCTGATGCAGTCATGGCAAGTTCTACATTTCCATTCTGTGCAAGAAGAATATTTTCCGATGATCCTCCGGTGATCTCGATATTTGCAGAAAGACTTGGAATATTTTTATTGATGATATCGGACATTGCAGTACCAATAATGGAGAATGCTCCGCCTGAACTGGAAGTTGCAATGGAAATATATTTCTTATCACCAGAATCTGCTTTCGCTTCTGCGGAAGATTCCTGCCCGCCTGCTGTGGTACTACCTGCGCTGCTGCTTCCAGATGAACCGCATCCGGCTACTGCTGCTGCCATACAGATTGCCATTGCCAGACTTGCTGCTTTTTTCATGTTTTTTCTCATTTCACTTTCCTCCGTTTGTTAGTTTTGCTTTGTTTTCCCCTGTTTTTGTTCTTGTTTTGTGTTTATTTTTATAATGTCATAATTGATATGACTGTTATAACAATGTTAATATTTTTTATTGCCGCCAGGGAACATTTTCTTATTTCTGTTCCTCTGCGGCAATGATTGCAACCAGTGAATCATTCACGTGACGGCGCATGGCAGCTTCCGCTGCATCCGGATCACCTTTTGCGATCTCGTCAACCAGATAGCGATGCCAGTATCTTGGGTATGTTGTTTTTGGTGCATTCGTATCAAGTGCTTTACACAATACCCAAAATAAATTAATTTTTCTTAGTGTATCAGCTAAAAGCGGATTTCCCGTAAATTCTGTTAACAGCGTGTGAAACTTGATATGGAAATTCCGGCTGTCGATTACCGTTTTTTCTTTAAACGGAACGGTGTCCAGCTCATTTGCGATTTCCATTAACGCAACCCGTTGTTCTTCTGTCATGCTGACTGCAAGAATTCGCGCCGACTGACATTCCACGGCCTCTCTAAGCTGATAACTTTGTTTGATTTTTTCAATCGTAGGGACTGTTACATAAGACCCCCACTGTGGCTTTGATTCAACCAACCGGTCTTCTTCCAGACGTTTCAATGCTTCTATGACTGGAATTACACTGACACCGGTAGCTTCCGCCATCTTCCTGCGTGAAAGCTTCATACCTGGCTGATATTCCCCATCCAGAATTTTTTGGGAAATAATCCGATAGGCTACATCCGACGCAGTCTGAAAGGTATCTGATGCCATTCACATCCCCCTTTCTTTTTATTTTTCTTTGTTTAATCAGATGATACAACTGTTATAACAGTTTGTCAATTCCTATTCTGTCATGATTTTCACATTTTCCATCCTGTACAAATTTAAACTTATTTTTTTATGCAGAATGCTGGTTCTGTTTTTGCTGATATAGCACATAAATCTAAAGCAATAAAAAACTCCCCCGGAACCATTTTCACAGTCCCGTGGGAGTTTTTGTTATCTGTTTATGTTCAGCTCAAAACTTGTCTTATACAATACCCTGTGCCAGCATAGCCTCTGCAACTTTCTCAAATCCTGCAATGTTTGCGCCTGCAACATAGTTGCCTTCTACGCCGTAACGTTTTGCAGCATCGTTTGCTTTTGCGAAAATGCCAACCATGATGTCATGCAGTTTTGCATCAACCTCTTCGAAGGTCCAGGACATTCTCATGCTGTTCTGGCTCTGCTCCAGACCGGATACAGCAACACCGCCTGCGTTTGCAGCCTTACCAGGCATGAAGAGGATCTTCTTCTCTACGAACAGGTCGGTAGCCTCTCTGGTGGACGGCATGTTAGCACCCTCAGCTACTGCGAAGCAGCCGTTTGCGATCAGTGCCTTTGCATCGTCTAAGTTCAGCTCGTTCTGGGTTGCGCACGGAAGTGCGATGTCACACGGAATGGTCCAGATACCCTTGCCCTCGGTATATTTTGCAGTCGGAACAGCCTCAACATACTCTTTGATTCTGCCGCGGCGACCTTCTTTGATCTCTTTTACAACATCCAGCTTGATGCCGTCTGGATCATATACATAGCCGTTGGAATCGCTCATGGCAACAACCTTTGCACCCATCTGCTGAGCTTTCTCTACTGCATAGGTTGCAACGTTTCCGGAACCAGAAACAACAACGGTCTTGCCAGCCAGCTCTTTGCCATTGTGCTTTAACATCTCATCCAGGATATAGACCAGACCATAACCGGTTGCCTGGGTTCTTGCCAGGGAACCACCGAAAGTCAGACCCTTACCAGTCAGGACGCCCTCATACAGACCGGTAATTCTCTTGTACTGACCAAACAGGAAACCAACCTCTCTTGCGCCTACACCGATATCGCCAGCCGGGCAGTCGGTATCTTTACCGATATGACGGTACAGCTCAGTCATAAAGCTCTGGCAGAATGCCATAACCTCACGGTCAGATTTGCCCTTCGGATCGAAGTTGGAACCACCTTTACCACCACCCATAGGCAGTCCGGTTAAGGAATTTTTCAGGGTCTGCTCGAAACCTAAGAATTTTAAGATGCTCTGGTTTACGGACGGATGGAGACGAAGACCTCCCTTGTACGGTCCGATCGCGCTGTTGAACTGTACGCGGTAGCCCTTGTTTACCTGTACGTTGCCCTTATCATCTACCCACGGAACCTTGAAGGAGACGATTCTCTCCGGCTCTACAAAACGCTCCAGGATACCTGCTTTGCGGTATTTCTCCTCGTTTGCGTCAATAACCAGTTTTAAGGAATCCAGAACCTCTTTGACTGCCTGATGGAACTCCGGCTCGCCCGGGTTCTGTGCTACTACTCTCTCATAGACCTCATCTACATAAGACATAACTATTCTCCTCCTTGAGCTATTATCTTTTTCTTAAAAAAGACAATGAGGCACCGCCAATATCGGCGGAGCCCCATTGCTCTCAACGTATCGTAGAAATTATAGCAAGTTAATTTGCTAAAGTCAATCCTTTGATTTCGAAACTTACATTGCAAAAAATCATAGCTGATATGCCTTATATTTATATTTTCGTAAAGAAGCCATAACAAAAATCTCCTGAATCTGCATGTTTCAGGGCTTGAAAAAATTAAGCTTACGCATGAATACCATAAAAATCCTGAAATGTTATGACTGCGCGGCAATCTTCTCCGCTAATTCCTGTAAATACATCCAGCGGTCCATTTTCTCTTCCAGCAATGCTTCCTTTTCAGCCTTCTCAGCCATCAGCTGGTTCAGCTTGCCATAATTAGTCGCGGATTCCGCGATCTGGCCGTCCAATGCCTCGATCTCTGCTTCCAGACCGGCAATCTCATCTTCGATGGTATCCCACTCGCGCTGCTCTTTATAGGAGAACTTCAGCTTTTTCTGGTGTGCACGGCCATCCTGGGAGGATTTTTTGCCTGCACCAGCTGCATTGAGGCCATCCGCATCCACTGCATTCTGGTCCAGACTTCCTGCTGCGCCATTTCCACCAGCTGCTCCAACACTTCCCGCAGCGCCACGGCCATAACTATCTCCTGCTGCACCATTCTTCCCGCGTCCAGCACTTCCACCCAGAAGATCCGGGTGTTTTAGCAGATAAGCCGCCTGGTAATCCGTGAAGCCGCCCTCATACTGCACGACCTTTCCATCGCCCTCAAACGCGAAGATCCGGCGCACCATGCGGTCCAGGAAATACCGGTCATGCGATACCGTGATCACGATGCCCTGGAAACTGTCGAGGTAATCCTCCAGAATGGTCAGCGTGCGGATGTCGAGGTCGTTGGTCGGCTCATCCAGGAGCAGGACATTTGGCGCATCCATCAGGATCCGTAAGAGATACAGTCTGCGCTTTTCACCGCCGGAAAGGCGGCTGATCGTGGTATACTGCACGCTTCCCGGAAACAGAAAGCGCTCCAGCATCTGAGATGCGCTGATGCTTCCGTCCTTTGTCTGCACGTACTCTGCCACGTTGCGGATATAGTCAATGACCTTTAAGCTTTCATCCATGGCCTCGTTTTCCTGGGAAAAGTAACCGATTTTTACGGTCTGACCGATCTCAATGCTTCCGGAATCCGGCTGCACCCATCCGGCGATCATCTTCATGAGCGTGGACTTTCCGCTTCCGTTCGGTCCGATGATTCCCACACGGTCATTCTTTAAGAAAATGTAGGTGAAATCTTTTAGCAGCACCTTATTGCCGTAGGACTTGCACAGATCCTTCACCTCGACCGTTGTGCGTCCCAGACGGCTGGAAATAGATTCCATCTCCACCTCTTTGTCAAACTCCGGCGCATCCATGTCACGAAGGGCTTCATAGCGCTGGATGTGGGCCTTCTGTTTGGTGGAACGTGCACGGGCACCTCGCTGCATCCAGGCAAGCTCAGTTTTTAAGATGGACTGACGCTTGCGCTCCGATGCCACGGCAATGTCGATGCGCTCTGCTTTCAGCTTTACAAATCCCTCATAATTCGTCTGATAGCTGTAAAGCTTTCCTTTATCCAGCTCCACGATCCGGTTCGTTACGCTGTCCAGAAAATACCGGTCATGCGTGATCATAAGAAGCGCACCGCGGAATTTCTTTAAGTAGTCCTCAAGCCAGTCTGCCATCTCACTATCCAGATGGTTCGTCGGCTCGTCCAGGATCAGAAGATCGGCTGTGGAGAGCAGCACACTGGTCAGCGCCACACGCTTTCTCTGACCACCGGACAAATGCTCCACCTTCTCGTCAAAGTCATAGATGCCAAGCCGCGTCAGAATATTCTTCGCGCTGGCCTCGATCTCCTCGCGCGAGGAAAAATGTGGCTCTGACGCATTGTCCCGCACGATCGCATCCAGAACCGTATCCCCTGCGGTGAAGACCGGGATCTGCGGAAGGTAGCGGATATATAAGTTGCGCCGACGCACCACAGAGCCGTCATCCGGCTCCTCCAGACCTGCCACGATCTTTAACAGCGTGGATTTTCCGGTTCCGTTGATGCCGATCAGGCCAACCTTCTCGCCTTCGTTGATGCTGAATGCGGTATCATCAAACAGCAGGCGCTCGGTATAAGATTTTGTCAAATGTTCAATTGTAATTAAGCTCATAATTCACTCCACATGTGCAAAAAGGACAGCCCCGTCGATCCCCGCGGGGTTCGGTCATGGGACTGCCCTCTCTATTTTCAGGTTTGTCTTTGCCGTTCACGCAAAAAGCCGCGGCAAATTGCCAGGAAGTTAATCCTCGTCTTCCTTCTCATCCACAGCAAATACGAAACGCTTTCTTGCCATCTCGTCGCTCTCAAGGTACTCGTCGTAGGTGGTGATCTTATCGATCAGCTTACCGTTTACGATCTCCATAATACGGTTTGCGGTGGTCTGCACGATCTGGTGGTCACGGGAGGAGAAGATCAGCACGCCCGGGAACTTGATCAGTCCGTTGTTCAGTGCAGTGATGGACTCCATATCCAGATGGTCAGTCGGCTCGTCTAACATCAGCACGTTTGCTCCAGAGATCATCAGCTTGGAAAGCATGCAGCGGACTTTCTCACCACCGGATAAAACGCGAACTTTCTTCACGCCATCCTCGCCGGCAAACAGCATACGGCCAAGGAAACCACGTACATAGGTTACATCCTTCTCCGGAGAGTACTGGGTCAGCCAGTCTACGATAGTATCGTCGCTGTCGAACTCTGCAGTATTGTCCTTCGGGAAATAAGACTGGGTTGTGGTAAGCCCCCACTTGTAGGAACCCTCGTCCGGCTCCATCTCGCCTGCCAGGATCTGGAACAGAACGGTCTTTGCACGCTCATTCGGTCCAACCAGTGCAACCTTGTTGTCGCGGGTCAGGGTGAAGCTGATGCCATCTAAGATCTTCTCGCCGTCGATGGTCTTGGATAAGTTCTCAACAGTCAGGACCTCATTTCCGATCTCGCGGAACGGGCGGAAGTCGATGTACGGATACTTACGACTGGACGGACGGATGTCGTCTAACTCGATCTTCTCTAAGGCACGCTTTCTGGAAGTTGCCTGCTTGGACTTGGAAGCGTTTGCGGAGAATCGCTGGATGAACTCCTGCAGCTCTTTGATCTTCTCCTCTTTCTTACGGTTTGCTTCCTTCATCTGTTTTACCATCAACTGGCTGGACTCGTACCAGAAGTCGTAGTTACCAGCGTAAAGCTGGATCTTACCGTAGTCGATATCTGCGATGTTGGTGCAGACCTTATTTAAGAAGTAACGGTCATGGGATACCACAATGACGGTGTTCTCGAAGTTAATTAAGAACTCCTCCAGCCATGCGATCGCATCCAGATCCAGATGGTTGGTCGGCTCGTCGAGAAGCAGGATGTCCGGGTTTCCGAACAGTGCCTGTGCCAGCAGGACCTTGACCTTTAATGCACCGGTTAAGTCTTTCATCAGGCTGTAATGATACTCGGTATCAACGCCCAGACCATTTAACAGGTTCGCTGCGTCAGACTCAGCCTCCCAGCCGTTCATCTCTGCGAACTCACCCTCTAACTCTGCTGCCTTGATTCCGTCCTCATCGGAGAAATCCGGCTTCATGTAGATGGCATCTTTCTCTTTCATAACATCGTACAGGCGCTTGTTTCCCATGATAACGGTATCCAGTACGGTGTACTCATCGTATTTAAAGTGGTCCTGCTGCAGGAAAGAAAGACGCTGACCCTGGGTGATGACAACATCACCATTGGTCGGCTCTAACTGTCCGGATAAGATTTTTAAGAAGGTAGACTTTCCGGCACCGTTCGCACCGATCAGTCCGTAGCAGTTTCCTTCGGTAAATTTGATATTTACATCTTCAAATAATGCTTTCTTGCCCACGCGCAGGGTAACACCATTTGCACTAATCATTCTTTTCTAACACCTTTCATAAAAAAGAGGGGCATAATCATGTCCCTCGTCTTTTGCATCATCTCTATTTTACAGGAATTTCCGTATTTTGCAAGCGCTATTTCACTGGATTTTGCGGGATTTTTCAGGTTTTTCCCATTACTGTTCACGCATGCGTGCCCAGCAACGGAATTTTGCCGATGCTTCGCATTCCAAATCGGCAAAATCTGCTGCCACAACTGTATTGTACGGAATTTTCAGTTCAGAAAATTCCTACCCGTATACAGTAACATTTTTCCGCGGTTTTCCCAGCTGCGGAACTGCTTTTCCACAAAATCATCTGTTCCAGGGTGTGTTTTGAGGATATCCCGCTTCTCTATTTCCACTCCACAGAAGCCGCCAGCAACGCCCGCAGACAAAACTCTTCCCGCTTCACCAGCTCATCCTCCAGCAACCCGCGGTTTTCATCGGAATGCTCTACCTCTCTCGAGAAGCAATGCACCAAATCCACGATCTGCGCCTCCGGCAATGCATACCCCGGCACCTTGCCCCGGATTTTGTTCTGAACCACTGCCACAGTATCTCTCTCAGTATCTCCAGCTGCCAAAGCATCTTCCTGGCTCCCCGAGGCTCCCTGCAGCGTTCCCTGTGTTTTCTCCTGCAGCCACTCTGCCATGAGCATTTCCTCCACCAGAACCGTTGCTGCCACAGCCAGTTTCATTTTTCCATATGGATTATCGTTATAAACTGCCCCGCAGAAGTAGCCGAACACAAAGTATACCATGATCTGCTCCCTAAGAAGCTCCATGCGTGTACCATTTGCATCCAGAAACGCCCGACGGTTCGCCTCATACGTTTCCCATCCGGCTCCGTAAAGAATCTCATCCATACCATCTCTGCGCTCCGGCCATGCAGCATCCAGCGGCTCCATCTTCTCAAACACCGCAAAAAGTTCACTTGCAGTTTCAAAGCGGCTGTACTGCCCAAGTCCGGCTGATGCCAGGCGGCGGCAGAAACGATCCACCACAGCCCCTGCACCACTTGGTGCCGTCTCTCCAATGTCTGCTGCATCTTTTTCAGCGTTCCCAGCTTTCTCCGTGTTCTTCACTTCCTGCGCATGTTCTTCCGCCTGCACTGCACAGCACATGCTTCCCACACGGTACCGCTCAAGCAGTCCGTCCACCTCATAAAGCTTCTCATCCCGCACTCTGCGCTGCAGATCATGAGCCAGTGCCAGGCACATCGCCATGCGCAGCTCACTGGATAAATTCCGGTTTTCCAGAATCTCAAAGATCACATCACGCACTTCACCGAGCTTGGTATACAGGAAAAAGTCAAAATCCTCATCCTCACAGCTTTCCTCTTTGTCATTCTCGCTGGAAAGAAAACACACCGGTTCCTTCGTTCCCAGAATGATCCGCGCCGCCTCAATGCACGACAAGCACAGTGACACCTCTCGCACACCGTCAAACACCTCGATATGACGGGGGTAAGTCTTACAGGTCCAGCACAAACTGTCCGGTCCCATTCCCATATAAAGGTCGCAAAGATTCTCCTCATTCAGGAACGCACACCGGTGATCCCGCTGCTTAAAGCACTTCTGCTTCCAGTCCACCGACTCCTGCAGGCGTGTCTTCATCCCGCCCTCAGCCTGACGGTACTTCTTCAACGATTTCGGATCGATCGTAATCGCCCAGCCTGCACAGCAGGTATCCTCACATGCCGACGCGATGCATCGAAACTTTTTATAGTAATGTGGATATGTATACAGCATACTCATTATCTCCTGACAAATTTTATCACTACTAATTATTATACCAACATCACACCGTAAATATCAATAGGTCCGAAAGCCCCCGCTACATACGAAAAACCTGCAACCACTACTGAAATGGCAGAGATAGGCTAACTATCTGCCATTTCAGTAATGGCTGCAGGTTTTTTGTAGCAAAGCCAGTACACAGGAAACGCAAGCCAGCCGGTACAGGATAAGCATTTGTTTGAAAATCCGTGAGTGGGCGAGCATAGCGTTGGAACGGAGACCCTTGTTTGAGCACGCAGCGCGTGCGAGTTTGGGTCGTAGTTCCAACAATAGGCGGCGCAGCCCACGAGCAAAAGGATTTTCACCCAAATGCGTTCCTGTACCGGCTGGCTTGTGTTTCCGTGTCTACAGAGACTTACTATGCAATATTGTTATTTTTTCAAGGCTGCTCCGGCCGCCGAGTGTTCTACGGGATATTCGAAAAGGTGAGCCTAGACACTGGCGATACGCAAAATGCGCATTCCTCCCAGAACCGGCGCAGCAAATGTATTATACTGCCGATAACAATGAAATGCAAGTATTCCCAAGACTCACTTGTGTGAACAGTAACACGCAATTGACAAGTCATCCCATTCATGCTATAAAAATATTAACTTTCATACAGAATGCTTCCAGCACCCCCGGGTGCCGGGTTTCAGGCATAAGGCTTCACTCCGTCAGGGCTGCCCGCAGGCAGAGGGGTGAGGTCTTATGCCTGTTTTGTTATTCTGGACTTAAACAGACCATTCCTTTATAATGAGGAGGAACATCATGTCATTTTCTTATACCGATATCCAGGAAGCCTATGAGCGCATTCGCCCTTACATCCGGGAGACTCCGCTGGAAGAGTCCTTTTACCTAGGCGATTCCAATCAGCATTTTTTTCAATCTGGAATCCTTTCAGCGGGCCAAAAGCTTTAAGATCCGCGGCGCACTCAATAAGCTTCTGACCCTGGTAAGTTTTATGGCCCGGAAAGAAAAATATATTGCAGAGGCCGGAAGCTGCAGCACCGTAGCCGCTGTTATGGAGCAGCGTGAACGGATCGGCGGACATGGCGCGCTTCCCCAAAACTGCGTCGATCCGGTGGTAGCAGCCTGCCAGATCATAACCGCATGGCAGACCATCGTCAGCCGGGAAGTCCCGCCTGCAGACACTGCAGTGCTCTCGGTTGGTGGAATCAATGTGGAGCGTGCCACCTATAACATCATCCCGGAAAAAGTTTCGGTAGTAGCCGGAATCCGGATCTGCAGCGAAGATTTTGCCTGGTACCAGATCCGCATTCCCGGCGCCCTTATGTTCCTGGGTGTGGGAAATGAAGCCAAAGGGACCAATTATGCGCAGCATCATGCAAAATTCAACACGGATGATGATGCGATCGCACTTGGTGTTACAGGATTAGTCGCGATCGCGTGGGATTTTTTGTTGAATAAGAAGTAAGCTGCTTACTACAAATATTTTCCCGTTATACTTTCCGCGCACTGCTTCACTTCCTCCGGTGTACCGCACACCACGATCTGTCCGCCTTCTTCTCCGCCGCCTGGTCCCATATCGACGACATAGTCGGCATTGCGGATCAGATCCAGATCGTGTTCTATGACAATGACGGTCGCACCGCTGTCGATCAGGCGCTGAAATACCACAAGAAGCGTTTGTACATCCAGCGGATGCAGGCCGATGGTCGGCTCATCGAAGACAAAGACAGTGTCTGACTGGCCTTTTCCCATCTCACTCGCCAGTTTTAAACGCTGTGCCTCACCGCCAGAAAGACTCGGCGTTGCCTCACCAAGTGTCAGATAGCCAAGTCCAAGATTCGAAAGAGTCTGCATCCGTCTGGACACCAGCTTTAAGTCATCGCATGCAGGAAGTGCCTTGTCCACGCTCATGCTCATGAGCTCCGGCAACGTACTGGATGTGCCATCTTCCCGGACACGGTGCACCAGGGAAGCTTCCTTACTGTAGCGGGAGCCGCCGCAGTCCGGGCAGACAACCTCCACATCCGGCAAAAACTGGATATCCAGGCTGATCGAACCGGTTCCGTCGCAGGTCGGGCAGCGCAGCTTTCCTGTATTGTAGGAAAAGTCCCCTGCCTTGTATGTTCCTTTCTTTGCATCCGGCGTTTTCGCATAAATCTTGCGCAGTTCATCGTGGATTCCCGCATAGGTTGCCACGGTAGAACGAATGTTGATACCGATCGGGGTCGCATCGATCAACTTCACCTGGCTGATGCCCGGAGCCGATACGGCTTTTACATGCGCCGGAAGTGCCTCTCCACGCACCTGCGCCTGCAGACCCGGGATCAGACTTTCCAGGATCAACGTCGTTTTTCCAGAACCGGACACACCGGTTACTGCCGTCAGCCGCCCTTTCGGAATCTTTACGGTCAATGGCTTTACCGTGTGGATCTGGTCTGTCGTCATCTCTATACTTCCCAGTTCAAACATACTTTCCGATTCTGCTTTTTCCCGCACCAGCATCGATCTGGCACCAGACAAAAAGCCGCCGATCCTGGACTCCGGGTCTGCCGCCACATCCGTGATCGTTCCCTGTGAAATAACGTTTCCACCTTTTTCTCCGGCTTCCGGTCCCATCTCAATCATCCAGTCCGCATCTTTTAAGATCTGGGTATCGTGATCAACCAGAACAATCGAATTTCCGTCTGCGATCAGATCTCGCATCACACCACGCAGTCCTTCGATATTAGACGGGTGCAGACCAATAGACGGCTCGTCCAGCACATAGAGGACACCGGTTGTGCGGTTGCGCACCGACCGTGCCAGCTGTACCCGCTGCCGCTCCCCGGTCGAAAGCGTGGATGCTTCCCGGTCCAGAGTCAGATACCCCAGCCCCAGTTCCAGCAGGCGTACCGCCATTCCGCGGAAAGAATCGCAGATACTTTCTGCCATGGAAACCATCTCTTTCGGAAGTGTCGCCGGAATGCTGTCCACCCATTTTGAAAGATCTGTCAGCGTCATACGGCAGGCATCCGCCAGCGTGATGCCTTCGATGCGCGGCGCCCTCGCCCGCTCGGAAAGCCTGGAACCGCCGCAGGCATGACAGACATCCTGCCGCAAAAACTTCTCGACCCGCTTCATTCCTTTTTCATCGGTCACCTTCGCCAAAGCGTTTTCCACCGTATAAACAGCATTAAAATAAGTAAAATCCATCTCTCCCGCCGCACCGGTCTTGGAATTCTGATACAGCATATGGACCTTCTTCGCCGGTCCATGGAACACGATTTCTTTTTCCTGCTCCGTCAGGTCACGAAACGGCACATCCGTCCGCACGCCCATATCCCGCGCGATATCCTTCATCAGCGACCACATCAGGGTCTGCCACGGAAGCACTGCGCCCTCCTCGATGGAAAGCGAATCATCCGGGACCAGGGTCGATTCATCCACCACCCGGACAATGCCGGTTCCGTCACAGGCCGGACACGCACCGGTGCTGTTAAAGGACAGTTCTTCTGCGGATGGCGGATAGAAATGCTCCCCACACTCCGGGCAGACCAGTTCCAGTCCGGCAGCTACATTCATGGTCGGTTCCAGCCGGTGTCCATTCGGACAAACGTGGCTGGACAGACGCGAAAACATCAGACGAACCACATTGAGCAGTTCCGTCGATGTGCCAAACGTGCTGCGCATGCCCGGCACGCCCGGCCGCTGATGCAACGCCAGAGCCGCCGGAACATAACGCAGATCATCCACCTGCGCCTTTTCTGCCTGTGTCATACGGCGTCTGGTATAAGTCGAAAGTGCCTCCAGATAACGCCTGGAGCCCTCCGCGTATAAAACGCCCAGCGCCAGGGAGGATTTTCCCGAGCCGGACACTCCGGCAATCCCCACGATTTTGTGTAAAGGAATATCTACATCAACATTTTTTAAATTATGCACCCGTGCGCCGCGCACCTGAATAGCGGTCGGGGTGCCGTGTTTCCAGTTTGGTTGTGATTCCGGTTGGGAATCGGGTAAATGAGTCGTCATGAAATGTTCTCCTGTATAAATATTTGTTACCTTTTATAAGCACGTACTATAAAACAAGCCTTGTCTCATTATAAATTGCACACTGCATATAGCGGAATATTTACCATCCACTCCTGTTTTTTATATTTTAAAGTTGAGAAACGAACCGCCTCTTCCGGATGAAACTTATCGCAATATGCCTTTAAACTCTGAGAATGAATATTTGTTTCCGCCTTGACTTCAATCGGTACGATATTCCGCTCCTTCTGAATTAGGAAATCCTGTTCAAACGTTGCTTTGTCCGTTCCATAATAATACGGAGTATAATCGGTATCAGAAATCAACTGCTGCAGCACATACTGTTCCGTCAATGCTCCCTTAAACCCGATAAAAATATCATTTCCTTCCAGAATTGTCTCAGCCGGTAATTCACTCAATGCTCCTAATAAACCTACATCCAACATAAATAATTTATACGCACTCATATTCATATAGGCCTTTAATGGCATATGCGGCTCATTCACCCGGTTCACTTTATAAACCAGTCCGCAATCCAACAACCATTGAATCGCAATTTCAAAGTCTGTGCTTCTTGCTCCTTTTTTAATCTGACCAAAAAAGAATTTTTTATTTTCTTTCGCAAGCTGCATTGGAATGGAATCCCAAACCATTCTGATTCGCGGCAATGTTTTGGCATCGATATGTTTTCCAAAATCGCCTTCATATTGACGAACGATTTCACTCTGAATTCGGCGAACTTCAGCATAATCCTTTTCTACACGAAAGGCCTCTACAACGGCTGGCATTCCTCCGGTATAATAATAATTTTTCAGCCAGAACAAATACTTTTCCGAAAAAATATCGATAAGTGGATAATCCTTCGTATTTAATGCGTCCGACAACGCTTCTTCTCCCATTGCACAAAGGAATTCCCTGAAATTAAGCGGATATAAATCCAACATATCTACCTTCCCCACAGGGCAAGAAATTCCCTCATGAATTGCTACACCCAAAAGTGATCCTGCTGCAACAACATGATATTCCGGAGCTTCTTCACAAAAATACTTTAATGATTCTAATACCTTCGGCACATTCTGAATTTCATCTAAGATAATCAGTGTGTTTCCCGGAGTTATGGTTACACCAGACTCAATGTTTAAATTCATAATAATACGCTCAATATCAAAATCAACATCAAACACATCCTTCATCCGCCGATTATTATAAAAAGAAATGTATGCCGTTTTCTCATAATACTTCTTTCCGAACTCTTTCATAAGCCAGGTCTTTCCAACCTGGCGTGCTCCCATAATTACAAGCGGCTTTCTACTCGCCTTTTCTTTCCATTTCAAAAGATCATCCATTGCAAACCGTTGCATTTTCCCACCTGCCTTTTCCTTTTGTATTAAGTATATCACATTTTTTCCGACCTATGCATTTATAATTTATACATTTTTTCCGACCTTATCTTATCTGATAGTTACATTTTTTCCGACCTTATTCTCTATAGCACAACATTTTTTCGGACGTAATTTTGTTCTAATCAACACTTTTTCGGACGTTACTCCGTTTATAATCAGCGGACACGCCACCGGCACCTCCTCGATATGCAAAGTAGCAGAAAAAAATCCTGAAAGGAATCATTTCCCTTCAGGATTTCAGATGAATCAGACTATCAGTTATATAATGAATGGTATTTTCCTAATCTACCGGATCCGCGGCAAATTAAGCTTCAGCTTCGTTGCCAGCATGCGGATCACAAACACCAGCCCGGATCCAAGCAGCGCCGCTGCGCTCTGCTGCATCCCATGGACTACGCAAAAGAAATAGCAGGCACTTCCCACAAGCGATGCCACCGCATAAATATGCTTGGAAATGACCATGGGCATCCGCTGCACCATCATATCCCGGATGATTCCGCCGCCGACCCCGGTGATCATTCCCATGAAAATAGCCAGAAAGAAATTGCGCGGACACCCGGACTGCAGAGTTGCCTGAACCCCGTAAACAGAAAAAATTCCTAAGCCAATGGAATCCACCACATTGTTCAGACGGTCAAGCAGCTCTGCATGACTGTCATAATAGTTCTTGTGCGTATATGCGATCCAGAATACCACAAGGGCTGTCATGACCGACAATATGATTTCCGGATAATTGTAAAAATTTCCAGACGGCACCAGCCCAAGAATGGTATCTCTTAACGTTCCTCCGCCAAGCGCCGTGATCAGTCCCAGTAACATCACCCCAAATACATCGACACCTGCAGCGATCGCAATCATCGCACCCGATATGGAAAATGCGATAATTCCTGCTATTTCCATTCCCATAAGAATCGTTTGAAAATCTGTCATACGCTGTTCCCTCTCCATGTTTGATTCGTTGTAATTGTTTTATTCCCCTCAATTACAATTCTCTTCTGATTTTACCATGATTATGAAAACAGCGCAGTAATTTTTTTCCAAAAATCAAATCTCCTGTCATACAGGATTTTTGTCGGGCAAATTTCTATTCGGGAACGCCCCATACTTCCAATCTTCCTGAAATACAGAACCGCAGCCAGCACAAGCGAAAGCACATCCGCAACCGGCTGCGCCCAGATCTTTGCCGGATTGTCCCTCCGCCCGGATCACACTGGAATAGCAGTTTGCGATAAGCACAAACGAACCGGAAACGCAGACTATCCGCAGATAGGTTTTTGCATAATCCCAGGTATCACTGCTCGCCCCGACAAACATAAGGATCTGATCCATGAATCCTCCTTTTTAATAGTACGCTATTGTATCAATATCAATAGCGTGCTATTATTTATACCAAACACTACATACTCTTATTTACTGCTTTTCATGTATTCACAATATAAAACATGATTGGTTCTCTGACTCCGCAGTGCCACATAACACTCGCCATATCG
>ERZ791879.705-NODE-705-length-22205-cov-2.981625_pt1 | contig 22205 bp, 16 predicted proteins | sample MGYA00510162_ERZ791879 | MGnify/ENA primary metagenome ERZ791879 (study PRJEB30046, sample SAMN00792113) | human gut metagenome | study: EMG produced TPA metagenomics assembly of the A metagenome-wide association study of gut microbiota in type 2... | reverse complement strand
CTGCAATTTTCCAGAACGATGAGTGCTGTCAGGATTTTGGTAATGCTGGCTGGCGGGTAGGTCAGGTGGATATTCTGTCCATATAAAATGGCACCGGAATCCATATCCATGACAATGCCGGCCTCGGCCATAATGCCGGTATCGGAAGGCCAGTCGGGCTTAGCCCAGGCTGTCAGAATGAACAACTGGCATGTTAGGGCAAAACATACAAATTTTGTTATCTTTTGTTTCCATTTATTCAGCAATGTGCGAACCTCCTGTGTCCTTTTTCCGTCTGCGGTTTGGGTTCAAAAGCAAGGAACTTTGCGGTGTTTCCCGCATTTTGGCAAGACGGACCTGTCTAATCATACCTTATGTAAAATAAATATTCAACCAAATATTCCATGAAATATTCGTGAAATTGCCACTTCCATTTTCCCCATATTTGTAGTATCATAATCACTGCTACGACATATAGTTGTTAATAATATAAGAAAATACAAGATATAGTATATACGAGAGGGGTTTGGGCATGACTACGGATGTTAAGACTAATGTGATCAAGAGAAACGGCAAAGAGGTTTCTTTTGATGTCTCTAAAATTGTGAGCGCGATCACCAAAGCCAATGCCAGTGTCGATCATCTTCATCAGCTGAATGAATACCAGATTAACGCAGTGGCAGACATGATCGCAAAGCAGGTGGAAGAGGCAACGCATGCGGTAAACGTAGAAGATATTCAGGATATGGTGGAGACCGGCATCATGGAGATGCGCGGTTACGAGGTGGCACAGAAGTATGTGCGTTACCGCTATAAGAGAGAATTAACCAGAAAATCCAATACAACGGATAATGGTATCCTGGCTCTGATCGAGCACATGAACGAGGAAGTAAAGCAGGAAAATTCCAATAAAAACCCGGTGATCAACTCTACCCAGCGTGACTACATGGCTGGTGAGGTCAGCAAGGATTTAAGCCGGCGCGTGCTTCTTCCGGAGGACGTCGTGCGTGCACATGAGGCTGGCATCATCCATTTCCATGATACCGATTATTTCGCACAGAAGGAGCACAACTGTGACCTGATCAACTTAGAGGACATGCTTCAGAATGGCACGGTCATCAGCGAGACCATGATCGAGAAGCCGCACAGCTTTTTCACTGCCTGCAACGTTACTACCCAGATCGTGGCGCAGGTAGCCAGCAACCAGTACGGCGGACAGTCCTTCTCTCTGGCACACCTGGCTCCGTTTGTAGACATCAGCCGTAAAAAGCTGCGCAAGAACGTGATCGCAGAACGTGAAGAATGCGGGGAATCCTTAGATGACGCGATCATCGACCGCGTGGTAGAGCGCAGACTGCGCGATGAGATCAAGAGCGGTATCCAGACCATCCAGTACCAGCTCATCACCCTCATGACCTGTAACGGACAGGCTCCGTTTGTGACCATGTTCATGTACTTAGACGAGGTTCCGGAGGGCCGTACCCGTGATGACCTTGCCATGATCATCGAGGAAGTCATGATCCAGAGAATGCAGGGCGTTAAGAATGAAAAGGGCGTGTGGATCACCCCGGCATTCCCGAAGCTGATCTATGTTCTGGACGAAGACAACATCACCGAGGATTCCAAATACTGGCATCTGACTGAGCTTGCAGCGAAATGTACCGCAAAGCGTATGGTACCGGATTACATCTCAGCAAAGATCATGAAGGAGATGAAGGGTGGAAACGTTTACCCGTGCATGGGCTGCCGTTCCTTCCTGACTGTTGAGGATTCCCAGAGAAACCCGGATGGAAGCCACAAGTTCTACGGACGTTTTAACCAGGGCGTTGTGACCATTAACCTGGTGGATGTGGCATGCTCCTCTGAGGGCGATATGGACCGCTTCTGGGAGATTTTTGAGGAGCGCCTGGAGCTCTGTCACCGCGCACTGCGCTGCCGTCATGAGCGCCTGCTTGGAACCATTTCCGATGTAGCGCCGATCCTGTGGCAGAACGGGGCCCTGGCAAGACTGAAAAAGGGTGAGACCATCGACAAGCTTCTGTTTGACGGTTACTCCACCATTTCCCTTGGCTACTGTGGCCTTCACGAGATGTGTGTGCGCATGACCGGAAAATCCCACACGGACCCGGCTGCAAAACCGTTCGCGCTGGCTGTGATGCAGAAGATGAACGACAAGTGCAGGGAGTGGAGAGAGGCAGAGAACATCAGCTATTCCGTATACGGAACACCGATGGAGTCCACCACCTACAAATTTGCAAAATGCCTGCAGAAGCGTTTCGGCATCATCCCGGGAGTTACCGATAAGAACTACATTACCAACAGCTATCATGTGCATGTAACCGAGGAGATCGATGCATTCAGCAAGCTGAAATTTGAGTCCGAGTTCCAGAAGCTGTCTCCGGGCGGAGCAATCAGCTATGTGGAAGTACCGAACATGCAGCAGAATATCCCGGCGGTTCTCTCTGTCATGAAGTTCATCTATGAGAACATCATGTACGCAGAGCTGAACACCAAGAGCGACTATTGCGAGTGCTGCGGCTACGATGGCGAGATCAAGATCGTCGAAGACGAGTCCGGCAAGTTAGTATGGGAGTGCCCGAACTGCGGAAACCGTGACCAGGACAAGATGTCTGTGGCACGCCGTACCTGCGGTTACATCGGAACCCAGTTCTGGAATCAGGGACGCACCCAGGAGATCCGTGACCGTGTGCTGCATCTGTCTACAAAGAGCAGCGTGTCTGTCGATGGCGGCACAAGCAGTTCATCAGCGGTATAAGTAAGCGGGGGTAAATTATGAAGTATGCGCAGGTATTTACGTGCGATATTGCAAATGGCCCCGGCTGCCGGACCTCTTTGTTTGTTTCCGGCTGTACGCACCATTGTAAGGACTGCTTTAACGAGGTCGCGTGGGATTTCAATTATGGCAGAGAGTTCGACAGCCAGGTGCAGGATGAGCTGATCAAAGAGAGCAGACCCTCTTACATCGATGGTTTTACCTTTCTTGGCGGGGAGCCGATGGAAGTTGCAAACCAGAAGGCACTGCGTCCGTTTCTGGAACGGATCCGGACGGAGCTGCCAGGAAAAAATATCTGGATCTATTCCGGGTACACCTACGAGGAACTGACCGACCCGCACAACACACGGTGTCATAGTGAAGATACGGATGCCATCCTTGCAATGACGGACGTACTTGTAGATGGAAGATTTGAACTGGATAAAAAAGATATTACCCTAAGATTTCGGGGGTCCTCCAACCAGCGGGTCATTGATGTGCCGGAAACCAGAAAGAATGGGCATATCGTGCTGAGCAAATATGGAGAGAAAGAGAAGCTATTATAATAATGAGAGTCATCGGCGGTTGCTGCCGGTGGCTCTTTTCATATCATGTTTTATAAATTCTAACATTTTTATGAAAATTATGGCGCACACTCCCGCGTGCCTTGCACCTGAGGAAAATTAATGGTATACTGTCGTGGTAAATTACCCGTATTGCGGCCAGCAGGGCCAAAAGAGCGGAAAAGCGTCCGGCTCCGGGCACCTTCCGGGCAGAAAACAGCAGCCATTTTGCGGCTCTGCAAATGAAAGGAATACCATGTCTTCAAACAATGAATACGCGATCCAGGTACAGGACGTGAGCAAAATATATAAGCTGTACGACAAACCGATCGACCGGTTAAAGGAATCGCTCAGCTTAACCCATAAAAATTACCACAGGGACTTTTTTGCGCTGAGTGACATTTCATTTAATGTGAAAAAAGGCGAGACGGTGGGCATCATCGGAACTAATGGTTCCGGAAAATCGACGATCTTAAAGATCATTACCGGAGTCCTAACGCCGACGAGCGGTCAGGTCCGGGTGAGCGGAGTCATCTCAGCGTTGTTAGAACTGGGAGCCGGGTTTAATATGGACTACACCGGCATTGAGAATATCTACATGAACGGAACCATGATGGGCTTTTCCAAGAAGCAGATGGATGAAAAGCTGCCGGATATCCTGGAGTTTGCGGATATCGGGGATTTCGTTTACCAGCCGGTAAAAACCTATTCCAGCGGTATGTTTGTGCGGCTGGCTTTTGCGCTGTCTATCAACGTGGAGCCGGAAATCCTCATTGTCGATGAGGCACTTTCCGTGGGAGATGTCTTCTTCCAGTCGAAGTGTTACCGGCGCATGGAGGAGATCCGCAAAAACGGCACGACCATTCTTATGGTTACCCACGATATGGGCAGTGTCATCAAATATTGTGACCGGGTGGTGCTCTTAAATAAAGGACACTATGTGGCTGAGGGTGCGCCGGGCAAGATGGTGGATTTATATAAGAAGATCCTGGCAAACCAGATGGACGATCTGGAAGAGGAGCTGCTGGAGATGAATGATTTTTCCGGCGGGATGGACTCTGACGCGGCAGGAGCCGGTGCGAAGGGCGCGTCTGGTGAAATGGCAGACGGATCAGCAGCAGGAGCTGGCGCGGATACCAGCGAAAATGCAGCAGGAACGGCAAAGGGTCAGGACGGCGCAGCAGGCCATGCGCATAAAAAGCACAGCGGCCTCATGAAAGACAAGCTGACCATCAACCCGAACCGCACCGAGTACGGAAACGGCAAGGCCGAGATCTACGATCTTGGTATGTTCGATGAACGCGGCAACTTAACGAATCTTTTGTTAAAGGGTGAGTATTTCACAATCAAGGAAAAAATCCGTTTCCATGACAGCATCCAGTCACCAATCTTTACCTACACGATCAAAGATAAAAAGGGGGCGGACTTAACCGGAACCAACACGATGTTTGAGGGTGCTGAGATCCGTCCGGTGAAGAACGGCGATGAGTACGAGGTGAATTTCCGCCAGAAGATGACGCTCCAGGGCGGTGAGTATCTGCTTTCCATGAGCTGCACCGGCTTTGAGCAGGGCGAGCACACGGTGTATCACCGGCTGTACGATGTAGCGAACATTACGGTTATCTCGAATAAGAATACCGTGGGTGTGTACGATATGGAATCTGAGGTGGAGGCTGTGCTGAAGCCTGCAGGCTCCGGAAATACGGAATCCGGGAATGTTTGAGACAGAAATCGGTTTGATCTGAGCGCAAACATGACGAACAAGGAACGTGAAGATAAGAAAGAGGTTTTTAGAACATGAGAAGGATTGATGATGAGATACAGGCGCTCCTTTCGGAGCACCGCGGAGATATCCGCTCCATCTTACAGGACAACCATCGGCTGGACCTTCTGTATGCCCTCTCTTCCCAGAGGGAGCTCCTGCTTGAGTGGTATGAGTTTGAGCCGGATGCAGAGGTGCTTCAGGTTGGTGCCGATTACGGTGCGCTGACCGGACTGCTGCGCACCAGCGTGAAGCAGGTCACTGTGCTGGATGAGACGGAGTCTGCACTGGAGACGGTAAGACAGCGCTATCCGGGTGTAGCAAACATTCATTATTGTAAGGACAGCCTGATGGGCTTTGCAGGGGAAGCCTGCGCCGAGGGGAAAAAATACGACTATGTGATTTTTGCCGGAACCCTGACTGCATCGTATGAGGAGCATATCCGTGCGGCAAAATCGCTGCTGAAGCCGACCGGTATTCTGATCGTGGCGGCAGCCAATGCGCTTGGCATGAAGTATTTTGCAGGAACCTTCGAGGAGGAGAATGCCCTGACGAAGCGCCAGTTAACGGAGCTTCTCTGCAGCGAAAAAGAGACACAGAGCATGGCAGAGGAAAACGGTGCCCTGAAGTTCTATTATCCGATGCCGGACTATAAGACCCCGGTGAGCATTTATTCCGATGCGTATCTGCCAAAGAAGGGTGATTTGACCCGGGTAACCCCGGCATACGATTACCCGCCATACCACATGATGGAGATGGGCGAGAAGTTTGACACAGTCTGCGAGGCAGGTCTGTTTGATTTATATGCAAACTCTTATCTGGTGTTCTGGAGCGCAGATCCAAAGCAGCTTCACAAGGATGATGAGCAGATTTTTATCAAATATAACAAGACAAGAAGAGAAGAATTCCAGATCAAGACCTGTATCTGCGAGCGAAATGCAGCAGGAATGTCGGAAACATCTGGTGCAGCGGCTGGAAACAGCAGTGCAGCAGCACCGGTCAAAAAAGAGCGCTACGTGGAAAAAGCCGCTTTAAGCCTGGATGGCAGCGCCCACATCGCTTCTTTTAAAGAAAAATATGAGAAGCTGACGAAACAGCACCGGACTTTAAAGGTAACGGAGCCAAAGTTTGCCGAGCACCGCAATTCAGTTTATTTCCCGTATCTTGTGGGGCAGACCTGTGCGGAGAAGCTGGGTGAGCAGTTAGAGGGCGGACAGCTTCCGCTGGATGTGCTGCAGATCGTCATGAACCAGATCTACGACATCAGCCCGGAGTGCCGCAGTGCGTTTACCAGAACCGCAGAGTTCGATGAGGTGTTTGGCGCGGACTTAACGGAGGAGGAGCAGAATCTGCTGCTTTCCGATACCGCCTGCGAGGTTTCCAACATCGATGCCTTGTTTGAGAATATGCTGCTGACGCGGGAGGGCATCTACTGCCTGGACTACGAGTGGGTGTTCTTATTCCCGGTTCCGGAGCATTTTGTGAAATACCGCATTTTGTACTATTTCTATGAACAGTACAGCAGTGTGTTAAAACAGCTGACCTTAGAGCAGATCCTGGATTCGTTCGGTATCACGCCGGAGATGGCAGAAGTATACCGGAAGATGGAGGTAAACTTCCAGAATTATGTGCACGGTGAGAACCAGCAGCTGTACCTGGGCAATTACATGGTTTATTCCCGTACCGTGCGTGACATCCGCCAGACGGAGAGTGACCTTGCGCGGGCAAGGGAGCGCATTGAGCAGATGAAGATCCACAGCCGTGAGAAGGATGTGACTATCCGCAAGATCACGGAAGTTCAGCGTCTGACTAACAACCATGTAACGAACTTAGAGGCCATCATCCATAACCATGAGCATGAGATCGGTGAGATGGCAAAGACCCTGAATTACTTAAATAAGCATGAGGCGATTCTCTTTAAGATCCGCCGGAAGCTGGGCGATAAGTTTAACCAGAAGTATCCAAAGGGATCGGTAGAGCGAAAGAAGCTTCATTATAAGAAAGAATACATGCTGCATCCGCTTCGCTCCATGAAGCTTTACTCGACACCGGAGGGACGAAACCTGCGTGATGGCGATTTCAACATCGGTGAGATTTACCGGGAACACGGCCGCCTGAAGTTTGAGAAGGTGGAGAACCCGACCGTTTCCATTATCATTCCGGTATACAACCAGATCCACTATACCTACGCGTGCCTGCTTTCTATTTTAGAGCACACGAAGGATGTTTCTTATGAGGTCATCATCGCGGACGATGTGTCCACGGATGCGACCGAGCATCTTTCCGAGTACGCGGAAGGACTGGTCATCTGCAGAAACAGCACAAACCAGGGCTTTTTACGTAACTGCAACAACGCAGCGCGTCATGCCCGTGGTAAATATGTGATGTTCTTAAACAACGATACCCAGGTGACCGAAAACTGGCTTTCTTCCCTGGTTCAGCTCATTGAGTCTGACCCGACCATCGGAATGGTAGGCTCCAAGCTGGTTTACCCGGATGGACGTCTGCAGGAAGCAGGCGGTATCATCTGGAGCGATGGTTCCGGCTGGAATTATGGCCGCCTGGATAATCCGGATAAGCCGGAGTACAACTACGTCAAGGACGTGGACTACATTTCCGGTGCAGCGATCCTGCTTTCCAACGAGCTGTGGAACCAGATCGGCGGCTTTGATACCCGGTTTGCACCGGCCTACTGCGAGGACTCCGACCTGGCATTTGAGGTGCGCAAGGCAGGTTACCGCGTGGTATACCAGCCGAAGTCCAAGGTCATCCACTTTGAGGGTGTTTCCAACGGTACCGATGTACAGGGCACCGGCTTAAAGCGTTACCAGGTTGCCAACAGCAAGAAGCTGAAAGAAAAATGGGCAGACGAGTTTGCAAAGCAGTGCGAGAACGATGGCAATCCGGATCCGTTCCGTGCCAGAGAGCGCAGCATGGGCAAGCCGATCATCCTGGTGGTGGACCACTATGTGCCGACCTACGATAAGGACGCCGGTTCCAAGACCACGTACCAGTACTTAAAGATGTTCTTAAAGAAGGGCTATGTGGTGAAGTTCCTCGGTGATAACTTCATGAACGAGGAGCCGTATACCAGCGAGCTGGAGCAGATGGGCATCGAGGTGTTATACGGACCGGAGTACCAGGTCAAGATCTGGGACTGGCTGCGTGACCACGGCGATGATATTGCAGTGGCGTACTTGAACCGCCCGCACATCGCATCCAAATACATTGATTATATTTTAGACAATACCGATATCAAGGTGATCTATTACGGACATGATCTGCACTGGCTGCGGGAAAGCCGTGAATACCAGATCACGAAAGATCCGAAGATCCGCGAAGATGCGGAATACTGGAAATCCATTGAGTTTACGCTGATGAGCAAGGCGGCCGTTTCTTACTACCCGTCTTACATTGAGCGTGATGCGATCCATGAGATCGACCCAACCATCAACGTGAAGGATATCACCGCGTATGTGTTTGATGAGTTCAAGTCCGACATACAGGAAGACTTTGCGAAGCGCAATGGTCTCTTATTCGTCGGTGGCTTCGCACATCCGCCGAATGCAGATGCAGTGCTCTGGTTTGCAAAGGATATTTACCCGCGCATCCGTCAGAAGATGGAGGCAGCCGGAGTTACTCCGCCAGAGTTTATTGTGGTTGGATCTAAGGTAACCGATGAAATCAAAGCTCTGCAGCAGCCGGGCAATGGCATCATCATCAAGGGCTTTGTATCCGAAGAAGAATTGAGCGAGCTTTATGCGACCTGCCGCGTGGTGGTTGTACCGCTGCGTTACGGTGCAGGCGTGAAGGGCAAGGTGGTCGAGGCAATCTACAACGGTGCCCCGATCGTGACGACATCCATCGGTGCGGAGGGAATCCCGCAGGTGGAGGATGTCCTGTTGGTGGAGGACGAGCCGGAGGCATTTGCCGAGACCGTGACCCGTCTTTACCAGAGTCCGGAGGGCTGCAAGGCACTCTGCGAGAAGACCCAGAGCTACATCCGCACGCATTTCAGCATGGATGCAGCATGGAAGGTTATCGAGGATGATTTCAAACGATAATGGATTCCGGGCTGGGATTGCCCGGATGGAGAATTTGGTTGCTGTGTATGCATGCGCAGACAGCAGCAGAACTTGAAAAAGAAAGAAAACAGCCGTTTAGGCGGCGCAGGAGGAAGAAATGCAGGCAATTTTACTGGCCGGCGGTCTGGGTACCAGGCTTCGGAGTGTGGTGAGTGACCGCCCGAAGCCGATGGCACTGATCGGCGAGAAGCCTTTTATGGAGTATGTGGTGCACGAACTTTCAAAGCACGGCATCACGGATATTATCTTTGCCGTGGGTTATAAGGGTTCCATGGTGGAGGAGTATTTCGGGGACGGGAGCGGGTTTTTAGCTCCGGATGGAACACCCATCACCGTTCACTATGCTTATGAGGAAGAACTTCTCGGAACAGCCGGGGCCATTAAAAATGCCGGCAGATTTGTGACCGAGGACAGCTTTTTCGTCCTGAATGCGGATACCTTTTATCAGATCGACTACAGCCGTCTGGTATCCATGCAGCAGGAGTCGGATCTTGACATGGCACTGGTGCTTCGCGAGGTGCAGGACATTTCCCGTTACGGTGCAGCCATTCTGGAAGAAGGACGGCTCACCGGCTTTAACGAGAAGAGTCAGGAGGCAAAGTCGGGCACCATCAATGGCGGCGTGTACCTGATGAAGCGTGCGCTGCTGGACGAGATTCCGGCGGGAAAGGTTTCCCTGGAAAACGAGATGATCCCGAAATGGCTGAAGGAGGGCCGGCGTTTAGGCGGCTTTGTCAATGACGGTTACTTTATCGATATTGGCATTCCGGAGGCATATTATCAGTTTATGGAAGATGTAAAGAAAGGAGTTGTGGTATGGTAATCAGAGGACGTGCACCGCTCCGTGTCAGCTTCGGCGGCGGCGGTACAGACGTGGCACCTTTCTGCGTAGAGCAGGGCGGAGCCATTATCGGCAGCACCATCAACAAATATGCGTACTGTTCCATCGTTCCGAGAGAGGATGACCAGATTATCGTCCACTCTCTGGACTTTGATATGACCGTCAAATACAATGCGAAGGAGAACTTCGTTTACGATGGACGGCTGGACCTGGTAACCGCTGCCTTAAAGGCCATGGATATCAACCAGGGCTGCGAGGTTTACTTACAGTGTGATGCTCCGGCCGGTTCCGGTCTTGGAACTTCTTCTACCGTTATGGTTTCCTTACTTACGGCCATGGCACGCTGGAAGGGCATTGAGATGGATGCGTACCGCCTGGCAGATCTGGCTTACCAGGTCGAGCGTGAGGATTTAAAGATCGACGGCGGCTATCAGGACCAGTATGCGGCAACCTTCGGCGGCATCAACTTTATTGAGTTCCACGGCCGCAACAACGTGGTGGTAAACCCGCTGCGCATCAAGAAAGATATTCTGCACGAGCTGCAGTACAATTTGCTTTTATGTTATACCGGCAACATCCATGTGTCGGCGAACATCATCAAGGATCAGGTGAAAAACTACGAAAAGAAAGATGCCTTCGATGCCATGTGCGAGGTGAAAGCCCTTGCCTACGCGATGAAGGATGAGCTTCTGCGCGGCAATCTGCACAGCTTTGGTAAGCTTTTGGACTATGGCTGGCAGAGCAAAAAGCGCATGAGCAGCAAGATCACCAACCCGCAGATCGACGAGCTTTACGATGAGGCCATTAAGGCCGGTGCGCTGGGCGGAAAGCTTCTTGGCGCCGGTGGCGGCGGTTACCTTCTGATGTACTGCCCGTACAATGTCAAACACAAGGTGGCAGACCGCATGGAGCAGATGGGTGGTCAGCTGGCAGACTGGAACTTTGAGCTGCGCGGCGCCCAGTCCTGGATTGCGGATGAAAACCGCTGGGACTACAACGAGGTGAAGGTGCATCTGCCAAACGGAGACTACGAATTCAAATTGTAGTATTTTGGAAAATTGGAAAGAATTTAACGAGATCCGGACAGGAAAAGTTTTGTCTGTCCGGGAAGCACGTAGAAATAGGAACATAGCATGGAAAAAGTAATATTTCTGGACCGGGACGGTACGCTGAATGAAGAAGTCAACTACCTGCACCGCAAAGAAGATCTGGTGCTTCTGCCCGGAGTGCCGGAGGCTTTAAAGGCATTTAAGGAGCAGGGCTATAAGCTGGTGGTGATCACCAACCAGGCCGGTGTGGCCCGCGGCTACTATACCGAGGACGATGTAAAAGAACTACACCGTTACATGAACGAGCTGCTGGAAAAAGCGGGAGCGGGCATTGACGCATTTTATTACTGCCCGCATCACCCGGAGCATGGCATCGGAAAGTACAAGATCCAGTGCCATTGCAGAAAGCCGGAGACCGGCATGTTTGAGATGGCAGAGCAGGATTTTACTGTGGATAAAAGCAAGTCCTGGATGATCGGTGATAAGCTGATCGATATCGAAGCCGGACGCAATTACGGAGTCCGCACTGTGCTGGTGGGAACCGGGTATGGTGCCGGGGTTCATGAGGAGCAGAAAAAACAGGGAGATTTCCCCTACGATCTGTACGCAGAAGATTTGTTGGAGGCATACGATGAAATTAACAGAGAAACAGCAGGAAATCTTTGAGGAATTGTTTGTGCGTTACCCGGTCTTAAATAAGAACCGGGATGATATTTTGAAGGCTTATGAGATGTTAAAAGCCTGCTATGAAAACGGCGGAAAGCTTCTGGTTGCCGGAAACGGCGGAAGCTGCGCGGATGCGGAGCACATCGTTGGCGAGCTGATGAAGGGCTTTAAAAAGCGTCGCCCGTTAAGCGAAGAATTGCAGAAACGCCTGGCAGAGGAGCATGCCGGTCACGGGGCAGAGCTCGCACGCAGTCTGCAGGGCAGTTTACGGGCTATTGCTTTAGATGGACACCCGGGACTTTCCACGGCATTTGCCAATGATGTAGATGCGGATATGATCTTCGCCCAGCAGGTCTGTGGATATGGGGACAAAGGCGATGTATTCCTGGGGATATCTACCTCCGGAAATTCCAAAAATGTGGATTATGCCGTGACCGTTGCGAAGGCGAAAGGCTTAAGCGTCATCGGTCTGACCGGAAAAGACGGCGGTCTTTTAGGAAAACGTGCCGATGTGGCGATCATTGTGCCGGAGCCTGAGACATTTAAGATTCAGGAACTGCATCTTCCGATTTATCATGCACTGTGTCTGATGCTGGAAGAGGCATTTTTTGAAGAGTAAGTATACGAGAAATCCCATAGATAATAAAGAAAAAACCGGTACGAAAGAAGAATGCTTTCGGAAAGGCTGGAAAGAAAACAAATAACAAAACAAAAAAGAGAAACAAAGTAAAAACAGGAAGGAGGCCGTTAGGATGCCCGATCATACCTTTGCAATCTGCGCTTATAAGGATTCTCCGTATCTGGATGCCTGCATCCACTCCCTGAAGCGGCAGTCGGTAAAGTCAAAGATCATTCTCTGCACTTCCACACCGAGTCCGTTTCTGGAGGCGATGTCGAGGATCCACGATATCCCGCTCTATGTGCGGGAGGGAAAGAGCGATATCCAGGATGACTGGAATTTCGCATACGAGAAGGCGGATACCCGTCTGGTGACGATCGCACATCAGGATGACTGCTATCACCGGGATTACGCAGCGGAAGTAAAACGATGCTGGGCACGCTATCCGGATACAACTGTGTTTACCACGGATTGCGCGATCTTAAAAGGGGAGACCTTAATGCGCCCGGGCATGATCCAATTTATCAAAATGCTTCTGCGCCTGCCGCTGCGTCTGCACGTTCTGGCAGACCGGACCTGGGTGAAGAAAGCGGCACTGATGTTTGGAAACCCCATCATCTGTCCTTCCTGTACTTATAATAAAGAAGTGCTTGGTGCACCGCTGTTTGATTCTCCTTATAAATTTGCGCTGGACTGGGATACCATGTGGAAGCTGGCAGAGCGCCCGGGACGTTTCGTGTGCGTGGAGCGCCCGCTGATTCGTTACCGGATCCACGATGGGGCAACGACGAAGGCCTGCATCGAAAATCACCAGCGTGCGGCAGATGAGACGGCCATGTACGCAAAAATCTGGCCGAAGCCGGTGGTAAAGCTGCTCATGCATTTTTACCGCAAGGCATATTCTGCGTATGAGGAATGATAATCGTTATAAATAATTTGGAGTATAATTATGGAAAAGATGGAATTTAGCGGAAAGCAGAAGGCGGAGGCCATGCAGTACCAGTGGACCAAACGGGCAGACGTTTTGAAAAGCGAAGCCCTGATCCTGATCCTGCTGACGGCCTTTGCCTTTGTAGTAAACCGCCATATGGAGATCAAGGGCCTTTACATGGATGATCTCTACCAGTGGTTCTGCTTTAACGATAACCCGTTTATCGCGGCGGTGTTTACCAGCGGCGGAACCCGTTTCCGTGCCCTGTATAATCTGGTGGCATGGACGGAAATGAAATTATTAGGCACCCATATCAACTGGTATGTGCCTTTTAATATTGTGCTGAACTCTTGCCTTGCCTACAATCTTTACCGCATGGCAAAACGGTTCAGCCATTCTGCGTATGTGGGAATTCTCTGTGCGGTCATGTTTTTGATGTCCCGCATGTCCTACTATCAGATCGGCCAGGCACTGGGACTCATGGAAACCATGGCGATGTGGATGGCGCTTGGGATTTTGTATTTCCTGCTGGAGTATTTAGGCAGTGAGGATGAGGCAGAAGGAAGCCGGAAATTTTATCTGGCTGCAGTTTTGTATTTTTGTGTCTGCCTGGTCCATGAGCGCTATATGGTGCTGCTTCCGCTGTTTTACTTTTCCCTGGTATTTAAGCTTTCGAAGAACTGGAAGCTCTGGGCTGCGCCGACAGCCGGTTTTGCCCTGATCCAGCTTCTGCGTTTTATTTTTATCGGAACCATTTCCCCTCCAGGAACCGGCGGAACGGATGTGGTGGATACCATGTCGATCAGTTCAGTTCTGCATTTTGTGCTGAGCCAGATCGCTTATATCTTTGGAATCAACGCAGGTCCGGAGCATTTAAACGGGCAGAACTTCCGGGAAGCTCCGCTGTGGGTAACGATTCTCATTGCCCTGGCAGACCTGATGATCGCATTTCTGGTTCTGGCGTTTGTGATCCGTGTCCTGCACAAGGGTAAGAAAATCGTGCCGTACCTGCAGAAAGCATTTTTGTTTGTGGCATTTATCGGTGCCTGCATCGTCTGCTCCAGTGTGACGATCCGTGTGGAGATGCGTTGGGTGTATGTTTCCCTGGCGGCAGCGCTGTTATTCCTTTCCTGGATGTACGGCACGCTGACGGAGCAGATGGCAAAGCGGGGCCGCTGGGTTCAGGCGCTTCCGTACTTAAGCCTGTTTACCTTGTATGTGCTGTTCATGCTTCCGGTGGAGCATTATTACCGGGGACTTTTCCCGAACCTGTATTACTGGGCTGACCAGGAACGCTACAATGCGCTGGCAGAGGAAACCTACGGGCAGTACGGTGTTGGCATTTTCGGAAAAACAATCTATATTGTAGGCGATAAATTCGAGATGGATAATTTTACCCAGGCAGAGTTCTTCCGGGTGTTTGACCGGTTAAACCGCGAGGACTGCGTGAAGGTTGTCCACATCAAGGATTTGAGAGATATCGGACTCATTACCGATGACATGCTGGTGATCCAGGAGGACCCGGAAAACAACCGCTTCCAGGATATCACGCATGCAGCTTCATTATTTAAGTGCCGTCCGATCTACGGATTTTACGACGACGGCTGGCTGGATGAGCGCGCATCGGTTCAGGTGATGGCAGGAAGCACCGGAGAGATTCATTTGAATTTCAACTATCCGCGTGACCTGACAGAGGACCAGTGGCTGACCGTGTATGTGAACGGCGAGCCAAAGGAATACATCAACTTTACGGAGCAGAATGAGGAATGCACGATCCAGGTAGATCCGTATGAGCCGGTGACACTGCGGTTCGAGAGCAACTTCTTTGTACCGAATGCACTGGAGAAGCGCGGTGTGACCCGTCTGGCAGTGTTACTGAAAATGACAGCGGACTAAGATAAACATAGCTGTTGTGCGCAGCATGTGCAGGAGATGGAGACGGAATGAGACTGCGCACAGGACGTCGACAGAAAATGAGTACGACCGACAAAACCGTCAGTTTGAGACTGAAATGGTCGGAGAGGAAAAAACGGAGGAAAGAAGATGAAGGTTGTAATTCTGGCAGGTGGTCTGGGAACCCGGATCAGCGAGGAAAGTCATTTAAAGCCGAAGCCGATGATCGAGATCGGCGGACGGCCGATCTTATGGCATATTATGAAATACTATTCTGAGTTTGGATTTCACGATTTTGTGATCTGCCTGGGATATAAGCAGTATGTGGTCAAGGAGTTCTTTGCAGATTATTTCCTGCATACCTCCGACGTGACCTTTGACCTTGCGAACAACAAGATGGAGGTCCACAACAATTATGCGGAGCCGTGGAAGGTAACTCTGGTTGATACCGGGTTAAATACCATGACCGGCGGCCGCGTGAAACGGATCCAGCCGTATATCGGGGATGAGCCGTTTATGCTGACCTACGGTGACGGTGTCTGCAACGTAGATTTAAAGGGACTGGTAGAGTTCCACAAATCCCATGGAAAGACCGCAACCATTACAACGGTCAGCATCGACCAGCAGAAAGGTGTGCTGGATATCGGACCGGATAACGAGATCCGTTCCTTCCGCGAGAAGGCAGCTTCGGACGGAGCCATCATCAATGGCGGCTTTATGGTGCTGAATCCGGAAGTCTTTTCCTATTTAAAGGATGACACCACGGTGTTTGAGCAGGAGCCGATGAGCCGCCTGGCAGCTGAGGGACAGCTGATGTCCTTCTACCATGACGGCTTCTGGCAGTGCATGGATACCCAGCGGGAAATGCAGCTTTTAGAGAAGCTGTGGCAGTCTGGTAAGGCACCGTGGAAGATCTGGAAGGAATAAATGTGCGGCGCAAAGCACGATGGAAAATCTGGAAGGAATAGAAAACGTGCAGGGTGCTGCAAAAACAAAATGGGCTGGCTGTGGACATGCAGCGGCCATTGGGAGAGAACGATATGAATTACGATCTGAATGCATGCAGGGAATTTTATCAGGGAAAGAAGGTCCTGGTGACCGGACACACTGGTTTTAAAGGTTCCTGGCTGTGCCGGATCCTGACTCTTGCGGGAGCGCAGGTGACAGGCTATGCAGCTGAGGCACCGACCGACCCGGCTTTATTTTCCATCGCCGGGCTGGAGACAACCATGGACAGTGTCATCGGAGACATCCGGGATTTCAAGCATTTAAAGGAAGTGTTTGACCGGGTACAGCCACAAATCGTGCTGCATCTGGCGGCACAGCCGATCGTGCGCGATTCCTACAAGGATCCGGTCTATACCTATGAGACTAATGTCATGGGAACGGTAAACGTGCTGGAGTGCGTGCGCCAGACTCCATCGGTGAAGTCCTTTTTAAATGTCACCACGGATAAGGTTTATGAGAACCGGGAGTGGGAGTATGGCTACCGGGAGTGCGATCCGTTAGACGGCTATGATCCTTACTCCAACAGCAAATCCTGCTCGGAGCTGGTAACACACAGCTACCAGAAATCTTTCTTTGCGGATGGACACTGTGCAATTTCTACCGCACGTGCGGGCAATGTCATCGGCGGCGGCGACTTTGCGAACGACCGGATCATCCCGGACTGCGTGCGTGCCATGGCAGCAAAAAAAGAGATCGTGGTGCGAAACCCGTATTCTACCAGACCATTCCAGCATGTATTGGAGCCGCTGTTTGCGTATCTGGAAATTGCCCAGAGACAGTATGAGGACCAGACTTACCAGGGATATTATAATGTAGGACCGGATGAGTGCGACTGCGTGACAACCGGTGAGCTGGTAACCTTGTTCTGCAAACTTTGGGGTGAGGGTGCATCCTGGGTCAACAAGCATGACGGAGGCCCCCATGAGGCAAACTTCTTAAAGCTTGATTGTTCCAGGATCAAGAAGACCTTTGGATGGAAGCCGCACTGGCATATTGAGGATGCGATCGAGAAGACCATCATCTGGTCGAAGGCGTATCTGGCCGGGGAGGACATGAAGCAGGTAATGGATGCGCAGATCAGGGAATATTAAAAACGGTAAGAAATTGGGCGGAGATAAATCGGTATCCCCCACTGACATGAGGCAAATCACAGTCAGTTTCCGTGAAATTATCGACTGTGGATTGAAATAATCATGGATTGAAACAAAATAGGAGATAAACATATGGAAAAAACACAGGAGCAGGCACGCCAGGAAATCCTTGACCTGGTAGCGGATTACTGCAGAACCTATCATATTAATAATAAGAAGACTTACGAACCGGGAGACCGCATTCCGTATGCATCCCGCGTTTACGATGAAGCAGAGATGGTGAATCTGGTGGACAGCGCACTGGAATTCTGGCTTCCGGACGCTACACCGATGAGTTTGAGGCAAAGCTGGCAGAGTATCTGGGGGTGCGCTACTGTGCACTGGTAAACTCTGGTTCCTCCGCAAATTTAACAGCGTTTATGACGCTGACCTCCCCGCTCTTAAAGGAGCGCCAGGTGCGCCCGGGCGATGAGATCATCACTGTGGCAGCCGGTTTCCCGACGACCGTGACTCCGGCCATCCAGTACGGCGCAGTTCCGGTATTCGTGGATGTGACCATTCCGCAGTACAATATCGACGTGACTCAGTTAGAGGCTGCTTATTCTGAGAAGACCAAGGCGGTGATGATCGCCCATACCCTGGGAAATCCGTTCGACTTAAAGGCAGTGAAGGAGTTCTGTGATCGCCATAACCTGTGGCTCATCGAGGACAACTGCGATGCCCTGGGAAGGCGCTATACACTGGACGGCGTAGAAAAATTTACCGGAACCGTGGGCGATATCGGAACCTCCAGCTTCTATCCGCCGCACCATATGACCATGGGCGAGGGCGGTGCTGTCTATACCGACAACCCGCTGCTCAACAAGATCATCCGCTCCTTCCGTGACTGGGGACGTGACTGTGTCTGCCCGTCCGGCAAGGACAACCTGTGGGGACACCGCTTCGACCGCCAGTACGGCGAGCTGCCGCTGGGCTATGACCATAAGTATGTTTACTCTCATTTCGGCTATAACTTAAAGGCAACCGATCTGCAGGCATCCATCGGATGTGCACAGCTGGATAAATTCCCGGGGTTTGTAGAGCGCAGACGCCATAACTTCGACCGCTTAAAGGCAGCTCTTGCCGATACCACAGACAAGCTGATTCTGCCGGAGCCGTGTGAAAACTCCAGACCGAGCTGGTTTGGTTTCCTCATTACTTGCAAGGAAGGCGTGGACCGCAATGCGGTGGTCCAGTATGTGGAGAAGAAGGGCGTGCAGACCCGTATGCTGTTTGCCGGAAACTTAACCAAGCATCCGTGCTTTGACCAGATGCGTGCGGAGAACCGCGGTTACCGTGTCGTGGGGGATTTAAAGAACACCGACCGCATCATGCAGGATACGTTCTGGGTTGGTGTGTACCCGGGCATGAGCGATGAGATGATCGATTACAGGGCTAAGACCATCCGTGAGGCAATCAACCAGTAATCATTTCGGAAAACGGGACAGAGTCTCAGGCTGCCGGGCAGATTCGCTGCGAAGAAAATCCGACAGCCGGAAAAGAGGGCGAATATGCAGTATGATTTAACCAGGGTCCATGAGATCAACTTGAAAATTTTAAAGGAGATCGACCGGATCTGCAGAAAATATAAGATCAAATATATGCTGGACGGCGGCACGCTTTTAGGAGCGGTCCGCCACAAAGGCTTCATCCCGTGGGATGATGATGCGGATATTGCATTTACCCGCAGCAACTATGAGGCATTTTTAAAGGTAGTAAAACGGGAACTCCCGGACACCATGGAGCTTCTGATGCCGGAGGATTTCCAGGGCGGCAAAGCGTTCTTTGACTTTACAGCCCGCGTCATTTATAAAAACAGCCGCCGCCATGAGAACACGCCAGAGGTGCAGTATTACGAGGGCAAGTTAAACCACCTCTGGGTAGATCTTTTCATCATCGATGAGCTCCCGGAGAACAAGGCAGCAGCAGGGTTTACCCGTCTGCTTCACAAGAGTATTTACCTGCTGGCAATGGGACACCGTTATCACCTGGATTTTTCCAAGTACAGTCTGTTCCATAAGCTGGCGGTGGGCGGAGGCTCTGCAGTCGGAAAGCTGATTCCGATGAAGCTGATCTTTAAGCTCCAGCATGCAGCAGCCTTAAAAGATAAACATGGGCGCAGCAGTCTGCGCTACTACAGCAACTATCAGCCGGATTATCTGTATGTGACGATCCAGAAGGAATGGTGTGAAGAAATTACGGATGTGGAATTTGCAGGCACCACACTGATGGCATCGAAGCATGCGCATGAAGTTCTGACCTGGGTATACGGCGACTACATGAAGCTGCCACCTGAGGCAGAGCGCGTACCAGCCCATTCCACCGTAGACATCAAAGTATTTGACGAAGAAGCATAGACGAGGAAGCATGATGGAAAAGAAATTATCGGTAGTGGTTTCGGTCTACAACGAAGAACAGGCCCTGCCGCTGTTTTACGAGACAACGAAACTGATCCTGGAGATTTTGCCATGGGACTATGAGCTGCTCTTTGTTAATGACGGAAGCCGAGATGACAGCCTTTCCATACTAAGGGAGTTTGCAGCCCACGATGAGAAGGTGAAGGTTGTTTCTTTCTCACGGAACTTCGGGCATGAGGCAGCCATGATCGCCGGAATCGATTACGCAAAGGGAGACGGGATCGTCTGCATGGATGCAGATCTGCAGCACCCGCCGGAATGTCTGCCGGAGATTGTGCGCAAGTTTGAGGAAGGCTGCGGCGTCATCAGCATGGTGCGGACAAAAAATAAATCCGCAGGACTGATCAAGAACATTACATCGGCTGGTTTTTACTGGGTTATCAACACCCTTTCCGACGTGAAATTTGAGCCGAACGCATCGGACTTTTTTGCAGTATCGAAGGAAGCAGCGGATGTGCTCCGGAAGAATTACCGCGAGAAGGTGCGCTTCCTGCGGGGATATGTTCAGAGCATTGGTTTTCAGAAAGCAACCATTACTTATGAGGCCCACGACCGGGTGGCAGGGGAAAGTAAGTATAGCTTACGAACGCTGCTTGCGTTCTCCATGAACACGATCATGTGCTTTTCCAACCTGCCGTTAAAGCTTGGCATTTATGCCGGAGCCTTTGCGGGACTTCTCGGCGTGGCTGTGATGGTCTACACCTTATTTACCCGCCAGGGAGCGCCGAGCGGCTATGCCACGATCGTGATCTTGAACTGCTTTATGTTCGCGATCCTGTTTCTGATTGTTGGCATTATCGGAGAGTACATCGCGATTTTGTTCAGCGAACTGAAAGACCGGCCGATCTATATTGTGGAGGAAACGCAGAACATTGCTTCGCAGAACAATGTGGCGTGTGACGAAGAGAATAAATAAAAAAGAATGTGCCTTGGCACATTCTCGCGCCGAGGCGCGGTTGCTTTGGCAACCATCTACCTTTGCGCCGAGTGCGCATCCTTGCGGAGCAATTTTTGTTTCATAGGACGCAATTTCCTATGAAGCAAAAATCCGCCGGAAATCTAATCCGGCGGATTTGCCATAAATTTATTTTTGCTCTTTGAGATACGCATCCGCATCTTTGAAGAACGACGTGATGATCAGCAGCATGATGATGCCGACCGGGAAAGCCGCGATGATGGATACAGTCTGCAGGTTGGACATGGAGTTCTCGGAAAAGATCAGGGCCAGCGGCAGCAGAATCAGGAAGATTGCCCAGAACAGCTTCACGTTCCGGTGCGGCTCCTCATCACTCTTTAACTCCTTATACGTGTAGGTGGAAGCCACCATGGTGATGGAGTCAAAGGATGTGGAATAGAAGGTGATCATGCACAGGACTAACAGGACGAGCACGGCTTTGGAAAGCGGCAGCTGTCCCAAAATATCCAGGATCGCCTGGTAGAGGTTTCCGTCTGCGGCATAGGCGGAGAGCACATCCAGCTTTCCGTGCATCTGCAGACCGAGTCCGTAGTTTCCCATAATAATAAAGGAAGTGAAGGTTCCGGAAAGACCGAATACATAACCGCCCAGGATAACCTGGCGCAGCGTGCGGCCCTTGCTGATGGAGCCGATGAAGAACGGAACAGCCACGCACCATACCATCCAGTAGGCCCAGTAGAAAATGGTCCAGGTCTGCGGGAAGGAGGAGGTCCTGAGGGAATCCGTCCAGGTGGAAAGACCGATGAAGTTCTGGGTCATATTTCCCAAAGCGGTGATGCCTTCTTCAATGATGAAGCGGGTCTGGCCGCCAAAAAAGAATACATAAGCCAGGAGACCGAAGAACAGCCAGGTACAGGTTGCTGCGGAGAGCTGCACGCCTTTCATGCCAAAGTAGACGCTGAAGGTATAGATCGCGCATACGACAACCAGAATGACCAGGGTCAGGCCGGTGCTCTGTGGAATGCCGGTCACATTGCTGATGGCACCTGCCAGAAGCGGTGTCGCCAGGGAGAAGGTTGTGGCGGTTCCGGCGAGGAGCGCGAAGACTGCGATCAGGTCGATCAGCTTTCCGGCCCAGCCATCCACACGGTTTCCCAGAACCGGACGGCAGGCTTCGGAGTATTTCTGGCGGGAGCGTTTGCGGACATGGAGCATGAAGCCGAATGCCGCGGACAGCACCAGATAAAAGCCCCACGGGATCGGTCCCCAGTGGAACAGCGGGTAGGTGGCAGCCCACTCATGCACCGTGCCCATTTCTGCGGTATGAGGATCCGATGCATATAAGATCCATTCGCAGCAGGAGTAGAACAGGATGTCAGCCGCCAGTCCGGCGGTGAAGATCATGGAACCCCACTGGAACCCGGAGTACAACGGGCGCTCTGCATCGCCTAAGCGGATCTGGCCGAACCGGGAAAAGGCAATGTAGAGGGAGCAGACGAAAACGCCCAGTCCGATGATGAGGTAATAGCTGCCCATCTCATCGCCCAGGAAATTGCGGACTGCGCCGATGGCA
>ERZ791879.663-NODE-663-length-23527-cov-12.024199_pt1 | contig 23527 bp, 20 predicted proteins | sample MGYA00510162_ERZ791879 | MGnify/ENA primary metagenome ERZ791879 (study PRJEB30046, sample SAMN00792113) | human gut metagenome | study: EMG produced TPA metagenomics assembly of the A metagenome-wide association study of gut microbiota in type 2... | reverse complement strand
AAGCGGTGAAGGTGGTGGTAACAGCACCTGCACCCAGAGAGCCGTGCACAGCGCCTGCAGCGCCTGCCTCAGACTCCATCTCGACGACCTTGACCTGGTTGCCGAAGATGTTCTTCTGGCCCTGAGCGGACCACTGGTCCACAGAGTCAGCCATCGGAGAAGAGGGGGTAATGGGGTAGATGGCAGCCACGTCCGTGTAGGCATATGCTACATGAGCGGCAGCGGTATTGCCATCCATGGTTTGCTTTGCTCTAGGCATTTTTCTTCCTCCATTCAGAATTTGGTACCTTCTGCGCGGGGCAAACGTCTTTTTGCCGGAGCCGGAGAACTCCCTTAAAAAACGTATTGCTCAACTGATAAGCGCCGCACTTCGCCGGAGCCGGAGAACTCCACAAAAGCACACGCTCATCGAGGGCAATAGCCCTGCCCGGGGCCGGAGAACCCCATGAAGGCACTATTGCTCATCTAATATAATAGCAAATTCCGCCGGTAAAGGCAACGCAAACCGACTGTAAAAACACAACAAAAATTCAAGAAATTTTTTAGCGCTTTTTTACAGATGTGTTCTTTGCTGCATCCATGACGGTGTTATGCTCCAAAATCCAGTATCCATGAGGCTTTTTCTTACAAAATTCTAAATTTATAATTGACATTTGTACAGATTCTGCCGTAAACTTTATCTATAGTATCATGCGCCGCACAGCGCAGGGAAGGACAGGCACAAAACGATGGATGCTGCACATTTTGAAAAGACGCTCTCGAGCGAAGTTCTCTTTGAAGGCCGGGTGGTCACGCTGACCAAAGACGTGGCTCTGCTGGAAAACGGTGAAACTTCTATCCGGGAGGTGGTCCACCACCACGGCGGGGCCTGCATCGTACCGTATTTTGAGGACGGCACCCTCTGCATGGTGCGCCAGTTCCGCTACGCCATGCAGCAGGAGCTGTGGGAGCTGCCCGCCGGCAAGCTGGAAAAGGGCGAAGACCCCTTCGAAGCCGCCAAGCGGGAGCTGGGCGAAGAGTGCGGCCTGACCGCCGACCACTACACCCCGCTGGGCGAGTTCTACCCCACGGTGGGCTATGACACCGAGATCATCTATATGTGGGTGGCCACCGGCCTGCACACCACCCAGATGCATCTGGACGACGATGAGTTCCTGACGCCCGACCGCATCCCGCTGGCAAAAGCCTACGAGATGGTCATGAGCGGCGAGATCAAGGACGGCAAGACCATCGCGGGCGTGCTCAAGCTCAAGGCGCTGGTGGACGAGGGCAGGCTGTGATACTCTACGAAGATACAGCCCTCGTGGTGGTGGACAAGCCCGCCGGACTTTCCAGCGAGGACGGCGTACCCGCCGCCCTTCGGAAGCTCTGGGACAGGCCCGACGCCTATGTGGGCGTCATCCACCGGCTGGACACCGGCGTGTCGGGTCTGATGGTCTACGCGAAGACCCCGCAGGCAGCCGCCGCCCTCAGCCGGCAGGTGACGCAGAGCCAGCAGGTTTATGCCGAACAGGATGGCCGGGCCGAGCCTGACGCCGGCACACCGGACGCGCCGCCTTTCGTGAAACAATACCGCGCCCTCATCGCAGGCGGGCCGGACGAAAAGCTGCCCGCCGAAGGCGTCCTGCGGGACTACTTATTCAAGGACAGCCGGAAAGGCCGTGTTTTTCCGGTGAGCCGTCCGCGCAAGGGCGTGAAGGAAGCTGTGCTGGAATATCGCATTTCTGCCTCCGCCCCGGACGGCAGCGCCAGCCTCGCGGACATCACCCTCCACACCGGGCGCACCCACCAGATACGGGTGCAGTTCGCGTCCCGCCGCCACCCGCTCTGGGGCGATGGCAAATACGGCAGCCGCATCAAGGGAGACATTGCGCTTCAGAGCGCACGGCTCCGCTTCATCCATCCCGACACCGGAAAGGAAATGGACTTCCGCCTCCCGGTCCCCGGGACATGGCCCGCTTGGGGCATCAGACAGGAAAACGACAATGGAACAACAGTATAAAACAGATTCTGAAATATACGCCGTCCTCGAGCGGGAGATCATCGATCTGACCCTCCGGCCCGGCTGTTCGCTGAGCGAAAACCCGCTCTGCAACCGCTTCGGCGCGCCCCGCTCCCTCATCCGGGTGGTGCTGCAGCGGCTGCAGGAGAACGGGCTGGTGAAGATCGTGCCGTACAAAGGCACCACCGTCACCCGGCTGAACCGGGACATCGTGGACGAGCTGATCTATGAGCGCATCGCGGTAGAGGCCCGGGTCCTGCGGGACTTTGCGCCCCACTGCACACCGGAGCACCGCTCCCTCATCCGCCAGCGTGCCGCCGCCTACGACGAGCTGGCCAAGGCCGAAACGCTGGACTTCAACCGTCTCTATGAGGCCGATACCCGGCTCCACGAAACGTGGTTCTCCGCCATGGGCAAGATGTACCTCTGGCGGACGCTGCAGAACGCCCACGCCGACTACAGCCGCTTCCGGATGCTGGACACTCTGACCACCGGCGGGCTCGCCGAGGTGGTGGCCGACCACCACAATCTCATCGACGCCATCGAGCGGTGCGACCTCGCGGCCTTTGAGCCGCTGGTGGAACGCCATCTTTACGGCGGCATCCGCCGTCTGGGCTCCAAGCTCACCGAGGAATACGCGGATTATTTTGAATGATGTTCCATGGGGAACAACTGAGCCACTCGCCTAGCGGGTGGTTTTCATGATACAAAAAAGAGGCCGCCCCGGGTGGTTCCCCAAGGCGGCCCCTGTAAGGGGTCTGTATTTTTTTTTTTTTTTTAGCGCATCCGGCACTTCAGGCTCTCGGCCTGAGCTGCGCTCAGCCGCCGGCTCCCAAGGCCGTCGTGCTCCAGGGCAAACCAGCTGCCTCCCTCTGCCAGCAGGTCTGCCACCGACAGGGTGGTCGTTTTGAGGGTGGTAACAAACTGGATCTGCTCCACCCCCTGCTCCTGCAGGGTCTCCAGCGCCTGCCGGGTTCCGTGGAGCCGGGCGGACAGATTGTCGGTCGTCACCCGCAGGGTGCTGCCCTGCTGCCGGGTGTTAAAAAGCAAGGGGGCGCCCTTCAGCGTCTCCACATGGAGGTCCAGGCTCTCCCCGTCCGGGATGGGCTTGGGGAGCGCAAACTCCCACCACTCCTTCAGGATGCCGTCCGGTTTGCCGTCCGAGTCCAGGTCCGGGTTGTAGATGATGTGGTGGATGTAGCCGGTGGTCAGGTGGCTGATGTCTGCCTGGATCTCCTTGCCGTCGACAGGTCCATCCGGCGTCTTACTGCCGCCGTTACCGATGGTAGCACCGGTGCCGACACCGGACCAGTCAGGGCCGCTGCCGGTCGCCGTCGCCGTCACCTGAGCGGCTCCGCTCACGGTGACCTTGCTGCCGATGCCATTGACACCGCCGCCGATGCCGGCACCACCGTAGGCACCGGAAGCGTTTACCTTGCCGCCGTTGATGGTGATGTCTTCGCCGTTGCCGTTCTCACCGCCGCCGATGCCAGCACCACCATCGGTGCCGGTAGCGTTCACCGTGCCGCCGTTGATGGTGATGTTTTTGCCGCTGCCGGCGTCACCGCCCCAAGCGCCGACGCTGCCGCCGCCGATGCCAGCAGCATAACTGCCACCGGTAGCGGTCACCTTGCCGTCGTTGATGGTGATGTTTTCGCCGCTGCCGGAGCTGCCGCCGCCGATGCCGGCACCACTGTTGCCACGGTTGCCACCGCCGGTAGCGTTCACTGTGCCGCCCTTGATGGTGATGTTGTTGCCGCCGCCGCCCTCAGCACCGCCGCCGATGCCGGCACCACCACCGTAGCCACCGGTAACGTTCACCGTGCCGCCGGTGATGGTGATGTTTTCGCCGTTGGCGAAGGCGCCGCCGATGCCGGCAGCACCACCACCGTAGCCACCGGTAGCGTTCACCGTGCCGCCGGTGATGGTGATGTTTTTGCCGACGCCGCCGTTACCGCCGCCGATGCCGGCACCACAGTCGTCCCAGTTGTCGCCACCGGAGGCCGTCACCTCGCCGCCGGTGATGGTGATGTTTTCGCCGCTGCCGGAGCTGCCGCCGCCGATGCCGGCACTATTAAACCCACCGGTGGCCGTCAGGCTGCCGGCTTCTTTATTATCGTCCTTCAGGGTCAGCGTGCCTGTGGAGGTTTTTTCAAGGCCCGCACTCTGAGTGCCGCTTTTCAGCTCGTTATCGCCGTCCAGCTCGATCTCCACATTGCCCTTTCCCTGAACGCTCAGGGCAGCCTTTCCTTTTTGATCCCAATCATATTGATCTCCGGTGTCGCTCACATCGATCTTTACGTCTTTCAGGGTGAGGTTCAGCACCTTATCGGCAATGTTGTTGATCACCGTAATGGTGTTGCCCCAAAAGCCATCATCCTTTTTGTTCACCGGAGTAGCGCCTGCAGGGGCAGCAGCCGGGACTGCCTGCTGGTCTGCACTCTCCTGCCGGTCTGCGCTTTTCGGTTCCACGGCGATCTCCGGCTGGTCTGCGCCTTCCGGCTTCTCAGCGTCCTCCGGCTGGGCCGGCTGGTAGTTGTCCTCTACCACAGGGCCAAAGTCGGAATCCTCTGCTGCGGGGCCTTCCAGGTCGCTCTCCAGCGTGGTGATGACCGTATTAGAGGTGGTGATGACGGTCTCCTCCCCGGCCTTGTCCGTCCATTTATCTCCGCCCTGTTCGATGGTCTGGCTGCCATCCTCATTTTTGGTGATGGTAATATCGCCGTAGTCGATGTAGTAGGTATCTGCAAAGGCCGGAGCCGCCAGAGACACCGTAATACTCAACGCTGCTATCAGAGCTGCTGCCCGGCGGAATGCGTTGTTCTTCTTCATCGTGGTAATCTCCTTTCTTTTTTACGTTTTTTTGTGGTTTTTACACTATACAACACTTCTCAGAACACGCAACCGTGTTTCCGCACTCTGAGAGGTGGGTGGAACTGCTTCCTCCGCATTCTGTTTCAGAATCTCATGCTGCATACACAGCAGACTACATCAAAGACGCAATTGTCTTACCGGAAAACGCTTCATCCATAAATGTCTGCATCTCCTTATAGAACTTTCTGACCGGGCATGTCTCCGTTGCATGCCGCGAGCAGTAGCAATCTTCTTCCAAGCAACGGTTGATCCTGGTAGTTCCTTCCACCGCATTGAATATATCAGCCAAACTGATGTCTTCCGGTTTTCGGTTTAAACTAAAGCCTCCGCCAACGCCGCGCTTTGTCGCAATGATCCCCGCATTGCGCAGAGGCTTTGCGATCTGAGCAATCATTTGTTTCGGGATTCCCATCTGCTTGCTGATATCCTCACTCCCCATAGGCGTTCCAAGGATTGCAAGAAATAGTGTCATCCTGATTGCATAGTCAGTTGTTACATTTAACTGCATAAAACCTTCCCGTCATAAATAGATTAGTTAATCGCTCATCTCATCAATTCCGTCAAAAAAATAGTCGCAGCGGGAACAACCGATAATTTCAAAAAGTCAACCTTGTGATTTCCTTTCTTTTTTACGTTTTTTGTGGTTTTTACATTTTTTATTATACCCCCCCCCCCTACAGTTTTGGCAATAGGGAAAAACAGCGAAATTTCAGGCTTAAAATCCTCTATTTTGCGGCAATATGCAATAAAATACGGCAAACTTCCTCCCTGCCTCGGCGGGGGCTTCCCCCGGACATAAAAAAAGCGCCTCTGCACAAATGTGCAGGGGCGCTGCTGTTTTTCTCAGCCCATGATGCCGGAGATGAAGATCTCCAGACCGATGCCGATGAGGATGACGCCGCCGAGGACGGAGGCTTTGCCGGAGAGCTTGGTGCCGAACTTTTTGCCGATGGCAAGGCCGGCTTCACAGATGAAGAAGGTGACGATCGCCACGATGAGGGAGCAGACCAGCGCCATGAACCAGCCGTACTCCGAGATGGTGAAGCCCACCGACAGCGCGTCGATGCTGGTGGCGACGCCCTGCATGAAGAGTGCGCCCGCGCTCAGCTCAGCGGCTTCCTCGGCCTCTTCGCCCTTGATGCCCTCCATGAGCATTTTACCGCCGATGTAGCCCAGCAGGATGAGGGCGATCCACGGGATGAACTGTTCAAACGAAGAGAACAGCTCCACGATGGTGTGGACGCAGACCCAGCCCGTCATGGGCATGACGGCCTGAAAGATGGCGAAGGTGCCTGCGATCTGGACGCCCCGGCGGCGGGACATCTGAGGGTCATGCAGACCGTTTGCCATCGAGACGGAAAACGCATCCATGGCAAGGCCTACGCCCAGCAGGGCGCTGTTGAAGAAAAACAAAAAGCTCCATTCCATAACGATGCCTCCTGATTTGACCGGAATTGGTGGGCAGACAAAAGACCCGGGATCGGCGCGCATTTCGCCAATTCCGGGTCGGATTTTTACAAACTGACTCCATGTGGAATGGGCGTGGTACTCGCACCAAAGCACATGAGTCTCGCAAATGAAAGCAAGCCAGACAGCCGCCCGGGCCGTCATTGTGTTGACTTGCTGCGCTGCCTGCAAAACAGCGCCTGCTACTCCCCCATGAGGATCTTTCTTGTTGTCTGGCTATCGTACCACACAAACAGCGGATTTGTCCAGTATAACCGTGATTTTTTGCAAAAAACCTGCGGGAGAGCACCGCAGAAAGCGTGTACTCCCCCGCAGGGTCAGTTTATGTGTGGAAATGAGGTTTATTCCTCGTCGCCGGTGTCAGCCTCGGGAGCTTCGGCGGCCGATGCCTCATCGGCTGCTTCCATCTCCGCCAGCTGCTCGGCAGTGGGCTCGTCCTCGGTATCGGCCTCGATGCTCTCGGTCTGTGCCTCGTCGTCGTGGTCGGTGCGGGCCAGCACCATCACCTTATCGTTCTCGCCCAGACGCATGACCCGGACACCGGAGCCGTAGCGGCTCTGGACGGGGATCTCGTTGGCGTGCAGGCGGATGATGATGCCCTCCTGACTGCTCAGCAGCACATCGTCGATGTCGTCCACGATCTTGACGGCTGCCACCTTGTCCTTGGAGGCGTCGTAGTTGCGGATGCCCTTGCCGCCGCGGGCAGTGATGCGGTAGGTGTCGATGTCAGAGCGGCGGCCCTTGCCGTTTTCGGTGACGGTGAGCACCGTGCCGCCCTCGCGGCAGATGCAGACGCCGACGACCTCGTCGCCCTCGGCCAGCTTGATGGCGCGGACGCCGTGGCCGCTGCGGCCCATCGGGCGGGCATCGGCCTCGTTGAAGCGGATGGCCTGACCGTTGCGGGTAGCCACGATGAGCATATCATTGCCGGTGGTCAGGCGGGTCCATGCCAGCGCGTCGCCCTCGTTGAGCGCAATGCCGATGAGGCCCGTCTTGCGGATGTTGGCGTACTGCTCCAGCGGGGTGCGCTTGATGAGGCCCTGCTTGGTGACCATGGTGACGAAACCGCCCTTGTTGTCCCCGTCCTTGGGGTAGCAGAGCATGTTGGTGACCTTTTCGCCCTCGGCCAGCTGCAGCAGGTTGACGATGTTGCTGCCCTTGCTGGTGCGGCTGCCCTCGGCAATGGTGTAGCCCTTGATGCGGAACAGACGGCCCCGGTCGGTGACAAAGAGCACATAGTCGTGGGTGGAGCCTACGAACATCTCCTGCACGATGTCCTCTTCCTTGCGGGTCATGCCGGAGATGCCGCGTCCGCCGCGGCGCTGTGCCTGATAGGTGGCCTTGAGCTGACGCTTGATATAACCGGCCTCGGTCAGGGTGTAGACGCACTGCTCCTCGGCGATCAGATCCTCGATATCCACCTCACCGGTCACGGACTGGATCTCGGTGCGGCGCTCGTCGCCGAAGCGCTTCTTCATTTCCAGCAGCTCGTCCTTGACGATGGCAAGCACCCGGGCGTCATCGGCCAGAATAGCTTCCCAGTCCTCGATCTTGGCCTGCAGACTTGCCAGCTCTTCCTCGATCTTCAGGATTTCCAGACCAGCCAGACGACCCAGCTGCAGCTTGACGATGGCGTCTGCCTGCGGGTCGTCAAAGCCGAACTGCTCCATGATGGCAGCTTTGGCTTCTGCCATGCCGCCCTTGCAGGCGCGGATGGTGGCGATGAGTTCGTCCACGATATCGGTAGCCTTCTTCAGGCCTTCCAGAATGTGGGCGCGCTCCTTGGCCTTTTTCAGGTCGTACTGGGTGCGGCGGCGCACCACCTCGTCCTGAAATTCAACGTACTTCTGAAGCATCTGCTTCAGGGTGAGGACTTTCGGCACCTTGTGGTCGATGGCCAGCATGATGACGCCCACGGTATCCTGCAGCTGGGTGTACTGGTACAGCTGGTTCAGGATGACCTGTGCGTTGGCGTCCTTGCGGATGTCCACCACGATGCGCATACCCTTGCGGTTGGTCTCATCGTTCAGGCCGGTGATGCCCTCGATGCGCTTTTCCTTCACGAGGTCGGCCATGTTCTCGATAAGACGGGCCTTGTTGACCATATACGGAATTTCCGTAATGATGATCTGGGTACGGCCATTCTTGGTCTCTTCGATGGTAGCACGGCCCCGCAGAGTAATTTTGCCGCGGCCGGTGGCGTAGGCGGCGCGGATGCCGCTGCGGCCCATGATGATGCCGGCAGTGGGGAAGTCCGGGCCCTTGATGTATTCCATCAGGCCGGGCAGGTCGATGTCCGGGTCGTCGATATAGGCGATGCAGCCGTCAATGACCTCGCTCAGGTTGTGGGGCGGGATGTTGGTAGCCATACCGACCGCGATACCCTGACTGCCGTTGACCAGCAGGTTCGGGAAGCGGCAGGGCAGCACGCTGGGCTCCTTTTTGGTCTCGTCAAAGTTGGGGTCCCAGTCGATGGTGTCCTTCTCGATATCGGTCAGCATCTCCACCGCCATGCGGCTCATGCGGGCCTCGGTGTAACGATAAGCAGCCGGGGGGTCGCCGTCCACAGAACCAAAGTTACCCTGACCATCCACCAGCGGATAGCGCAGCGAGAAGTCCTGTGCCAGACGTACCATGGCGTCGTAGACCGATGCGTCGCCGTGGGGGTGGTAAGAGCCCAGCACCGCACCGACGGTATCGGCGGATTTGCGGTATGCATGGCTGGGGTCGTTGCCGCGCTCATGCATGGTGTACAGGATGCGGCGGTGGACGGGTTTCAAGCCGTCCCGCACATCGGGCAGGGCGCGGGACACGATGACCGACATGGAATAATCCAGGAAGGCCGTTTCGATCTCCTTTTTGACGTCGCGGATGATCTTTTTGGTTCCGCTGCCCGGTATCATCACATAATCTTCTTCCATTTGTTCCTCCGTGTCTTACACGTCCAGCTTTGCGTACTGGGCGTTGGTCTCGATAAAGCGGCGGCGGGGCTCCACCTGATCGCCCATCAGGATGGTAAAAGCTTCGTCAGCCTTTTCGGCATCCTCGATGGTGATCTGCACGATGACCCGGTTGTCTGGGTTCATGGTGGTCTCCCACAGCTGCTCGGGGTTCATCTCACCAAGGCCCTTGTAGCGGTTCACCTTTGCGCCGGGCATCTCCTGCGAGAGGATGGCCATTTCCGCGTCGTTATAGGCGTACTTGATGGTGTTGCCCTTCTGCACCTTGAACAGGGGCGGCTGTGCCACATACACATGACCCTGCTCGATGAGGGGACGCATATAGCGGAAGAAGAAGGTCAGCATCAGGGTGCAGATGTGGGAGCCGTCCACGTCCGCATCGGCCATGATGAACACCTTGTCGTACCGCAGCTTGGAGATATCGAATTCGTCGCCGATGCCGCAGCCCAGCGCCAGCACCACCGGCATCAGCTTGTCGTTGCCGTAAATTTTATCGGCGCGGGCCTTTTCCACGTTCAACATCTTGCCCCACAGCGGCAGGATGGCCTGAATGGCAGAATCACGGCCCATCTTGGCGGAACCGCCTGCAGAATCGCCCTCGACGATGAAGATTTCGGTGCGGCTGGGGTCTTTTTCGCGGCAGTCTGCCAGCTTGCCGGGCATCCGGCTGGTCTCCAATGCGCTCTTGCGGCGCACCAGTTCGCGGGCCTTTTTGGCAGCGGCGCGGGCGCGGGCGGCCTGGGTGGCCTTTTCAAAGATGGCCTTTGCCACGCCGGGGTTCTCCTCAAAGAATTCCATCAGCTTGGAGTAGACCATGTTGGAAACAAGGGTGCGGATCTCGGTATTGCCCAGCTTTGCCTTGGTCTGGCCCTCAAACTCCGCCTCCTGCAGCTTGACAGAGATCACGCAGATCAGGCCCTCGCGCACGTCTGCACCGGACAGGTTCTCGTCCTTATCCTTCAGCAGGCCGTGGCTGCGGCCATAATCGTTGAACACACGGGTCAGGCTGTTCTTGAAGCCCTCCTCGTGGGTGCCGCCGTCCGGGGTGTTGACGTTGTTGGCAAAGCTCAGCAGCAGCTCGTTGTAGCTGGAATTATACTGCAGTGCGATCTCTGCCATGCCGCGGTCGGTCTGGCCCTTGAGGTAGATCACATTGGGGTGCAGCACGTCCAGCTTGCGCTTCTCGCCCAGATAGGTGACGAAGCTCTTGATGCCGCCCTCGTAGCACATGACCTCGGTGCGGTAGCAGGGTTCACCCTCCTTGCCGTCCTCCAGTACGGGAGTGTACATCTCGCGCTCGTCGGTCAGGGTGATCTTGACACCGGCGTTCAGGAAGCTTTCTTCCCGCAGGCGCTTTTCCAGCGTGTCGAAGTCGTACACGGTGGTATCCCGGAACATCTCCGGGTCCGGCTTGAAGGTGACCCGGGTGCCGGTGACGCCGTCGGCTACGGTGCCGATGCACTTGAGCGGGCCGTCCGGGTCGCCGCGGCGGAAGGTCTGCTCGTACTCGTGGCCGTCGCGGCGGACGTTGACGGTCAGCCACTCCGAGCAGGCGTTGACGACGGACGCGCCGACGCCGTGCAGGCCGCCGGCCACCTTGTAGCCGGAGTTCTCGCCGCCGAACTTGCCGCCGGCGTGGAGGATGGTATAGACGACGGTGACGGCAGGCAGACCGGTATCAGCCTGGATGTCCACGGGGATGCCGCGGCCATTGTCCGTGACCTGAATGATGTCGCCCTTCAGGATCTTGACCTCGATGTGGTCGCAGTAACCGGCCAGAGCCTCGTCGATGGCGTTGTCCACGATCTCGTACACCAGATGGTGCAGGCCCCGCTCGCCGGTGGAGCCGATATACATACCGGGGCGCTTGCGCACTGCCTCCAGGCCTTTCAGGACCTGGATCTCACTGGCGTTGTATTCATGGTCCGTCGCAGTTTCTGCGTTGGTACTGGTAATGATTTCCTCTGCCATTTCCTTTCTCCCTTTTGTTTTGTTTCGTTTTTTCGTTACTATTTGTAAAAGCGATCAATCGCTGGTTGGCTTATTCCAGTTTCATCTCCGTGCGCCGTTTGAGCGCAGCCGGCGACAGCTCCGAGAGATAGATCGTATCCACCGGGGAATCTGCCAGCACATAGCTCTGGGGCAGCTCATCGGACAGGCTCACCACCGCCCCGTTTTTCTGGGCATAGTTCAGAAACTCCCGCCCCCGGGGTGAGATGGTCGTCGTTTCCAGATTGAAGATGCCGATGATGTCCCGGTCGTTCAGGACATAATCGCGGCCAAGGTGTACATACATTGCATCACACTTTCGTCAGCACGCCGCCGTTCATCCGGTAGACCTCGCCGTCCGTTTTGAGGAAAGCAGTGTCATCGCAGCTGGTCACGAAGGTCTGCTTTTCCCGCATCCGGGTGAGCAGATACTGCTTGCGGCCATCGTCCAGCTCGCTGAGCACGTCGTCCAGCAGCATCACCGGGTGTTCGCCCGTGATGGAGGCAGCTGCGGCGGCTTCGGCCATTTTCAGGCTGAGCACGACGCTCCGCTGCTGTCCCTGACTCGCATACACTTTTGCAGGCTGACCATCCAGAAGAAGGTCCAGATCTTCCCGGTGAGGGCCGCAGAGACTCTGCCCGGCCCGCAGCTCTTCGGGCATTTTCTGCCGCAGAAGCTGGGCCAGACCGCCCGGCTCGAACTGGGCCGCATACCGCAGACTCAGTGTTTCCGCCCCGCGGGAAAGCTCCTCATAGTTGGCACAGGCCAGCGGGGAGAGGGCGGCGAGATAGGCTCTGCGCCGCTGCTGGATGGCCTCGCCCTGCTGGGCAAGCTCCACATTCAGCACCTCTAACAAGGCCCGCTTTTCGGCATAAGGCCGCTCAATGCCATTGGAAGAGCGTCGAAGCAGCGCGTTTTTCTGCTGCAAGGCCCGGACATAGCGGCGGTAGAGGGTCAGGTAGCCGGGGTAGAGCTGGCAGAGGGCAGCGTCCAGAAATTTCCGCCGCCCTTCCGGCGCACCCTTCACGAGACTCAGGTGTCCGGGGTCGAAAACCACCGCCGGGAAGCTGCCCGCAAGGCTTGCTGCCCTCTTGACTGCGCCCCCGTTCACCGAGACTGTCCGGCCCGGGCGGGGGGAATCCGGCGCGCCCACCGTCAGGCGGACGCGGTTCGGCTCTTCCTTTTCCTGCTCTTCCTGCTGTGCGCGGAGGGTGGACGCTTTGAGTACGGCGAAGGGTTCGCCCCGGCGCACCAGCTCTGCGTCCTTGCCGCCCCGGAAGCTCTTGCCGCCGGTGAGCAGCCAGATGGCTTCCAGGAGGTTCGTCTTGCCCTGGCCGTTGTTGCCGCAGATGACAGTCAGCTCCCGGCCCGGCGTCAGGCTGGCCGCGGCGATGTTCCGGTAATTTTCGACTTCGAGAGAGAGCAGCCGCATCAGCCGCCCATCCCGATCTCGATGGTCTGGCCGTCCAGCTCCACGGTATCGCCCGGGCGGCACTTCTTGCCGCGCATGGTGCAGACTTCGCCGTTGACCTTCACGGCCCCGCCCTGAACGAGCTCCTTGGCTTCGCCGCCGGTCTCGCACAGGCCCGCATATTTCAGCAGGGCGTCCAGCTTGATAAATTCGGTATGGATGAGGATCTTTTGCATTTTATTACGCCTCTCAGTCGTTTTTGAAGCGGACGGGCAGGACCAGATACAGGAAGTCATTGCCCTCCACCGGCAGCACTTTCACCGGGCTCAGCGGGCCGCTGATCTCCATCCGCACTTTCTCGGTGCGGGCATTGCGCAGCGCGTCCAACAGGTAGCGGTTGTTGAAGCCGATCTCCACCTCGTCGCCCTCGCACTCGGCGTTGAACTCATCGACGACGCGGCCCAGATTGGTCTGGCAGCGGACGACGACTTTACCCTCTGTAAAAGTGATGCGGAGGGGATTTTTTAAACGCTCTGTAATAATCAGAGAAGCGCGCTCGATGGTCTCGATGAACTCCTTAGTGTCGATGGTCACACGGGTGCGGCTGCCTGCCGGAATGACGTTGTGATAGTTGAGGAACTCGCCCTCGATGAGGCGGCTCATGATGGTGTAGCCGGCGGTCATGAACACGACGTAGCGGCGGTTGGCACAGATGTGGACCGGCTCTTCGTCGTCGTTGGGCAGCAGATGAGACACTTCGGTCATGGTCTTGCTGGGGACGATGATTCGGATGTCCTTGACGGCAGTGACGGGCCGTTCCACGATGGCCAGACGGTAGCCGTCCAGGGCAACGATGGTCATTTTATCCGGCTCTATCTCAAAAAGTTCACCGGTATGCGCAGGTTTTTTCTCATCCTGGCTGACAGCGTAGAGGGTGCGGTCGATCATATCGCGGAGCACGCCGGTCTTGATGGTCAGGGTCTCCTCGGCGCCGGTATTGGGCAGCTCGGGGAAATCGGTGGCCGACATGGACTGGATCTCGAACTGCGCCACACCGCTCTGGATGGTGGTCTTGCCATTATCGGCAGACTGGATGGTGATCTGGCCTGCCGGCATCCGGCTGATCATGCTGCTGAGCAGCTTGGCATTCAGCACGATCTCACCGGGTTCTTTGACATTGGCTTCGATGGTGGTCACGATGCCCATTTCGAGGTCGTAGCCGGTGAGGGTCAGCTGGAAGCCTTCTGCCTTCAGTAAAATGCCCTCCAGTACCGGGATGGTAGAGCGCAGAGTGACTGCTTTGGATACGCCGTCAATGGCTGCACTCAGAAGAGTTTTGTCGCAGATGATGTTCAAATCTTCTTCTCTCCTTTTTTGCGTCAGTTTTGCTGTCGTTCCTCATGGGATCCGATGCAAAAACCTGTTTTCTTTATTGAACTTGTTGTAGTAATCGTAGTAGGGGGTGGGGAAGATGTGGAAAACTCTGCAAACCCTTGCCGGGATGCGGGGATTTGGTTTTCCACGGAGATGTTGAGGAACTGTGAATGGAATGTTGAATCGGGAAGAGCGGTGATTCTTTCCACATCCGCTGTGAAAAACGGAAGTTGAATGTTGAAAACCATGTGGAAAGAGTGGAAAGTTTCGGCCTTTCACCACAATATCTGGGTCTATTTTCCCCTTTTTGTTCCTCTTTCTCCCCATATTTTGGGGTTTGACCCCTGAATGAGTATGACTTTTATACCGGCTCTGGTGCGTTAAGCCTTCACATTCTTGATGATGTCGCTCACCGTCTCCCGCAGGTGCTGGTCATTCTTCATGTCCCGCTCCATGGTCTTGAGGGAGTAGACGATGGTGGAATGGTCACGGCCCGAGAACTCCCGGCCGATCTCCTCCATGCTCATGCCGGTGACCTCGCGCAGGATGTAGATGGCCACGCGGCGGGCGGAGGCCACATTGGCGTTCCGCTTGGTGCCGCGGATGTCGGCAGGGGAGACGTTGAAGGTGCGGGATACCTCGCCCACGATCTTCTCGATGGTGACAGGCACGGGCTGGGTCTCGTTGAGGATGTCCTTGATGGCATTCTGTGCCACGCTGATGACCGGCTGGATGCCCTCGAGCATATAGTAGGCGTTGAGCTTTTTGACCGCGCCTTCCAGCTGGCGGATGTTATTTTTCAGATGGTTGGCGATGAACTCGGCCACATCCTCGGGCAGGTCGAGGTGGAGAAGCTCCGCCTTGCGCTTGACGATGGCCACACGGGTCTCGAAATCCGGCGGCTGGACGTCGGCGGTCAGGCCCCACTCGAAGCGGGTGCGCAGACGCTCTTCCAGGCTCTTGATCTCCTTGGCCGGGCGGTCAGACGCGATGACGATCTGCTTGTGGGCATCGTGGAGGGAGTTGAAGGTATGGAAGAATTCTTCCTGGGTGGACTCCTTGCCCGCGATGAACTGGATGTCGTCCACCAGCAGCAGGTCGGCCACGCGGTACTTCATCCGGAAGTCCTCGGTGCTGCCGGCGCGGATGGCCGCGATCAGCTCGTTGGTAAACTGCTCACAGGTGACATACATGATGACGAAGTCGGGGTGGGTGCGCTTGATCTCGGTCTGGATGGCCGTCAGCAGATGGGTCTTGCCGAGGCCCGAGCCGCCGTAGATGAACAACGGGTTGTAGGCACCGGAGGGGTTGGCCGCAACAGCCTGCGCCGCAGCAAACGCAAACTGGTTGGATGGGCCTTTGATGAAGTTCTCGAAGGTGAATTCATAGTTGCCCTGCGGGGAGGCGGGGTTCGCCTCGTACTGCTGGGCCAGCACCACTTCGTGGGGCGGCGTGCTGGGGACGACGAGGGTGATGTCCACGTCAAAGCCCAGCACTGTCTTGAAGGCCTCTTTGAGCAGGCCGAGATAACGGTCCGTTACGATCTTGCAGATGAAGTCGTTGCGCACCGAGAGGGTGATATGGCTGGAGTCCTCAAAGCTGATAGGCTCCAACCCGTCGATATAGAGATTATACGTCGGCTCCGCCATCTGCGCCTTGCAGTAGCTCTGGGCAGCCTCTAAAACGTCCTTGAAAGAATCCATAGTACATCCACTCCATTGAAGTTTTCAACAATGCTGCTGATACCAGGTTAGTATACCACAAAAATCCCCCTGCGTCTATATTATATAAGGTAATTTATAATACATAAAAAAGACATACCTGCGTCTGGGAAATGGCCTTGTGTCCAAGGCGGAGAAAAGCCACAAGATATTGTGGATAAAAAGTTTTCCACGGGAAATGGGTGAAAAAGTTGAAAGTTTCTCCACAGAGGTTTTTCAAAAAAGTTTGAAGGAAAGCGAAAAAAATGCTTGACAGAAGGCCATAGTGTGCGATATACTGTTGAATTGCAAGCCTGTCCCCATTTTGGGACCAGAATAGACCCCATACCGGGGACGAGTTTTTACGGAGGAAATACACCATGAAGAGAACTTTTCAGCCCAAGAAGCGTCAGCGCAAGGAAGTTCATGGCTTCCTGACCCGCATGAGCACCAAGAACGGCCGCAAGGTCATCAACGCACGCCGTGCTAAGGGCCGCAAGAGCCTGACCGTCTGATCCTGAGCAGTATGCATCAGGTCCGGCGCAGAATGGAATATGCGCAAAAAGGCCGCTGATATTGGATTGGCGGTCTTATTTTTTTACCCGGCATTCGGGAAAAAAGGTCGGAAAGCTGCGGTGAATAGTCGCATTGCCTAAAAAAACTGTCAAAGATTTGGCAGAGAAAACGCCCGGATGAGCTTTTCATGTCGGCGTTTTTTTGCTATACTGAACACTGAGCATTGCTTTTTTCCGGGCGGTGCTCCCACATCACCTGAAGGGAGGCGCACAGGATGCGCTATCGTCCCATCCGCCGCAACGGCGAGTTTGGCCGCGTGTATGCCCGCGGCAAGTCCTATGTCAACCAGGCGCTGGTGCTCTACGTGCTCAAAACACGGAGCAAGCGCACCCGGGTGGGCCTGACGGCCACCAAAAAGATCGGCCACGCCGTGCAGCGCAACCGCGCCCGCCGCGTCATGAAGGCCGCCATCGACGAGCATCTCGACTACAACATCGGCGGCTACGACCTCGTTTTCGTGGCCCGGGGCATGACCCCCCGGCTCAAGAGCTGGCAGCTCAGCGCCATCGTGGCGAAGCTCTTTGCCCAGGCCGGCCTGCCGGATAAGGCAAAACAGCCGGGCGCAAAGCCCCCAGCCACCCTGCCGCCGGTCCGGAAGCCCGAGGCGTGAGCATCTTTCAGAAAGCCCTCTGCGGGCTCATCCGGCTCTACCAGAAGTTCATCAGCCCGGGGCTGGGCCGGAACTGCCGCTTTTCGCCCTCCTGCAGCCAGTACGGCATCGAGGCCATCCGCACCCACGGCTGCGTCAAAGGGCTGCTGCTGACGGCATGGCGCATCGCCCGGTGCAATCCGCTGGGCCGCTGGGGCTACGACCCTGTGCCGGAAAAGGGCCGCTGGAAAAATCCGGCCCGGCATCTCTCGGCCTCGGCTCTGTTTTCCACCAGACACGAAAAATAAGTGGAAAACCTCTTCGTCGATGCTCTTTGGAAGAGCGCTGAAGCGGGGAAGACCTCTCCGTCAATGCCCTTTGAAAAAGAGCGGCAGAGGGGAGGAAAACCTCTCCGTCACGCCTGCGGCGTGCCACCTCCCCTGGCGAGGGGAGGCTGAGAGGAAAAGCTATTATAATTGCTTCTTGTGACGTGCTGAACTGTGGGCGGCGTGTCCTACGATAAAAATAACCGTCCCGCACCACAGGCGGGGCAGAATGGACAGAGACATGAATATTTTGTACATCCTCGGTGTACCTCTCGGCTATGTGATGGAGTGGATCTACAACCTCATCCCGAACTACGGCTGGGACATCATCATCTTCACCATCGTCATCCGCCTGCTCAGCATCCCTCTGCAGCTCAACCAGCAGAAGAGTATGGCCAAGATGTCCGCTTTCCAGCCGATGATCGCCGACATCCAGAAAAGGTACAAGGACAAGCCCGAAAAGCAGCAGGAAGAGCTGCTCAAGCTGCAGCAGGAGTTTGGCTATAAGCCCACCGCCGGCTGTATGCCCATGCTGGTCAACTTCCTCGTCATGTTCGGCGTCATCGAGGTCGTGTACCGCCCGCTGCAGCGCATCTTCCACATCGGCGCCGACGCCGTTGCCGCCGCAGGCGATGCCATGACCGCTCTGGGCATCAGCTTCACTCAGGTGACCCGCGACACCAATATCATCGCACAGGTGCTGGCCGGTGAGTCCACCGTCACCTCTGTGTTCACCGCAGACCAGCTGAACACCATCACCGAGTTCGGCCAGCACATGGACTTCTTCGGCATCGACCTGACCCGTGTGCCGCAGTACAGCCTGGCAGCGGACAACCTGCCCTTGCTGATCTTCCCCATCCTGGCTGTCGTCACCATGTTCATCTCTACCCACATCAGCATGAAGGCCTCCGGCCAGGAGATGCAGGGCAGCATGAAGCTGACCATGTATATGATGCCTCTGATGTACGTCTTCTTCTGCTTTACCGTTCCCTGCGCATTCTCTCTGTACTACGTCATTTCCAACATCGTGATGACCGTCCAGACCCAGGTCATGCGCAAGATCTATGACCCCGAGAAGATGAAGGAGCAGGTCAAGGCCGAGATCGCTTCCCGCAAGAAGGAAGAGAAGCGCGGCGTGAAGAGCACCACCATCAAGGTCAAGGACGAGAAGACCGGTGAGGTCGTGGAAAAGAACATCTCCGCCAGCGAGATGAACAAGCGCCGCCTCGAGTATGCCCGCCAGCAGGATGCTGAGCGCTACAAGGACGAGCGCACTGTCCCGCTGAGCGAGCTGCAGAACAAAAAGGAGGATTGACGGTTATGATCCGTACGCAGGAAGCGACCGGCAAGACGGTCGATGAAGCACGCACCAATGCCTGCGCTCTGCTGGGCGTGGAAAAGGACGACATCAACGTCAGCTACGAAGTGCTGGAAATGCCCCAGAAGACCGGTTTTCTGGGCCTGAAGCTCACTCCCGCCAAGGTCCGCGTCAGCGTCGAGCTGCCGGACGAGCCTGCGGCAGCTCCTGCTGCCCCCGTTGAGGAGCCTGCTCCCGTTGTGGAGGAGAAGGCTGCTCCTGCGGCTGAGCCTGTCGTCGAAGAGACTGCTCCTGAAGCTCCCGCTGCTGTGGAAGAGCCTGCCGCACCCGCTGAGGAAGCTGCCCCTGCCGAAGAGCAGGCTGCTCCCGCCGCCGAGGGCGAAGAGGTGGAAATCCCCATCAACATCGAGGAGAACGCCAAGGTCAAGGCCGCTGTGGACTACCTGCAGGAAGTCATCGAGAAGATGGGCGTGCAGGACGTCAAGTTCAGCGCTGTGCAGAAGGGTGAGGCTACCATCATCCGTCTGGACGGCGAGAAGATGGGCGCCCTCATCGGCCGCCGCGGCGAGACGATGGAGAGCCTGTCCTATCTGGCAAGCCTCGTGGCAAACCGCCTCGAGGGCGACTACATCAAGCTGGGTCTCGACGTGGCCGGCTACCGCGACAAGCGCGAGAGCGACCTGACCGCACTGGCACAGCGCATCGGTGCCAAGGTGCGCCGCACCGGCCGCAGCTTTGCCATGGAGCCCATGAACCCCTACGAGCGCCGCATCATCCACTCTGCCATCGGCAAGATGGAGGGCGTCCGCAGCGAGAGCAAGGGCGAGGGCCGTGACCGCCGTGTGGTCATCTACTCCACCGACCCCAACGCTGTGGCTGAGAGCGCAAATGCACGTCCCCGCGGACCCCGCGGCGGCCGTGACCGCAACGGAAATGGCCGCAATGGCGGCTATCATCGCGGCGGTGAGCGCCGTGGTGACCGGAATGGCCGCGGCCCGCGCAATGGCGGCGGCCGGGGCGGCTACCGCTCCAATGTGCCTGAGCGCACCTACACCCCGCGCGATGCCGAGAATGCTGCCCCTGTGGCACCCAAGCGCACCGAGCGTGTGGATGACTTCGCGGATCTGAGCTTCGGCAAGATCGAGCTGTAAAAGCTGAAGGATAAGACCCTCTCCCGCATGGCGGAAGCCGTGCAGGGGAGGGTCTTTTTTTGTACGAGGAACACTATAAATTTACACGTCTTTTGCATGAAGATGGTTTACGATGAAAAGCAAATCTGAAAGAATGGTTTCGAAAGAAAAGTCGCTCTTATCGAAAAATTGGAGAATATGCCCAATTCCGGAAGAAATTTTTCTCCTATTTGCACATTGTAAAACAATATCGGCAAGCCTTATACTAGAGCTACAAATGCTTCGGAGTGTATACCAAGCAAAAAGGAGAGGAATTATTATGGAACAGAATAAGATTTCCCGCCGTAATTTCCTGCGCGTGGCCGGTGCATCGGCTACCGCCGCCGCAATGAGCGGTCTGGTCCCGGCTGCTTCCGCTGCCGGCATCAAAGACCTGTGGAGCATGGACCTGCAGATCCTTGCCACCAGCGATACCCACGGTAAGTTTGACCCCTGGGATTACGCCGCCAACAAGGCCGACGCCTCCGGCAGCGTGGCCCAGCAGGCAACTGCCATCAAGGAGAACCGCACCAAGACCACGCTGGTCGTGGATGCAGGCGACACCATTCAGGCAAACTCCGCTGAGCTGTTCCTGAACGACGATGTCCACCCCATGATCGCTGCTCAGAACGCCATCGGCTACGATGTCTACGTCACCGGCAACCATGAGTACAACTATGGCATGGCCACGCTGGAAAAGGTGCTCTCCCAGCAGAAGGCCAAGGTGCTGACCGGCAACGTCTACAGCCCCGAAGGCAAGCCTCTGGCTGACGGCTACACCATCATCAACAAGGGCGGCGTCAAGATTGGCGTCATCGGTATGGTCACTCCCAACATCACCCGCTGGGACGCCAAGAACCTCGAGGGCTGGACTGTCACCAACCCGGTGGACGAGAGCCGCAAGATCATTGATAAGATCAAGAACGATGTGGATGTCATCATCGGCGTTATGCATATGGACGTTGACAATGAGTACGGCGTCTATGGCTCCGGCGTCACCGACCTGGCAAATGCCTGCCCCGAGTTCGACGTCATCGTCGCCGCTCACGGCCACAAGAGCATCCCCAACAAGATGATCAACGGCGTGCTGGTGGTCGAGAACAAGAATGCCGGTGCCACCGTCTCCGACATCCATGTCTATCTGGAGCGCGGCCTGAACGGCAAGTGGAAGGTGAAGGACCGCACCTCTGAGAACCTGATCATCAAGGACTACGCTCCCGACCCCGAGCTGACCGCTCTGCTGGCAGAGTACGACCAGCGCGCCAAGGACGACGCCGTGACCCCCATCGGCCAGCTGGTCGGCGGTGATCTGGCCCCCGAAAACGAGATCGACTGCCTGCCGCAGGCCATGGTGCAGGATACTGCTCTGCTGGACTTCATCAACGAGGTGCAGATGTACTACACCGACGCTCAGGTGTCCGCAACGGCTCTGACCTCCATGACCTCCCAGATGCGCGAGGGTACCATCCGCAAGTGCGACATGGCAAGCATCTACACCTACCAGAACACCCTGTACAAGCTGCAGATGAACGGCTGGCAGCTGCGTCAGTTCATGGAGTGGTCTGCTGCCTTCTTCAAGACCTGGGAGCCGGGCGATGTGACCATCGCATTCGACTCTTCCGTCCGCTACTACCTGTACGATGCCTTTGCAGGCGTCAAGTATGACCTCGACATCTCCAAGCAGCCCGGCAACCGCATCCAGAACCTGACCTGGATGGATGGCCGTCCGGTGCAGGACGATGACAGCTTCGTGGTGGCCGTCAACAACTACCGTGCCACCACCCAGCTGCTGGCTTATGCCGACATCTTCAAGGAGGGCGACGAGCTGCCCAAGCTGCTGGAGATCGACGTGCGCGGCGATGTGGGCGGCGTCCGCGAACTGCTGGGCGAGTACATCCGCACCGTCAAGGGCGGCACCATCGAGCCGCACGTGGACAACAACTGGAAGCTCGTGGGCAACAACTGGAACGCTGCTGACCATGAGAAGGCCGTCAAGCTGCTGCGCGAGGGCAAGCTGGCTCTGTCGGAGAACGCCGACAGCCGCACCCTGCCCGGCAAGGCCATCACCACGGCCGATATTGCCGCATTCTGATTTTTCTTTCACACGCAATGGGGTGTGCAGTCTCTTAGGGGCTGCACACCCTTTTTTGCGCAGCATATTTCTTTTTTTGGCGGTTCGTGGTAGAATATACTGTATTCATCTGCGCATAAGGAGGGGAGAAGATGCAGCATTCGACCATTGCGGCCATTGCTACCGCTCCGGGTGCGGGCGGCATCGCCATCGTGCGGCTGTCCGGCCCGGAAAGCTATGAAGTGGCGGCGAAGGTGTTCCGTCCGGCCAATTCAGCCAAAAAAGTCGCGGACGCCAAAGGCTATACGGCCATGTTCGGTGCGTTCGTGGAGGGGGAAGAGGCTTTCGATGAGGGCGTGGCGCTGTTTTTCCGTGCGCCCCACAGCTACACCGGCGAGGATGTGGTGGAGCTTTCCTGCCACGGCGGCAGTGCAGTCGCCCGGCGGCTGGTGGAAGCCTGCATTGCGGCGGGCGCGTCGCCTGCCGCTCCCGGCGAGTACACCCGCCGCGCTTTCCTGAACGGCAAGCTCAGTCTGACCCAGGCCGAAGCCGTCATGGACATCATCTCCGCCGATGGCCGACAGGGGGCCGCGCTGGCAAATGCCTCCCTGAACGGTGCGCTGGCCCGGAAGATAGCGGCCCAGAAAGATGCTCTGACGGCCTTGCAGGCCCATCTGGCTGCCTGGGTGGATTTCCCTGAGGAAGATGTCCCGGAACTGAGCCAAAGCCATCTCTGCGACGTTTTAGGCGGGGTAGAGCAGGAGCTGGACGCCCTCATCCAGAGCTACGATGCAGGCGCTGTCCTCCGCGAGGGCGTGGACTGTGCCATCGTGGGCAAGCCCAATGCGGGCAAATCCACCCTGCTCAATCTGCTGGCCGGATTCGACCGGGCCATCGTCACGCCGGTGGCCGGAACCACCCGCGACGTGGTGGAGCAGGCTGTTCAGCTGGGCGACGTCCGGCTGAATCTCTTCGATACCGCCGGTCTGCGTCAGACGGAAGACGAGATCGAAGCCGAAGGCATCCGCCGCAGCTGGAAGAAGCTGGACGAGGCGGGGCTTATCCTCGCCGTCTTCGACGGCTCGGAGCGCCCGACCCGGGAGGACCTGGAGCTGGCTCAGCGCTGCGCGGGTCGTCCGGCCATCGCGCTGGTCAATAAAGAGGACAAGCCCACCCGGTTTGACGCAGAACTCATCGCACCCTATTTTGCGATGGTGCTGCCGGTCTGCTGTCAGGAAGAGGGGGCGCGGAAGGTCATCGCGGCGGCGGTAGCCCGCCTGCTGGGGACCAACCAAATCGACCCCCACGCTGCCAGCCTCTCGGGACAGCGGCAGCTTTCCGCTGCCACCCGCGCCCGGGATGCCGTAGCCGGAGCGCTGGACGCCGCGCAGGGGCTCGGGCTGGACGCTGTGTCGGTATGCGTGGACGACGCGCTGGATGCACTTTGTGAGCTGACAGGGGAGAACGCCTCGGAGGCGGTCATTAACGAAGTGTTTGAGAGATTCTGCGTGGGGAAATAAAAATCAATTTTACGCAGGGCTTAGTTCTCTTTTGCGCACCAAAAGAGAACCAGAAAAGTGCCCGCTACTTTCGAGGCGCGGGAGGCACGAATCAAGGGCTGCTCGCCCTTGATAATCCCGGAGAGGTGGGCTCCAACTCAAAATGCTGGAGATTCACGCCATTCGGCGTGAAGATCTCTT
>ERZ791879.662-NODE-662-length-23549-cov-2.595386_pt1 | contig 23549 bp, 19 predicted proteins | sample MGYA00510162_ERZ791879 | MGnify/ENA primary metagenome ERZ791879 (study PRJEB30046, sample SAMN00792113) | human gut metagenome | study: EMG produced TPA metagenomics assembly of the A metagenome-wide association study of gut microbiota in type 2... | reverse complement strand
AGGGAAAATGCACCTTCCGGCTTACCGGGCACTGTACTTAAACCGTCTGATAGAACAGTCCGAAGAACTGTATACACAGCGCGACCGCCATTTTAAACAGCTGATCCGTGAATTTAAATCTGTTAATGACACTGACTTTGAAGTGCCAGAACATTTAAAAGCCACCATGCGTAATTATCAGTCAGACGGATATAAATGGATCCGGCTTTTAGACCACTTTGGCTTTGGCGGTATCCTTGCAGATGAAATGGGTCTTGGAAAAACCCTTCAGGCCATTTCTGTCCTGTCTGCCTGCAAAGCAGAAAATGGACACTGCCATACATTAGTAGTAACTCCCGCTTCTCTTGTATACAACTGGTGCGAAGAAATACATCGTTTCGCCCCAAAATTGCAGGCAGTTCCAGTAAGCGGCACCCAGACAGAACGGCAGCTGATCCTTGAAAAACAGGGGGATTACGATATTCTGGTCACATCCTATGACCTTTTAAAAAGAGATATCGATCAGTATGACGCACTGAAATTCGATTTCCAGATCCTGGATGAAGCGCAATATATTAAAAATCACACTACAGCCGCTTCAAAAGCCGTAAAAGTGATCCATAGCAAGACCCGGCTGGCATTAACCGGCACTCCGATTGAAAACCGCCTCAGCGAACTGTGGAGTATTTTTGATTATCTCATGCCTGGTTTCCTATATAAATATGAAACCTTCAAAAAAAGCTTTGAGACACCCATTGTAAAAAACAAGGATATGGCTGCATCCGAAAGACTCCGACAGATGACTGCCCCCTTTATCCTGCGCCGCCTGAAAAAAGACGTTCTCCGGGATCTTCCGGAAAAACTGGAAGAAGTGCGCTACGCAAAACCGGAGAAAAAGCAGCTGGATCTGTACAACGGCCAGCTGGTGCATATGCAGAAACTGCTGAAAAACCAGAACGAAGACGATTTTAACAAAAACAAGCTGAAAGTACTGGCTGAACTTACAAGGATACGCCAGATCTGCTGCGACCCGTCCCTTTGTTTTGAAGACTACAACGGCGGTTCCGCCAAACGGGAATCCTGCATGGAGCTGATCGCAAGCGCAGCTGAAAGCGGCCACAAAATGCTGGTATTTTCCCAGTTTACTTCTATGCTCGAATTGCTGGAAAAAGACCTGAAAGCATCCGGTCTCTCCTGGTATAAAATAACCGGCTCCACCCCAAAAGAAGAACGTATCCGTCTGGTAAAAGCATTTAACGAAGACTCTGTTCCTGTTTTCCTGATCTCCTTAAAAGCAGGCGGAACCGGTCTGAACCTTACCGGTGCTGACATCGTCATCCACTACGATCCATGGTGGAATCTGGCAGTCCAAAACCAGGCCACTGACCGCGCCCACCGCTTAGGCCAGACCAAAACCGTCACTGTATACAAACTGATCATGAAAGACTCCATTGAAGAAAAGATCCTCAAACTACAGGAAGCCAAAAAAGACCTTGCTGATGAGATCCTAAAGGGTGAAAACGGAAACCTTGGAAGCCTTAGCCAGGAGGAACTGCGGGAGTTGATCGGGTAATCTTATCAGCGCCAAAGTTTTATTCTTGCATATCTAATATTTTAAAAGCAGTTGTCTGGAACACTACTTACTTTTTCAGATAACTGCTTTTTGATACATGTTATGCTTTTTCTATTTTATCCACATAAATCTCTGAATTAAGCATTACTCTAAAAGCTGCATTATCCGGATTTACGAAAATCCCCATTTTGCGCCCCTTTCACATTTAAAATGCCATTCGTAATTCTTTTTTGCTCTTCCTCAGATATTCTCCTACATATTTCCTAAAATCCTGATATTTAATCATTTTCAACCCATACAAGATGGTTCGATACCAATATAACGGCAAAATATGCCATTTCTTCATCTTTAAATATTCTCTGCAAAAATATATCTCACTGCAGATATTACAGGTATAGGCAAATGCCTTCACTTTTTCCGTACTGTTTCCATGAAGATGATGGACTACACTCTTTGGATCATAAACAGTCTTCCAGCCAGCCTTCTCCATAGAAATCCCAAGTATCAATTCCTCTTCATACAAAAATGGCTTTTCATCCAACGGAGTTACATCTAATGCACATTTTCGGCTGAACATAAAGCAACATCCCAAAACCGCGTATACCTGAAAAATCTCTTTATCATAATCATGCTCTCTTCCCCAACACTAGTGCTTGATATTGATCTCCATAATCTCTAGCAGCTACTGCATTTGCCATATAATTTCCTCTCCTCTCCTTTTCATATGTCAAAAGAACAGAGACTAATATCTCCCTACGTTTCATATGATGCCATATTTTTGATTATCAACTACTGATATGGCATTCAATTTTGTCGCAGCTCAGTAATCAAGCATCCTATATTGCTTCCTACCGAATATTCCAAAGCCCCTATATCCTCACAAAACTGTTTTTCATTTTCAATTGCTTTGTCAATTCGTTTTACGAACTCGTTCGCACGATATGCATCTTTTTTATATCCTTTATACAATTTTCTCATGCAATGTTCAGTATACCTTCTTTCTCTCGTAATCTTTGGATTTTTCAATAACTTGTCCTTTCTGACTTCATTTGATTTTAATACTTTTGTTCTCTCTGCAAATGTTCTCTTTTCTCGCATACATTATCCCCTTTCACTAACAGGAAATACCGTACTAAATATCGGAACACCTCCATATCTGCCTTCTAAATAGGCCTTATCAATTTTCTGATCAAATCGTGTATTATATTCTTCCAAAGAATAAATATCACTTTCACCTGAATTTCTTTTATTTACAAACCAGATTTCATCACGTCGCAGCAGATCAAAATCCAATAGTCTCGACTCATGGGTTGTCACTATTAGTTGTATATTTCTCTTTGCCGCTAATTGCAAAAATGTGTCTACAAATTTATACGTTAAACTTGGATGCAGACATCTGTCTAATTCATCTATCACATATGTCTTATTCTCTTCTGAAAGCAAAACTACTAATAAATCCAAAATACGTATTGTTCCATCCGATTCCTCAGATATATTAAATAAAACATTTTCTTTTCCATGAGAAAACTTTATCGTCTTACACTCAACTTTCTCATTCCTATCTATAGTCAGTATGAAAAAATCTTTTGAGGACCGCATTACAACGCTAAATCCCTTAGCATTCTCATCATTCTTCATTTCTACCGTTTTTTTCTCAATTTCCGAAAGTATACTCTCACGAATAGCCTTTGGAATATTTCCTAACACTTTCTCTGGTGCCACATCTACCATTTTAAAACCTGTAATACCCGTTCCAAATGCAGAAATCATTCTGTAAATTTCTTCAACATTTTCGCTTTCTGCCAAATATGAATAATCTGAGATCAAAGTATTTGGATAGTTTATATCCAGATTAACCTTTATCCATCTGTAAACATCTTGGAAAACAGCTGCTTCATCATATTGTTGATACAATGTTTTTTTATTCTTATTCATAATAGAAAGGAATAATACTTCACTATCTTCCTGAATATCCTCAGCATACATTTTCAATTTTTCAATTAATCCCTTATCCCGCAGTGTATCTCCTATTTCAAACGTTCCATCTTCAATATTCCTGCTAAAAATCAACTTTTCTCGATTATCGCTTGTAAGCTCCACCAACCATTCTGAAATATATTTGCCTTGGTTTAAAATCGTTTCAAACCCATACGCAAAATATTTATCTCCCAGCATGATTTCTACTTCAAAATAGCTTGCCTTTTCCCTATTTGCCTCATCTACTTTACAATACATATCTGTGTATCCTACAGGGAATCCAAATAAAACTATTCGCCTCATGTAATCCATAGCTTTCACCAGATTGGACTTTCCTGAAGCATTTGCCCCATAAATTGCTGCAAATTTTAATAACTTTATTTTTTCATTATCATATACATGTTCTTTTTTATTCCTTACTTTTCCTGCAATCATAGAAAACTCTTCTGAGCCACCGTCTTCTCTTTCAGCAAATGACAAGAAATTTTTTACATTAAATCTGATCAGCATGATTTCTCCCTTTCTCTTCTAGTTAAAAGTTATTTTTTCGTTTTTATTATAATATTATAACCATTTTTAGCCATAAATTCTACTGCAAATGTGATTTTTTCACTTTATTTTATAATAAAAAATAGAACCCAAAAGTCTAATTTAAAACTTTTGAGTCCCACATATACTCATACATCTATAATAAGTCTTTCCCCAACTGCATTATAATCACTTTTGGAGATTTTCTTTAAAACTTTTGCAGCTTGTACTGGATTTTTCTGATATAATGCCTTTAACAAAAACAAACTATTATTGCATGTAATTCCACAGGCACTTCCTATCTTTCTGAGGAACAGATCATCACAGACATAAACGGCCTTTTCTCGTTTTGCTAATATCATTGCATCAATTTGATTCCTAGATAATTTAAATACCGAACGCAGCCGATCCATATCGCATCCCTCCAGAAACGGAAATTCCAGTACCTCTTGATCTGTAACACTGCATTGTTTAAAATTTACTGCAATCTTCAGAATTCGTTCCCATCCATCTACCTCTTCTAAATCAGGTTTAATCAGAATAATCTCTCCATCCGCCGTCTTACTTACACTTCCTGGTGAGATAGCTTTCATCCTTTTTTCTTCTTCCAATCGATCTCGCAAAAATGTAATCAATGAGTCTGGTACTAAAATATTTTGCCATGATAATAAAGCTATATCCACATTTATCCATGTGCTCGATGTTCTGTTTCGAGAAATATCCGCGGTCCAAAATAAAACCAACTTTCTTATATCCATATCCCTGTGCCTTATTCAGCATCAGTTTGAGCTGCGATATATCTACAATACTACCCGGATATTTTTCATAGAATAAGGGTTCCCGGTTATTCACATCATATCCCACGGCATAGTTAAATACAGGAAATCCTATATCAACCTTGGGCTTTCCATACTCTACGATCTCGACATCACCAGCCTGGCTGTTTTTATTTGTGGAATCGTAGGATATATATTTTTTTTCACGATGATTTCTGGAACCGTTCCATTCATTCAGAAAACCGGCATTCTGATCTTCCGTGACTGACTGGAGAAAAGCAGAAACTGTAGAATCGCTGTATATCTTCATATTTTGTGTAAACAACGGGTGATTGTAAGCGTAATCCGGATAATACTGACTTGCATTATCTTCTGTAATTATGGAATACACTGCAAGATCCAGAAAAAGACCAAGATCACGATCCTTGAAATACATTCCCAGTATTTCTTCCAGTTTATAGTCCTTTATAATCTTTCTCATCACAATAAAAGCACCGGCACGCAGACAACTGCTTCTTGTGCTTCGGTAATCAGAGATTGGCAGCTCTGCATTTGGAAAGTACGTCAGATAGTTCTGGTTTGGCCGGAACATATCCGGCTTTTCCTTCGAACGTTTCCCTATAGTCGCACGCTTTGGATATGTGAACTTCTTTTCCCATATATAAAATATAACCTATCCAGCGTTATTTTTCAGTTATATTATTTTTTCTTTCCTTCCACCATATAACCGCCCATGCAGCTGCTCCAACAACAGAAAGACAGATTCCCGCCTTCAAGCCCGGAACATGATACCTCATCTCAATGGTATTTTCGCCATTTTCTAATGGTAAGGACATCATACAGTTACCAACCAGTTCCGGCTTTATCTTCTTCCCATTTACCTTAACAGACCATCCCTTATCATAAGGAACGGATAAATATAACCGGTCCAGATTCTGGGGATTCTTAACTGTTCCTGTAATAGAGCCATCCTGGATCAGCAAGCCATCTTCCCTTCTGTCCTGGATTTTTTGTGTCACCTTTTCCAGCTCATTCAGATCAGTATAATAAAAGCAGGCACTTTCCACCCGGTTTTCCATATTGTCACCATCAATATGCACATGAGTAGAAGGTGCATCCGGCTGCTGAGGAATATATACAACTCTTGGACAGAGCCAGGTATTGTAAAGAGTCACATACTGATCATCTACATAGACCTTACCACCATCCTTATCCTTCATATTGAAATATCCATATACCGGATCATCCATATGCTTCACATCATAACCTACCGTATTGGAATCTGCCTTTGGCTCTGCCTCGATTCTTTTATTTACCTGTACATTTTGTCCTGACAAATAACTAAATAGCTGATTCTGGTACAAGAACTCATCCTTTTCCTCTGAATCCGGTAACATATTAGATGACTCATATGTAAATGCCACAGGCAATGCATAAGGGTTATAATACACAGACTTTCCATTTCCCGGTTCAATGTTCTCTAACTTTTTCAATCCAGGAATATCATAAGATGAAAGTACATACTTCACTCCCAGAATACTGTCTGCTCCCAAAACAGATGTATTTACAACATTCATAACATCTCCACAAATAGCATATCCCATCTGTTTCATAAAAAGGAGCTGATTTCGATCTGGATCTGAAGTATAACCGGAAATAGATTTATAATTGTATGCAATTCCCTCATTATAATTGGCAGTCAGTTTATTTCCATCTACATCTCTCGTGCTTGTTTGATTTATTCTGTAAAAGCCTCCATCCTGCTGCTGCAATTGGCCGATCAATTTCATCTCATCTTCCGCATATTGGGTAAAGTGTTCTACTCCACCATCTAAAGTCATGATCAGTTTAGCATTATAGACAAGTTCCGTAGATACAGTGACCGCCATCAAAAATATCACGATTCTTTTAACAGACACCCTTTTCGTCCAGAAAAGAATATCTGTAAAAAGCATTGTTGCAATAAAAGCAAGCACTGTCATATAGACATTAAACGGTTTTCCCAGCGGTTTCACATATTCCATAAAAAATAATACAAGAACCGCCACTGCTGTTGCCTTCCACATCAATGCCCTTGTATTCGTTTCCTGATCTTTAACAGAAAAAAATTCAGCAGCTATCACGATCAGCGTAATGATTCCAATATAAGAATACCGATACCAATAGCTTCCTACTACCTTCAACAGGCTAAATCCCCAGACAAACACCGGAATATAAAATAATGATAATACAAATACGATCAGTATACTGTGAAGAATTTTTTTATTTCTATCAATCTTTTTGCATAACATATAAGCTATACAGCCGATCACAGCCAAGCTTCCGCAATATAAAGAAACACTTCCATATTCACTTCTGGAACCCAATTCAAATCTCTGGATAAAAGAGAAAATATTTCCCCATCCATAGATCCCCAAAATAGGGATCCACTCTACATTGCCTTTTCCATCTGACATAGCCAGCGCTGCCGGAAGAAAAAGAAATGCCCCGATCATTAAAGCAGTTCCCATAGCAATACAATAGCGAACGATATGATCCACCATCTTTTTAATGTTTGATCTTTCAACAGGTGTTATAAGCAGCACCTCATACATAAACCAGATAACAGAGAACAGAAAATCAATAGCAGCGGAATACCAGTTAAACACCAAAGCAATTCCTGCTGCAGCCATAAGAAGTGCCTTTTTATTTTCATTTACAAGCTGGTGTACTCCCAATAAGATCAATGGGAGCATATACACGCCATCCAGCCACATAATATTACTTGCCTGTGCAATATTATACTGCATCATGCCATATCCCAGGGACAATGCCATTACGACTGCAATTTCAAGATTTTTAAAACGATTTCTTAAAAAAATACTGCAGGTCATAGAAGCCATAGACAATTTTAAAATTACTATTACAGTAAAAAATGCCTGCAGCTGATCTTTTCTAAAAAAAGCTACCAGAAGATTAAACGGAGAAGACAGATAATAGGCAAATACAGCTATATTATTTCCACCCAATGTCCGGTTAAAAGTATAGCCTATTTTTTGAGTTCCATTTAACACATCCTTTAAATATGCAAAAAAATCCAGATACTGGATCTGAGCATCCATGATCGCCATAGATCCCTTGCTTCCAAAAGGGACGATCCCCTTTAAATAGCATAAGACCACCATAGAAATGGCTGTGATCATAAATACTGCGCTATATAATACTGTCTTTGTTTTCCTTGTCATTTGCAAACCTCTTTTTCATACCTGCTAAAAAGGCACTGCAAAGCCAAACCATCCAGTCTTACCTGCAGTGCTCTTTCTTATACCACGATCACACCGATCACATCTATATTCACATTTTTAGCCAGTTCAATTTCCTGGGCGATAACAGAATATTTAGAGTTTCCTCTCTCCTCTACCAGGATCACACCTTCTGCCTCAGCCAGTTTTCTGCGTGCAGATGCACTTTCCACCAGATTTCTCTCACATACGATCTGTGTCTGTGGAAGTGCTGCTTTCAGATGCCCACATACCTGTTCCATCTGCTTCTCAGATGCCAGACCTGTTACAAACAAAGCTTTCTTTCCCTCTGCGTAGTTAGCAGCATTCGCCTCGATCATCTCATAGACCACAGCATCCGGCCAGATCTTATCATCACCGGCAAGACGACGCAGCCAGCTGTCAATAAAGCCAAATACCCGTTTCTCAGGAACAACAGAAAATGCCCCAAGACTCTTAATACGGAAACGATTAACGATCTCCTTATCAGAAGTAACCTTATCTCCCATGATATACATACCGGCTATCACGCATACAGAAACAAATCCACCTGCCAAAAATCCTAAAATCACATACTTCGCAAGTCCCTGTGAAGAACCGGCAACTGCATTTTCAGCTACTGGTTTTTGCAGACCATCCAGACTGGTCTTAAGATCTTTCTCAGATTTCTGAAGAATAGCTATATTATTACGTACAGACTGCTGCTGATTCAAAAGATCCTTATCTACCTGTTCACCGTTTGACTGGCCAATAAGACGGATCACATGGGCTTTCAGCTCAGCTGCAAATCTTCCATGTAGTTCCTCTGCCTGATTTAAAACAGCCTTCAAAACCTGTTCCGTGTATTCACTATCAGCCCCAATAACCTCAATATGAAGAATGCCTCTTGCTGCAGCTGCATCCTGCATTGCAAACACAAAGCCTGCTTCACTGTTTTCATACGTCCCTAAACTGTTGCTTACACGGATCGTCTCTCTTACATAACGCTCCTGTGAATCTTTCATTTCCGCTATTTTCTGAATATAATCCCCATTCTCAAGGCCATATTCATACGCCTTCAAAAGACTTCCCATTCCTCTGTCTCTTATATCAGAAATTTCCACCAGTATATCCGCTGAAGAAAACGCCTCTTTATACGGATTGATCTGCATCAAAGGTGCCTCTGCAAGATAATGGTTCTGTTCATCCATACTGTTTTCCAGATTTTCAATGGACGTTTCTATAGCCAGTTTTTCTCTTTCATAATTGTCCAGTTCTTCCTGGTAGCTTTCTGTCTGAGGCAGATCCGTCTGCTTTGCATTTCCCTTTACCGCCTTATATCCACCTAAAAGGGCTGCACCGATCACAGCTGCCAGAAGAAGGATCCTCCATCTGTATAACAATACAAATAATAAATCCTTCAGGTCGATCTCCTGTTCATAGTCCTCTGTGTACATTACGTTCTCCTTTAATATATATTTTCATAGTCACCGTTTTCTGTCATCTGGAACCTTTACCGGTAATAACAATTCCCACTGTCAGCAAAAGGATCTTAATATCCTTTAAAATGCTCCAGTTGTCAATATACTGCATATCAAGCTGCACTACTTCATCAAAATCCTTAATATCACTGCGGCCACTTACCTGCCATAAGCCAGTAAGTCCAGGAGTCATACTCAGACGGCACTTATGCTTTGCTTCATAACGCTCAAACTCATCCACAGTCGGCGGCCTTGTTCCCACCAGGCTCATATCACCTTTTAAAATATTCCAGAACTGCGGAAGCTCATCAATACTAGTCTTCCGGATAAATCTGCCCACTTTTGTAATGCGGGGGTCATTTTCCATCTTAAACATCAGGCCATGAACTTCATTCTTTGCCATCAGTTCCTTCTTGCGCTGTTCTGCATCCTGATACATAGAACGGAACTTATAAAACGTAAAACGACGTCCATTCTTTCCAATACGGGTCTGCCCAAAAAATACTGGCCCCGGAGATTCCAATTTAATAGCCGGTGCAACAAAAACCGTAGCAACTCCAAGGATCACCATACCAACCAGCGCACCTGCAATATCTAACAGCCGCTTCATGATCAACTGCCTTGTAGAAATAACATTTCTGGCAAAGGTAACGACTGCATATTTTCCTACCTGGTTTAAATTCTTATTTCCATGGCTTAACAGATCAAAGGCATCAATATTTACATCTACAATAACGCCCATCTGCTCCAACTCAGAAACCCATTCCTTTAAAGTATCACTTTTAATCCCATCTGTATAAGCAATAAATACTTCATCGATCTCATTATGGATCACATAATCCAGCAGCGTTTCTTTCGAAGCCACCACCGGATAACCCATAAATTCCATACCAGTTTCATCCTTATCCAGAAATACCAGGCCACTGAGCACACGGTTCCATTCCTTATAAGCGATCAGATTGTCGATCAGCGCCCCTGCTTTGCCAGAGCTGGTCACAAGCAGCAGATGGCTACTGTATTTGCTGTATTTATAAACACGGGTCATATACTGCTTGAAGCAGATCCTTCCTATATACATAAGGATCGTATCAGATACAACAAAATAACAAAATACCAGTCTGGACAGCTCCGTACTTCTATGCATCGCATAAAGAAGGACAATCCAGCAAATAGACAATGCTATTTCCAGCCTGACTACACTTACCAGTTCATCAAAATAGCCTCTTCTGAAAAAGTGATGATTAAAATTTACAAATACGTTAATTAATATGTACAGCAGGCACATGGTCACTACCAGCCATACCTGGTCTCCATGCTGAAAGGCTCCATACAATCTTCCATACCGGATTCCGAAAGCCAGAGCACCGCTGCACAAAATGCAGAAAATATCGATCAGCCAAATCAGCATATTTTCCATATTTCTTCGCTTTTGGTACATTCAACTCTTCTCCCCTGTTTTTCTATAACCTGCAGATTACGTCAAAACACCAAAATCTGCGTTAAACATGGGTATTATAACATATATCGATTAAAAATAAATGTATATTCCCTTAAAATTATGGGATTTTGAAATAGAAAATTTTCCAATGAAGGAAAATTTTTATTCTCTGCTCTCAAACATATTTTTTTCTAATTCATCCAATAATCTATCCATTTTTATGTAATCCTGCATTTCATCTGCTGAAAGCGTCTGCATTTTTTCTCTGAGTAACCTCTTTTTTTCCATTAGCTGCATGCACTGCCAGACTTCTTTTAGCGGTCTCAACGAGAACTCCAATGCTTCTTCCATATATTGTCCCTTTTTGGTTTTTCCATATATCGTCCCATCTTCCCGTCTTTCCATATGTTTATCATATTCTTCTACCGCAGGATCTACAAATCCTTTCTCATCTAAAAATTGTATTTTTCCATCTTCAGATGGCCATTTAGAAGACTTTTTTCGATTACATACACAACAAGAATATACTAAGTTAGTATAGTCATTTTCCCTAGATTTATCATATTTACGAGGTACAAAATGGTCTATTTCAAACGCATTTTTAGTAATGCTCTCCGGCTTTCCACAATACCCGCAAATATATTGAAAATCTTCCCTAAGCTCCGGCAAATACTTACGATAATTTGTCCTTTTATCTATTGCTGTCCGCCGTCTTATAACCTTATCTCCATGTACTCTCAACTATAATACCCCATACTATTTCTATTTCTTCAATAACGTATCCAATTGGTTTAATACTAAATCTATCTGTCCACTAAAAGAGGATTTTAACATCTCTGCTGGAACTTCATCCACCTCTCTATATGCTTTTAAAATTCGAAAAATATCCATTAACTCTTCTTCTTCCTTAACAGATAAATTTCTTTTCTGTTTTTCTTTTAATATCTTTTCATATTTTTCTTTATATTTTTTCAGGGTATTATCAAACACTTCCGTCATTTGTTTTAACTGATCACAGAAATCATTAAACTCATCACCTGTTTTATCCATTATGCTTCTGTCACATATAGCATTTTTTACCACTATCTTTTCATCTACAGAGTCTTTCGGATAACTTGTTAATATAAGATACGGCATTCCCTGCAACGCATCTTCCAAATAAAATGCCAATTCTGTCCCATTAAAATCATATTTAGACGATAATTGATAATCAATCAAAATACTTTTTATTTTTTCCTGTACGATCCATTCTTTTATATCTCCCATACTTCCTTCTGGTGCAACTATCAGTTCGATTGCTTCTCTTTTCAAACGTACTTTATAATCATCCAACAATTCATCCGTATCATCTACGATACCAACTTTATACATCATTCATTATCTCCCATCTTTTTTAAAAATATAGTAATATAATATCCTGTTTTTTCTGCCATATTCCTTGATAGATCAATCTTCCCGCCATACTCCTGCACTGTATTGTTCACGATCCAAAGCCCCATTCCAGTACCTATTTTTTCCCCACTGGCATTTCTTTTATCTGTTTCAAATACTTCCAGCGTTTTTTCTGGATTATTTTTATATATTGCATCCAGCCCCGCTCCCGTATCTGAATAGTCAATTCTTATATTTTCATTTTCCTCTTTAACATCAATATAAATTTTTTTCTCTGGTGTCTTTACTTTTTCAAAAGAAGCTGTGCTATTCGATATTAAATTAGACAGAATTGTATCTATTTCATAAGGAAAACAACGCATAAATAGTTTCTGCTGAGGATCACCTCGAAAAATTATTTCTATATGCTTTGAACGTAATGTTTTATTCCATGACTCCGTTGCTTCTGATATGATTTTTATAATATCTGTTTTTTTTCTACACCTTTTATCTTGCTTTATAGATTCTATCGTAACCTGAAACCAGGAATTAAATCCCTCTCGTATCTTATTCGCCTGATTAATATATGCACAAGCAGCCTCCATATCTTTATCTTTTTCAAGGGCTTCTTTTGCCATTACGATTTTCAGGCTAAGATGATGTGATAGCGTTTTAAACTCATGGATATATTCATTAGTTACAATTCCTGTTGTTGCTAATGCTCGCAGCATTTTTATTTCATCTTTCAATTCTACAATTTGTTCATCTTTTTCATCCAAAATTTGTTTAGCCGCTAAAGCACTTACTGTCTGCTCTGTTTCTGCTTCCTGTTCTCCTGAAACAGCTATATTTCCATGTATCTTGGCCTTTCGATTTATCTCTTCCTGCTTTTCTGCTTTACGATTTATTTCTTCCTGTATTTTTTTTACCGGATACTCCTTAGCATATAAATCTGCTAATTTTCGAAACACGTACTGCCTGTCCTTCTCAAGAATTTCTAAAATACCTTTTAAAAATTCCTGTAGCAATCGAAATTCTGTGGTTTCAACAATTCCTTCTCTGTTCGACTGATCTGGAAGAGCTATATTTATCCTTGAAATAAATATAGACCCTACCATCTGATCCGCGTTGACTCTCCAAATACCTTTACTAGCAACACCCGCTGGTGATCCTGCTTTTCGTCTTGCTAATTGCAACCAGTCATATGCTGATGTTTTAGGGTCTCCGTAAGGACGAACCCTAAAATTATCTCTGTAAAGTTTAATTCCACCAAATGTATCTCTTATATCGATTCGTCCCGTTATATCTTTCTGATAAAAACGTTCTTTATCTCTTTTGGTCTGTGACTTTTTTGCAAAATAAAAAATCCCCTTAAATATCCCTAATGCTTCTTTTTCCTTTTTACTTACTTTCGGCACGATCTCATCAAATTTATATGTCTTATTTATCGGTGTATTATGAAAATACTCTTTCTCCTCTATCAGCCCCGCCTTTTTTAATATGCTATCTTCATCTCTGCCAAAATTATACTCATTACGCCATAACTTTGTATCTACCTCAAACTGTTTTGAAACCTCAAATTCTATCTTATAATCATACGAAAATGATTCCAGATCACTAAATACCTCTGCTGTTTCTTCTGTATCCTCATTTCCAAAGCAATATATTTTATAAATAGCTGATAATTCATATGGAATCAATGATGCCAGGTTTTCACGGATCGTATGGATTAATTCACTATTCCAATCATCCCTAAGATTTGTCAGTTTAAATATTGTACCGCTTGTCTTCCACTTCTTTTTAATAAGCTTTATAACATTACTATTAGTACATCCATCCAAAAAATGTATAAAATTTATATCTGTCTTATCGAGGTCCGCACCAATTTCTGTAATGTTCTTTCCATTTGAAAATGAGTCCCAATCTACTGTCCATAATAATCTAGAATGTCCACCATCTGTACATGTAAGCATTTGACAACTATCAGCTATACGGTCTAAAGCAAAACGCCCAATTCCTTTCTCACCTGTTTGTATACGTCCTTTTTGAGAAACAAAATTTTCTTTCTTGGATGACCTTCCAATCGTCATCCAATGATTTTTGATAATATCTTCTGTCATCCCAGATCCATTATCTGCTAAATATAATACATCTGTTTTTTCATCATAATATAATATACAGTATGTTGCATCTGCATCGTATGTATTCTTTACCAACTCCACAACTGCACCTTCTAATTTGGACACATTTTCACGTCCTATTAATCGTGCAGTATATGCATCCACATTAAAAGGTATTTTCGCCATATCTAATCCTCCCTTGTTCTCACTATCATATACTCTTTAATATCATCTACTGAAATTCTATACGAGGTTGGTGTAGTAGGTGTTCCGCATATTTCCACATACTTATAAAAATCCCTGCTCTCCAGTATTTCCTTTGCATCATCCAATTTTAATTCGCTGTTCTTTTTACATTTAATAAAATATCCTGCGTATGGAATCGCGTCTTTTCCCGCTTCATACACATGCACCATTTGCGTAATCACCATTGGAATGATAAGCTTTTCTCCCTCTACTTTTGTAACTGCCTGGCTTCGCCCATATTGAAACCATTTCGCATTTTTATCAGCCTTTCTTGCTTTTAATGCCTCTTTAAATTGCTCAAAATACTCCGTTGCACCTGGAAATTTTGCTCGGAATTCATCTTCCGTATAATCTATTTTTTGATCATTTATAATTTGATATGGAAAAATAATTTTATCTCTTTGATGCTTCTTATTTAAACTTTTTGTGCTAACTGCATCTTTTACCAGTTCTCCCTCAATCTTATAATTTCCAACAATATAATCCCGATCTATATATTTATAATCTGTCAGCACAAACGCTTTATTATATAGCGTAGCCACACTATTCCTTACTTCAAAATACTCCCCAAACTTCTTTCCCTTGAGATTTTGCGTTCCTAATACGACCCATTTTTTTCCAAGTTTTTTTTTCGGAATTTCTAATGTCCTTTTTTCAGCTACCAAATGAAATAAAATATGTTTCTCATCTTTTTCTTTTTCACAAATAATAATAACTGATGAGGTAAGTGCTTCTGGGAAAATTTTTATTGTCCTATAATCATATATTTCTCTGATATGTGGCTGTATAAACTTTCTTAACGTCCCAGCAAATTTATTGGTCATAATACTATATGGAACTAAATAAACCATCTTTCCTGTATCTGCTAAGGACCTTATACTAGCTTCTATAAATGCATAACAATAATCACTTCTTCCACTCTTACATGTCTCATAATTATCTTTTAACAACTTTCTCTGTTCTTCATCCATATCATGATACGTAATATAAGGTGGATTACCAATCACATAATCATAAAAATCAGCCACTTCTTCTTTTAAAAAGTCCTTATTATTAAGATTCCAATTTACATTTTGTATTCCGCACGAATTAGCAAATTCATTTAATCGATTTTTACATTTTTCTATACATCCATTGTCTATTTCATATGCAACAATATCTCTCTGCAAACCTTCTTTTATCTCACAGCTAGTATATTCCCGTCTCTTTGCACTTTCGATATATCTCATTACTATTTTTAATAAGATATTTCCCTCTCCACAGGAATTTTCTAAAACCTTTTTGCCATAAAGATTTCCCGAATATCCTATATAATCCAACATCTGATCTACATATATTTCTGGAGTAGGAATCTGACAATTACTCGCCATAACATTCTTTTCCTTATCTATCTTTCTCTTCATTGATTTTAAAGTTAAGGTTAGTATATCACATGAAGATTGTGAATCAAACAACATCTTTTCACTTTCCATGTTATAATAATCACAAAAAATCCTGTTTTTCTTGTCGACCACCAAAATACGATTATAATAAAAATATACAACATCGTATCGGAGGTACACTATGATACAAAAAGCTGAACTGATCAATGAATTTTCCCAGAGAGCCGCCGAAAACAAAGCTGCTTATTTCATTGGTGCCGGTATCTCTATTCCCTATGGGCTTCCTGATTTTGAAAATCTGATACGTGAATTGGCAAAGGGACGGATTGACCTTAAGATCAAGCCCAATCACAATTTCCCTGAAATTGCACAATATATCCTGAATGCCAGCTCCCACGATAAGTCCCCTATCCTAAAACAGATCCAGTGCCGGTTTAATATTCCTTATAACAAAAACAAAAGCACATATTTGGATTCCATCGCCAAATCCAATGTTTCCACCATATGGACTACTAACTTTGATACCTTGATCGAACAAAGTCTGGAATACTGCGGCAAAAAATATATATCTAAAAATACAGATTTCGATTTTAAAAAGGAATTTGAAACTACAGACGACTGTGAAGTATTAAAAATCCATGGAGATATTTACAGCAACGACATTATAATAACAAAAAATGATTATGAAGATTTCAATCTCACTCATCCTGTAACCATCCGCCGCTTAGAACAGGACCTCCTGACGAAATCCCTGCTTTTCATCGGCTACAGTTACAAGGACCCCAATATCCAGTCCATCATTAATAATGTAAGGCAGCTGACCGATGGAAAATCCCAGACACGTCACTATATGATTCTCTCACCAGAGAAGAAAAAGAACAGCCAAAAACTGCAAAAATTGTGGATACAGGACCTGGAGCGCTATGGGATACACGTATACTTATTAGAAAACGGATTTCCCGAACTGGCCGAAATGCTTGAAAAAATATGCCTGAAATCCAAAGGAAAAAGCGTATTTGTAACAGGAAGCCATTATGATGCTTCCAATGAAATGGCTAAAAAGCTTGGAAAGAAACTGCATAAAATAGATGATCTCATACTTAATTATGGCCACTCAGATGGCATAGGAAAAACTGTCTGCAGCAGCTATGCGCAAAAATGTGTAAAATCTTCCGAACAATTACCTGCACATATCCGTATTTTTGCAAACCCCTATTCTCTTTGTGACAAATGGGATAATCAGGATGCTCTCCTTGGACAACTGACTGCATTCCGTGAAGATCTTCTTGGAAAAACGCAGATTATGATCGCATTTCCCGGTAAAAAAGGGACTCTGTCAGAAGTCAAGATTGGCTTGAAAAAAGGTGTTATTATCGTACCCGTATTCTATGAAGACGATGACTTCAAAGCAGAAATACTAAAATTTCCAGAAATCACAGCCACACTGGAAAAATACGCTAATTTCTATTTAGAAAAATTATTAAAAAATTCAGTAGGAGTAGATGATATTATCTTATGTCTGGAATCAATACTAAACTAATATGGAAAAATAAAGAAATCATCTTAGGGAAAAAGCAAAAAGTCCTGATCAACCAATTAGCCGGGATCAATCATGACCTGGACTATGCACAGACTATTGAAAAAATCGATATGTGGGACAATGATCCACAGGCTCCTGACATCATTACAGATGTAAGCCTGACTGCACCAGGCTGCGGCTGCCCAATCTGGGAATATGCCCTTCAAAAAAGAGACTTCATTGTAGGAACTGTTCCTATTTATTTTGTAAAAACCAAAGAGAACATCCATCCTCAGGAACTTTTAACAGTTATTGAAGAGCAATTATCAAAAGGTGTAAAGATTATCACCATCCATCCCACGCCTACTATGGAGCTGATTGATCTTTCCCAAAAACGTATTACTCCCATTACCTCCCGAGGAGGCGGTATTGTAATCCGTGATCTATTAATTAATCATCGTAAAGAAAATATTTATCTTAAATGCCTGGATTCCATTGTTAAATTATGTCAAAAATACCATGCAGTTCTCAGTATTGGCACTACTTTCCGTTCTGCAAACGTAATCGACTCCATAGATGCTGTACAAAAAGCAGAAATACAAATGCAGATAACACTGGCTGAATCACTTCGTAATAAGGAGGTACCCGTTATCCTGGAAATGCCAGGACATGCTTCTCCTGAAAAAATCCGGGAACTGAACCAAATCCTAAAAGACTGTCCTTTCCCTATTATGCCTCTCGGACCAATTGTAACTGACACAGGTATCGGCATGGATCATATCACTGCTGCTATCGGTGTTACCCTTATGGGCCTTGACGGAAATGTGCAGATCATTTCCGCAGTCACCCGTGAAGAACATACTGGCAATATTCCATCTGTTGAATCTACAAAGGAAGCTGTTCTGACTGCCCGTCTTGCTGCCCATGTAATAGATATGGATCAACTGCATGATTACTCGTCAGATTACAAATATGCTATTGCAAGAAAAAAGAGCTGTATTGCCGGACAATCTGCCAGTGGCTGCAGCCGATGTGGAGATTACTGCCCCCTTAAATAGACTCCCAAAAAACTATCCTTTCCTTATTATAATAATTCTAAATCTTAATAACTATTACAATAAGGAAAGGATAAATTTTATGATCTTCAATCTTGAACAACAACAGCTTTACACATCCAAATTTCTCAATGCACTTTCTGTAGAACGCAATCTCTCCACTAAAACACTTCTGGCCTATCGCTGTGATATAAATGGCCTTCTGACCTGGTTTGATTCCCAAAATTTTACAAATATCAATGATTCTTCTATTTCTTCCTATTTTCTGTACTTACAAAAAGAACGCAGCCTGCAGGCAAAATCCATCCGCCGGAAATATGTCGCTTTAGGCCAATACTTCAATTTCTTAAAACTGGAATACAATATCAACGAAATCTTTTTCCGCTTTACATCCCGTAAATTCCACATCCCCAGAAATCTTCCAAAAACTTTAAGCAATCAGGAAATCAAAAACCTTATATCCGTTTCAGCAGCCGAATATCAGGATTCCACTTCCGACTATAAACGCCGCCTGAACACCCGCAACATGTGCATCATCGAACTGCTCTTCTGTCTGGGACTTCGCATTGGCGAAGCCGCTTCCCTGAACCTGGATGACTACTGCCAGGAAGACTGTACTATCCTGATCCGCGGAAAAGGCAGCCGGGAACGACTGTTATTCATCTCATCTCCCATTGTATGCCAGAAATTAAACCTGTGGATACAGACCCGTATGGAAATGTCCCCCACTACCACTGCCCTCTTTATCAACCGGTATGGAGATCGCCTGAGCATCTACAGCATCGAAAACATATTTTATAAGTACCGCGACCTGTCCCATATCAACCCCAATGCCACACCCCACTATCTGAGACACAGCTTTGCAACCCAGCTTCTAAACAATGGCGCCGGAATCCGGGATGTCCAGGAATTGCTGGGACACAGCAGTATTGTCACCACTCAGATCTATACAGAAATCTCCACTGCCCGAAAAAAAGAAGTCTTGATGAAATATAACGGACGGAACCGATTGGGGATGGAATAAACATAATCCCACTGGCATACTGTATATCTTTTGCCAGTGGGATTTCACTTATTCATTATTTTACTATCTAACGCAATTTCTAATTCCTGTCTTATGTCTTCATTCGGTACAAACGCCATTTTCCTGGTTTGATCATATCCTAAATAACCTAAATGGATCATATACGTCAATACGTCATCTTTACTTTGAATATTTAATATATCATTTTTAAACGTTGCAGTATTCACTTTCACTGCTGCACCAGAAAGCATCTCTATAATAGCTGTTTTCAAACCGTCATAATCCATATTAATAAGAGGTACAATCGCCTCATAAGAAGCAGTTTCAGACCAATAACTTTTAAATTCCCCCTTCTGCATCAAACTTATAACTGCTCGTGGATTATAAACCTGATAATCTTTCAGCAAATAGCCATCATACCACCTCTTTACTTCTTCAAAATTTTGATGATATTCCTCTGCTAATTTTTGAACCTCATCCTCCGTAAATCCAATATATTTAGCCAAAATACTTGGACTCAACATCGTAAATTCATCGAAATTATTCAGTGCTGACTGTGTTTTTTCTCTCTTTATTGGTAGAATACCTGTTAAATATGCTAACTGTATATATTTTGTAGGTTCTGTTCCTTTAAACATTCCCCTTAAAAAATTAATATACTCCTCCTGAACCTTTTGATTCGCTGCCTCATCACGAATCAAAACATCCCATTCATCAATAATTATAATAAATTTTTTTCCTGTCTCCGCATTGATCATTGCCAATGCTTCTGGTAATGATGTTGTTGATTCTTTCAATACATTAGGATAATATTCCCGCAACTCCTGAATCGTTTTTTCAGAAATATAAGAAACGATCCGTTCTGGTCCTCCAGCCGGTTCCATACACCATTGAATATCCAGATGAATCACATCATACTTATTCAAATGTTTCTTAAAATCCTCTGCCTCGCTGATTTCAAGCTCAGAAAACATCTTTTCGGAATCACAGCCCTTACTATAATACGCGGTAAGCATATTTGCTGTAATTGATTTTCCAAAACGCCGCGGACGACTGTTACATATAAAAGCATCCGTAGATGCCAAAACACTATTAGTGTAATTAAGCAAACCACTTTTATCAACATAAATTTTTGCGTTCAATACTGCCTGAAATGCTGAATTATCTGGATTTAAAAACATTCCCACTCTCTTTCAACTCCTTCCTTAAAATATATTCGGTACAATGCGGACAGCATAGAAACAGATTATTCCAATCAAACATGAGATCTCTATCCGTTCCCCGATGTGCTCTTAAATGTTCCACTTCTATTTTTTCCTGTTAAGATCAAGGATTTACATTCTGTTTTTGAAAGCGGAATTATTATATCTTTCAAATGACGAACATTGTATATATTTAATGCAGTCATAAATGTATTGCCCATCGCAATCTCCTTATGTTTCCCCAGTTCTATGCAACTTAATTATGAACTTAGTATAGCCTTTTTTTGAGGATAAGACAACTATTTAAGCTGCTATGTATAGCAATAATCATCTATACAGGTAAGGTCCAAATAATAGCAATTATTTGGAGTTCAGGGGTGGGATTTGACCTAGATATTTGATGCAAAAATTTAAGAGTAATGGTTTTAGGGAATGAAGCCGGTAATTGCTGTTGGGTGCGATTATCGGTTTTGTTTTATCAATTCTTTACACATATCTTAAATATACTCAACTATACAATTTTTGTTGAAAGTTGAGAGAAAATGGCAGAGTAGATGATAATCAGTCACAATATGTTTGCATAGTGAAGATTGAAAACATAAGATTTGATAAAAATAACGTAGTCAAAATGAATCAACTAGAAATAAATTGCAAGAATGGAAGAATTGGTAGAGTTAACAAGAGTGTACTGTGGAAAGTATAAGGTGAGAAAAGTGACAGAGGTAAATATTACAAAAACAAGTTTTGAAGGCCTATGCATCATAGAACCTATAATTTTTTCTGATAACAGAGGGTCCTTTTTTGAAGCATACAGTAAAAGGGCTTTTATTTCTTACGGTTTAAATTACCAATTTGTCCAAGACAATGAGGTCGTGAGTAGAAAAAATGTTCTTCGTGGAATGCATGTGAATATTAAACATCCACAAGCAAAGCTAATCCGGGTTCTTGATGGTGAAATTCTAGATGTTGTAATTGACTTGAGAAGAAACTCTAAGACATATCTGTCATGCTATTCGATTGTACTTTCTGATCGTAATAAAAAACAACTCTATATACCAGAAGGCATGGGACATGGATATTTAGCGCTAACAGATGCTCGCGTTTTGTTTAAAACCACAACACATTATATTCCCAATGATGAACTTGGTTTTGCATGGAATAGCGAACAAATCACTATTGACTGGGGGATAGAATCTCCAATACAAAATGATCGAGACCGAAATAACAGGAACTTTTCTGAGGTGTGGAAATGAATATTATGTACACTTGCGACAATAATTATGTGTGGCTGATGGCAATTTCTACGATATCTTTATTTGAAAATAATAAAGAAATGGACGACTTGAGTGTTTATCTCATTGGCGAAAGTATTAGTCAGAATAATAGAGATGAACTTAAGAAAATAGGAGAACAATACGGAAGATTGATTGAAATAATCGATACTCCAGAACTGAAAATACCGGATTCGTTGATTTCATTACGATGGCCCTTGTCCGCTTTTACCAGACTCTTTTCTGGGAACATTTTACCTGAGAATGTGGAAAGAATCTTATATTTGGATTGTGATACCATAATTTCTGGTGATATTTCAGAACTTGATAAGGTTGAATTTAACGGAAAGATTGCATACAGCGTGAAAGATTGCATCAGTGGATTGTATAAAGAAAATATAGGCTTGCATAGAAATTCCCCATATTTTAATGCAGGAGTTATTCTGTTTGATATGAGTACATTAAGAAAATTTGATATTAATGTAGAAATCGAAGCATATATGAAAAATTATGCAAACCTTATCAGTTATGCCGATCAGGATATCTTTAACGGTATATTTGATGGGAGAATCGGTACATTAAATCCAAAGTATGATCTTATGACAATTGACTTAGCGCATACATATGATGAGATTCAAAAGTTAAGAAGACCAACAAATTTTTATACAGAATCTGAAATTGAGTTGGCTAAAAGAAATCCGTGTATTATTCATTATACAACCAACATGCTTATAGTGAGGCCATGGTATAGCAATACTAATCACCCGGCAAAAGATCAATTCAAGAAATATATGGATGTAAGTGTATGGAAAAATAAAAAATTGAATACTATGGAATTTAAGTCTAGGGAATCTAGGATAATAAGAATAGTTATAAAATTATCTAAAAATAGAGCGTACAGTGTTTTGGGGATGATACATGCGGTGTTTAAACCATTATACATAAGATTAAAGGCTGGAAAATAATATGAAAGTATCGATAGTTATCCCTGTATACAATGTTGAAAAGTATCTTGCAAGATGTATCCAGAGTGTTATAAATCAAACCTATGAAAATATTGAAATAATTTTAGTCGATGACGGATCCATGGACAGTTCCGGAAAGTTATGTGATACATATAAAATGAGAGACAATCGTATTAAGGTGATTCACCAAAGAAATTTGGGAGTGAGTGCAGCCAGAAACGTTGGCTTGGATTTAGCTGAAGGTGATTCAATAACTTTTATAGATGCAGATGATTATGTTGCTGAAAATTATATAGAAACTTTAGTCAATCTAATGAAAAAAGAAAAAGCAGAGATTTCGATTTTATCATATAAAATGACTTCAAATTACAATACAGAGATATTCAAAATGAAAAGCACAAAT
>ERZ791879.661-NODE-661-length-23577-cov-11.575334_pt1 | contig 23577 bp, 21 predicted proteins | sample MGYA00510162_ERZ791879 | MGnify/ENA primary metagenome ERZ791879 (study PRJEB30046, sample SAMN00792113) | human gut metagenome | study: EMG produced TPA metagenomics assembly of the A metagenome-wide association study of gut microbiota in type 2... | reverse complement strand
ATTATTATCAAAAATTAGCCATAGGCTATTTTTTCATACCAAACTTTACACTATCGATAATTTAAGTTATAAAAGTTAGCCGTCAAACTAGCATTTAATAAATTCCCTTCTCCCGTGCTAAGAGATATATTTGAAACATCTGCAATTCTTGAATAATTCTCAATAGCCTTAATAAAGTTAATTATATTTTCATACTCACCAACTAAACTAATATTAACAATTTGTTTTTTTACAGCTTGTTCACTTTCTATTTGCTGATCCGGCATTTCACCACCAGAAATCCCTCTATCAATTTCAGTTACAACTCCATTTTCATCTGTCTTTACTTCATCATTTGATGTAATTTCCTCTTCAGATACATCAGAATCTGAAAAACTTAAAGACTTTACTTCAACATTACTTCTACTCATTAATCCTTTTAAGTCATATATAATTTGAGCTACTGCAGGAGTTTTTGAAATTTCATCTAAAGCTAAGTCATATTGTTCTTGTAATTCCTTTTGTTTTTCCTCTAAAGCCTTATTTTCAATAGTTATACTAGCTAATCTAGACTGTTCAGTTCTTTTGCTATCTAAAGTCATTAAATTATTTGTATACTGTTCAAGCTGTGGTAATATTAAAAACTTCAATCCAAAAACAATAGATACAAGAATAATTGTAGATGATAATATTATTTTATCTTTTTTAGAGAGATTTTTTAAATAAACTACAATACTACTCTGTTTCTTTTGCTTTACTTCCATCTGTAATTACCCCTTCTACTGAAATTGAAAAACTATATTTTGTTATAGTATTTGTTTTGCTATTTGTAGCTGTTTGTGAATTATTATTTTGAACATTACTTCCATTAGAATTTTCAGAACTTTGTCCATTCTCATTATTATTTTGCTGAGAATTATTTGTATTATTTTCACTACCATTACTTAAAGTATTATTTTCTTGAGTATCATCTGCTGCTAACATTATTTTTCCCCAAACATTAGATGTTCCTACCATCGCAACAGGTATAAGTGAATTTCTAGTTGATATATTAGTATTAATTGCATTAGCACTAGATACTTCTATAGTTTTCTCAACTGGATTTATATAACTTATCTTTGCATTGCTAAATTCTTCACTCATTTCTAAATTTGCTAAAAATTCTGGAATTGCGCTATATGTATCTGATTCACCACTTATATTTATGGAACCACTATCCGAAAATGACAAACTCATAAATGTTATTTCTTTTGGTACATATGTATTTATTTTAGCTAAAATTTCTGATGTTTTTGTTGTACTATCTTCTATATTTTTAATTCTATTTATAAAATACTCCATTTTACTATTTTCAGACTTTAATTCAGTATTTTTTTCAATTATCTCTGCATATTTAACTATTTCAGCTTCAGCTGATGCTATATCCTTAGATATAATACTATTAATAATAATGAATGGTACTGATATTACCATTAGTAATATTAAAACTGTTGCTGTTAATGTTACTAATAATTTATCTAAATTTCCCTTCCCTTTTGCTTTATCTATAGCTTTAGGATTTAAATTAAGTAATTTTTTATTATTATATCTTAAAAACAATCCATATGATGCAATATATTGAGCAAAATTGTCTTCAAACTTTATTTTTAAACCTAAATCTATAGGATCTTTAATTAACAAACATGGTAATTCAAAATATTTTTCTAAATATTTTTCCATATTGTTAACAATCATATCAGCACATATTATTATAAAATTTGTAACTGGTTTATTTTTCTTATCTGAATTATAATACCTAATAGTATTATTTACACTTGATAATAAGTTTTGAAAACTATTAGTTAAATTAGGATTTCTATCAAAAATATCTTCAATCTCTTTAATATCAAGAGTACTAGCCGACATTTCTAAATAAGCTTCATTAAATATATTTTTAACTCCAAATGGAAGATTTCTTTCAAATTTTAATATATTATCTTCAATTATAGTAAGTGTTGAACTATCTGAACCAAAATAAAATACACCTGTTGATTCTTCCCTAACAATCTGATCACTACTTCTTAAAACTCTTGCTACAGTATTTGATAATACATCAATTACTTCTAATTCTTTATCTATTCCTTCTGCTATTTCTACTATTCTATCTATTTTTCTTCTGGTTGCTGCAACTAGAAGTATTTTATAAGCTTTCTTTTCTTGTGTGTTTATTTTTTCTATTATTTCATAATTTGTATAATAATCATCAATTTCTGGTATGAATTGTATAAATTCATAATTTACAGCTTCTCTTAAAGCATCATCTTTAAGTATTGGTACTTCTATATATCTTGTTATTATATCTGATCCTCTTAAAACAAAAGATACATCTTTAACATCTCTAGCATTAACATCTAAATATTCATTTAATAATTCTATTATATTATCAGTATCTCTAACAGTTCCATCCTTACAAACACCATTTTCTAAAGCAATGTTATGTGTTTCGTATATTCTATTTTTATTACCGATAAGAATATTTATTGCTGTATCTGATATTTTAATGGCCATCTTTTTATTTTTTCCCAATGCCATAAAATTACCTCCAAATCATTACTTTTTCTTATATGGATTTTCACCAGTCCATTCAATAATTTTGCTATATTGAATTTTAATTTTATTAAGAGCATTTTCATCTCTGCTTATAGCTCTTAATGTTGAATATTGAATATCATCTTGTAAAGTATCTAATTTTCCATCATAATCACTAAAAACATTATTATTTTTTAATTCACTTAATTTAATTTTACTATCTGGATGTATTCAAACTGATGTAGCATACTCAACAACATTCCTTGATTGTACTACAACATTTAGCTTTTTTGATCTATTAATATATCCTTCTACTGTTGACCATAACACTACTGATAATATAGCTATTATTGCTATAACTGACATTAATTCAATTAAAGTAAAACCTCTTTTTTTATTATTATATTTCATAATCCCCTCTTAAAAAATCAGGACCTTACGGTCCTGAAGTTGAAAATATTTAAAATCGTCCTGTTAGCGATTATTTATAATTATTGCTATTCTTTTACTATATCTTATTATTAGCCTTGATTTCCTCCAGAAGCTGCTATAGGATACTTAACTTTGCCAGAGTACTTAATAAGTTTTCCTGATTGATCAATTTCCATATACTTTATTGAATTTGTATCAGTATTTATTTCTTTCATTACACTTAGTGTTAAATCGTCTGGCAACTTAGATGTATCTGATAACAAATCACTACCTACTTCTGTCTTAATCTCAGATAATTGGGGATCTTTTTTAGTTCCACTTGTAGCCACTTCTAATAATTTTGTTGAATCAGTAATTGTTGCATTATATGTCTCTACTGCATTTACAACATTTCTAACTTGGGTAATTATGGCTGTTTTCTTAGCTCTGTTTATATACCCACTAACAGTTGGTACTAATACTGCAGCTAATATAGCTATAATAGCTATAACAGCCATAAGTTCGATTAATGTAAATCCTTTTTTCTTTCTTTTTTTTGTTAAGTTCATATTTTTTACCTCCATTATATGTAATATTATTTTATATTTATATAAAGGGGTGCCCCCATTTATAACATTATTATTTATATGTAAAACCTTAAACTGCTCCCATAACTTGGAACATAGGCATTGCTATTGATATTACTACAAATCCAACTATAAAAGCTAAAAATACTATCATAATTGGTTCTATTAAAGAAGTTAATTTTTGAATAGCAAACTCAGCTTCAATCTCATAATACTCAGCAGTCTTGTTTAAAATATTATCAAGACTTCCCGTATCTTCCCCTACTTTAATCATTTGAGTTAACATAAGCGGGAATATCTTTTTAGACTCTAAAGTATCACCTATTCTAGCCCCTGTACTAATTAATGTTACACATTCATCAATTGACTTTTTTATAAATTTATTATCTACTACATTTGCAGCTATGCTTAGAGATTCTATAATACTCATTCCACCCTTAACAAGCATTCCAAAGGTTCTTGCAAATCTTGCAGTAAATATTTGTTGAGTAATCTTTCCTAGATGCTTGTCCTTAACAAGAAATTTATCTATTTGATATTGTATAGCATAATTAGTATCAATAAATACTTTTTTTACTATGAACAATGCAATAACTATAAAAACTAATAATAAAAAGTTTTGAGTAATAAATGTACTAATATTAATAATTATTTGTGTTGGTATTGGTAATTCTTGACCTGCTGATAAAATACTTTCAACAAAAGTAGGAACAACAAAGCTTACTAACCCTAATACTATACAAATTGCAAAAACTAATAAAAACTTAGGATAAGTCAATGCTGCATCTATCTTTTTCTTTTGTCTATGTTGTTTATCATAATAATCAGCCATTTCTCCCATTATTTGATCTAAGCTACCAGTAGCCTCACCAACTTCAACCATCGCAGTAAGCATAAAAGGAATATCCTTATGCCTACGAAAAACTTCAGATAATTCACTTCCTTTTTGAACTTCCTCATAAACATCTTCTAGTATCTTCTTTAACTTTTTATTTTCAATCTGATCTTTAATCATAACTATAGATCTCATCATTGGTACACCTGCTGCTAAAGCAAAGTAAAATTGTCTACAAAATATAGCCAAATGTTCAAAGGGAATACCTTTTTTTATACTAAACTCTAAAGTAGCACCTTTATTGTTCTCTCTTATAGATGTTGGAAATATCCCCTTGTTTCTAAGAGCTTCTTTTACCCCTTCTTTATCTTCAGCATCCATTATACCTTTTGCTACAGATCCATCTAATGATTTACCTTCATAAATAAAAACAGGCATAAATTATTTCTCCTTTAATCACCTAATAAGGTTACTCTTAATAATTCTTCTATTGTAGAATTACCTTTTAAAATAACATTTATTGCTGATTTACTTAATGTTTTCATTCCATTTTTTAATGCTGCATTAGTAATTTCCTCTACTGATGCATCTCTATTTATTAACTCTCTTATTTCTTTATTAACTTGCATTATTTCATATATACCAACTCTACCTTTATATCCAGTGTTGTTACATTTATTGCAACCAACTTTTCTATATAAAGTTAAGCTCTTATCTTTTTCTACACCTAAAATTTCTTTTTCATAGTCACTTGCTTCATACTCTTCCTTACATTCTACACAAAGTTTTCTTATAAGTCTTTGTGCTATGATCCCAACTAAAGCTGATGATACTAAATAAGGTGCAAGTCCCATATCTTTTAATCTAACTATAGAAGATGGTGCATCATTTGTATGTATTGTACTTAAAACTAAGTGTCCTGTTATAGCAGCTCTTACTGCTATTTCTGCTGTTTCAGAATCTCTAATTTCACCAAGCATTACTATATCAGGGTCTTGTCTTAATATAGATCTTAAACCTGAAGCAAAAGTCAATCCTGCCTTAGTATTAACATTAACTTGATTTATACCATCCATTGAAAATTCAACTGGATCCTCTATTGTAATTATGTTTTTATCTTCTCTGTTTAAATCTTTTAATAAAGAGTAAAGAGTTGTTGACTTACCACTTCCTGTTGGACCAGTAACTAATACTATTCCATGTGGTTTAGATATTATATTATTAATTTTTTCTAAATCATCTTCTAAAATACCTAATGTTGATTTATCAACATTAAAAGCACTTTTATCAAGAATTCTTATAACTACTTTTTCCCCATTTACAGTTGGAAGTATAGATACTCTTAAATCAATATTTTCATTATCAATTTTCATAAATATTCTTCCATCTTGTGGTATTCTTCTTTCTGCAATATCCATATTCCCCATAATCTTTATTCTAGTTATTAGTCCAGCTAAAGGTTCTTTCGGAGAGTCAAATTGCTTTTGAAGCTCACCATCTATTCTATATCTTACTGCAACTCTATGTTCAAATGGTTCTATATGAATATCACTTGCTTTACTTCTTACTGCACTTTGTATAATTGAATCTACTAATTTTACAGCCGGAGCATTTTTAACCTCTTCGCTCATCTGATCTTCAATTATGATTTGATCCTTTTCTTGATTTCTAAGCTCTTCAGCTGCTTTTTTCATGTAATCTTCTGAATAATATTTAGATATAGCTCTTATGATTTCATTTTTACTACATAAAGCAATCTCTAATTCATATCCTGATGCAATCTTAACATCTTCTTCAGCTAGTATATTAAGTGGATCATTCATTAGCACTAATAACTTGTCATCTACAAATTTTACAGGTAATACATTATATTTTCTTGATAATGATTCTGAAATTGTCTTTACTGCACTTTTATCTATTACTATTGAATCTATATATACTCTTGGAATACCCAGTTGTATTTCTAATGCTTGTAACAAGTCATCTTCAGAAATAAATCCCTTTTCAACTAGTATTTCACCAACTTTACCACCTGTATCCTTTTGAATCTTTAATGCCTCTTGTAAATCATTATCTGTAATATAGTTAAGTTCAATTAACATATCACCTAATCTTTTTCTTCGATTCATCTTTCCTCCAAAATAATACTATTGTATAACAATTATTTAATCATAAATAATAGTTTAGCATTACTTCTTAGTACTACTAAACTATTATAATTTCTATATTTTACTTTTTAAACCATAATTTACTTTATTATTAAATTAAATTTTTAGAAAAAAAGTTTAACATATGTTTCTAATAATAAATTTCCATAAAGACATGCAATTACTCCACCAATTGCTAAGTAAGGTCCGAATGCAATTTCTGATTTTTTATCCTTAAATTTTAAAATTAAAATTACAGCTGATACAATTCCGCCTAAAACTATAGCTATAAATAAGGTTATTATAATTCCCTTAATACCTAAAAATAACCCACAAATTAAGGCAATATCAATATCCCCTTCTCCCATTCCATGAGTTAAAATTACTATAAGATAAATAACTCCAAAGCCTATAAATGCACCAACTATATAATCCCATGGTATTGCTTTAGTTTCTATCCATATTAACATATTAAATACTATACCTGAAACTACTCCAAATATAACTGTTGAGTTATAAACATATTTAGTTTTAAAATCAATAAAACCTATTACTATTAATAGTGATGCAAATAAACAAAATTTAAAAAAATCTAGGGTAAATCCAAATTTTAAATAAATCATTATATATAAGCATGCATTTAAAACTTCAACTAATGGATATTGTATAGATATTTTTTCTTTACAATTTCTACATCTTCCTTTTAAAAAAATATAACTAAAAACCGGTATTAAATCTTTTGGTTTCAAATTATATCCACAACTTGTACAATGTGATGGTGGAAATGATATTGATTCTTCTCTAGCAATTCTATATATACAAACATTTAGAAAACTTCCTATTATTAATCCTAATAATATTATTAAAATTATATTCATTATTTCTCCTTCAAATAATAAAGTATCATCTTAAAATAGTGATTATTAATTAATAAACATTAAATGTTAATTCCTATAATTATTGTATCATTTTTAATAATTTTTTTCTATATTGATTTCTATATTAATGATAAATCTTACTATTTTTTTCAAATTATCAATTTAATTATATATTAATTTGTCATTTTTTGAAATTTTATAGTATTTTATTCTTTACCACTTATTAATTTACGACAAAAAATATAACATAATAGAATAAACTATTATGTTATATTTTTTATAAATATTATTTTTTATACCTATTTTAGTACATTCCGTCCATTCCACCCATTCCTGGTGCACCTGGCATTGGAGCTTCTTTTTGTGGAATATCAACAACAGCTGCTTCTGTTGTTAAGAATGTTGATGCTACAGATGCAGCATTTTGAAGTGCACTTCTTGTAACCTTAGTTGGATCAACTATTCCAGCTTTAAGCATATTTACATATTCATCATGTAATGCATCATATCCCATTCCAGTTTCAGAGTTTTTAATTCTTTCTATAATTACAGAACCTTCAACTCCTGCATTAGTAGCTATTTGTCTCATTGGCTCTTCTAATGCTCTAACTATAATATTTATACCAACTTGTGTGTCAGCAACATCTGATTTTAATTCTGCAACTTTGTTAATTACATTAACATAAGCAGTTCCACCACCTGGTACTATACCTTCTTCAACTGCAGCCTTAGTAGCAGCTAAAGCATCTTCAATTCTAAGCTTTCTTTCTTTAAGCTCTGTTTCTGTAGCTGCACCAACTTTAATTACTGCAACTCCACCTGAAAGTTTAGCTAATCTTTCTTGTAATTTTTCTTTATCAAATTCAGAAGTTGTTTCTTCTATTTGACTTCTTATTTGATTAATTCTTTCTTTGATAGCATTGCTATCTCCTCTACCATTTACAATAGTAGTGTTATCCTTAGTTATCTTAACACTTTCTGCTTGGCCTAGCATTTCTAAAGTAGTTTCTTTTAAATCTCTTCCTAATTCTTCAGAAATTACTTGACCACCTGTTAAGATAGCTATATCTTGAAGCATTTCTTTTCTTCTATCACCAAATCCAGGAGCCTTAACAGCAACACAATTAAATGTTCCTCTTAATTTATTAACTACTAATGTAGCCATTGCTTCTCCTTCAATATCTTCAGCAACTATTAATAACTTCTTACCTGTTTGAACAATTTGCTCTAATATAGGTAATATTTCTTGTATGTTTGTAATCTTCTTATCTGTTATTAATATAAGTGGGTTATCTAATAAAGCTTCCATTTTTTCTGTATCTGTTACCATGTAAGCTGAAACGTAACCTCTATCAAATTGCATACCTTCAACAACATCTAATTCAGTACCCATTGATTTAGATTCTTCAACAGTAATAACTCCTTCATTACCCACTTTTTCCATAGCGTCTGAAATAAGCTTACCTATTTCATCATCAGCTGCTGAAATAGCTGCAACTCTAGCTATATCTTCCTTACCACTAACAGGCTTAGATATTTCTAATATTTCTTTAACTGCTGTATCTACAGCTGTTCTTATACCATTTCTAAGTAACATTGGATTTGCACCAGCTGTTACATTCTTTAAACCTTCTCTTATAATAGCTTGAGCTAAAAGAGTAGCTGTAGTAGTACCATCCCCTGCAACATCATTAGTTTTTGTTGCAACTTCTTTTACTAATTGAGCTCCCATGTTTTCATATGGATCTTCTAGTTCTATTTCTCTTGCAATTGAAACACCATCATTAGTTATAAGTGGTGAACCAAACTTCTTATCTAAAACTACATTTCTACCTTTAGGCCCTAAAGTAACCTTAACTGTATCCGCTAATTTATCAACACCAACTTGCATTGCTCTTCTAGCTTCTTCACCAAATTGAATCATTTTTGCCATATTAATATACCTCCCAACTATTCTACTATTGCTAATATATCATCTTGTTTTAATATTATATATTCTTCACCATCAACTTTTACATCTGTTCCTGCATATTTAGAATATAATACTTTATTTCCAACTTCTACATCCATAGGAACTCTCTTACCTTCTACCATTGCTCCTGGCCCTATTGCTACTACCTTAGCTTCTTGTGGCTGCTCCTTTGCTGTTCCTGTTAAAAGTATTCCACTCTTTGTAGTTGTTTCTGCTTCTAATTTTTGTATTACTACTCTATCACCTAATGGCTTTATATTCATAAATAAACCCTCCTATATTTTTCTTTGTTAGCACTCACTTCATTAGAGTGCTAACACCTTTATATTTATAATATAATTTTAACTGTAATCTTTCAACAATTACTTTCTATATTATTACCTTACTAAGGTCAAATATTACTAATTATTCTAATTTATTTTTGATTTACTTTGATTTCCATTATTTTTCTAATATTTTTATTATACAGGTTAATATCATAATTAAATATTATAAAAGCTATGAATTTATTAAAAAAAATTATAAACTCATAGCTAATTATTTTCTGCAAATTTCTTCTAATGAAAATAGTAATTATTTATCTTTCTAAATTAACATCATCAAACTTATTAAGAGTTTCGTTTTTAAGAACCGCCTTAATAGTTGTTCCATTATTAATCTTAGTAAATGCTGCTTTTGCTCTAAGTGGTGGTACTATTGTTCCTGCACCATTAATACATCCACCTTCACACATCATACCTTCAATAAAGTTTCCTGGCAGTTTTCCCATCTTAGCAAGCATCATAGTCTTTTTACAATCAAGGCCTGAAACTTGAACTGGTTTAAACTCAACCTCTACCCCTGAATCTTGTACATAGTTCTTAATAGCAGCTGTTAAACCACCTGCTGCACCAAATCCTCTTCCAAATATAGATGCATCATTAACATTTTCTTCTTCACATTCAAATGGATTAACATCAAATGCTTCGAATAATGCAAGTAACTCTTCAAAAGTTAAAACATAATCAACAGCGTCAGCTATTCCTATTCTAACTGCTTCTCCTTTTTTAGCTGTACAAGGTCCTATAAATACAACCTCTGCTTCTGGATCATTTTTCTTGATATATCTAGCTGTCGCAACCATAGGAGAAACTGTTCCTGAAATTCTATCTTTTTCAGTAGGATTAGTCTTCTCAATAAAACTAAAGAATCCTGGACAGCAGGAATTTGTCATATATTTATCTCCTCTTTCCATTCTTTCTACAAATTCATTAGCTTCATGAACTGTAACTGCATCTGCCCCTAAAGCTACTTCTATCATATCTTCAAATCCAATAGCTTTAATTGCGTTTCTTACTTTTCCATAATTCATAGTTGGACCAAATTGACCTGTTATAGCCGGTGCAACTATTGCATACATTTTTCTACCTTTTCCTAATCCTTTTGCAACTGGAACTATTAAACTCTTATCAGAAATGGCTCCAAACGGACATGCTCTCATACATGATCCACAGTTAACACATATTTCTTCTTTAATCATAGCTCTTCTATCATCTTGATTTATATCTAAAGCTCCTGTTGGACATGCCCTCTTACAAGGCCTCATAACTTCTGATATGGCATCATAAGGACATGCTTTTTTGCATCCTCCACATTCCTTACATAGCTCTTGATTTATATATGCTCGTCCATTAACAATTGTTATTGCACCAAAATTACATGCTTCTTTACATCTATGTGCAATACAGTTTCTACATGAATCTGTTACATTAAATCTATTTATAGGGCATCTATCACAAGCTGCTTCTATAACATAAATAATTTGTTCATCTGGCTTAATATCTATTAGTGATTCTTCTGCATTATCACCATTTGCCAAATATCCAGCTGCAAGCTTAGCTCTTTCTAAAACTATAGCTCTTTCTTTATAGACACAACATCTATATTGTGCCACATCTCCTTTAATAACTTCATAAGGAACTTTTTCAATACTTTCTAAAGTTATATTATCATTTTTAGCAAGTCTTGCTACCTCTGTTAACACCTCATGCTTTAATTTTTTAAGCTGAGTTTCAAACTTAAACATATCACCACTCCCCTGTTTACTGTTTATTGTTTGCTGTATCCCAATTCTAATTATACAATATTTTCCCATTTCTACCATACTTTTTTGTAATATTCTGATAACTTTATTTATCTAATTTTTTTACGTTATAAGACATGATTTTTGTTTAAAATTATATAAGCTATAATGATTTATTCCCAAATAAAAAGTTTAAATAATCTCTTATTTATATATAAAAAGAGTCTTACAAAATAAATTTATAAGACTCTTTAATTATAAAATTTTAATAAATTTTATTATCACTCTTTATTATAAAATCAACTAAAGCATCCTTAATACTATCTATCAATTCAAAATCAACTATAGACATATTATCTGCCTCACTATGAACAATACCAACTATTCCATCTTGCCCAATGACTAAAGATGCATCATTGCCTCTTCTAAATGACATATGATCACTACTACCTACAATTCTTCCCTCTTCATTTCTAGCATATGGAACCATTTCATAATAAACTTTATCCTCATCTAGTACCTCTATAAAGTCATCATACAACTCTTGACATAATGGATTATTATTTTTAACTGCTAAACCTTCATTTCCCTTCATACCTATACAATCAATATTTATATTATACCAATCTTCATAATTATCTTTAAACTCTTCTACAAATTTTGAACTGCCTATTAATCCTAATTCTTCTGCATTAAACGCAGCAAAAATTATATCATGCTCAGGTTTCTTATTCTTATAATATTTAGTTAAATCCTTAGCTGATTCAAGTAATACTGATACTCCAGAAGCATTATCAATAGCTCCCTGAATTTTTGTCACTTTTACTCGAGAAGTTTCACTACTAGAAGTTTCTTCCACTCTTTCTCTTACAGTAACATGATCAAAATGGGCTGAAATTACAACTGCTTTAGAACTATCTTTTCCCTTTATTACTCCAATAATATTATTTACCTTATTATCATTCTCTTCATTAGGATTAAATATAGCTCTCATTTCTTTATTTAAATATACTTCATGATAAAAACTACCATTATTAAATGGCTCTAAACCTACAGCCTCAAAGTAATTTCTTATAAATTCTGCTGATCTAGTATTTTCATCTGTTCCAACAACTCTAGATAAATATTCATCAGATGTAAGCTCCTTCATTATTCCCTCTACATCTAATTTTTCAGGATTTTTACCAGTTTCAGTAGTTAAATTTTCTTCATAAGTAACTATACCCTTGCTATATACATCTTTATCTAATGAACTGCTACATCCAGTGAAAAGTAAATTTAAAACTAATACACTAGATACAATAGATATTAATTTATTTTTTATATTCATAATAATCTCCCTCAATATATTAAATTCTACTCATTTCCCTTATATTCCCCATTTTGTATTAAATATATTCTTATTTTTTAGCTATTAAATTATATAAAAAAATAATACCAAATAATAAATTAAACATAATTTATATTCGGTATTATTTTTCCTAAACTAAAGTTAATTTTCTAATATTTTTTCTAAATCTAATTACTCAACTTTTATATTATTTTCCCTTGCATAATAGAATAAGTATTGTTGTGCAAGACCTGCAAGCTCTCCAAACTTTTCTCTACCAAAAACTCTTATTTTATTTAATGATACATCTGGCGCTAAGTAAAAATGAATCATTGCTCTTTTTATCCATACGTCAACTGGAAATGCTGAATGCTTGCTCATTGAAAATAGCATTATACAGTCAGCAACCTTAGCTCCTACACCCATAAAGTTTTGAAGAGCCTTATGACACTCATCAACAGGTAATGACTTTATGTATTCTAAATCAAATTGTTGTAACTCTTCATTTAGAGTTCCATTATTTTTAGCTTCAATAGTAGCATTAACCTTTGATATAGTATCTATTATGTATTTACTTCTAAAAGATGCTCCTGTTTCTTTTATTTCTTCTAATGTTGCTTCTTTTAATTGCTCTGGAGTTGGGAATGCATAATAGATATTTCCTTTATATTCAATTTTATCTCCCCATCTTTCAGATATCTTTTTAATAGTCTTCATTATTGAAGGAATACTATTTCTTGCAGATATTATAAAGCTTATTAACATTTCAAAAGGATCTTGATTTAATATTCTTATACCGTAACCAAATTCAACACTCTTCTTTAAAAGTTCATCTTTTGATAATTCTTCTTTTACCTCTTCATAATTGACATTTAAATCAAAGTAATCTTTCCATATTTCATCAAAATCTTTCATATTAGTATTAAAAATTGTTACTTTATTTCCTTCTTGAACTACTTCTATAACTCTTCTATATGCAACAATTATGTAATTTGTATCACTGATTCTTTCCCATCTAAAGCATTGACCACATTCTAATATTTGTTTTATATTGAAATCTTTAACATCCTCTAATATTATTGAATTTTCTTTTTCTATTATATTTGTATAATTCATATTTACACCTCATTATTCATGGTAATTTCTAAAGTTATAATTACTATTTTTATTCTTTCTAAGTTTATAATTTTATATTCTACAGAAAATTATTATTAATAAATAACCTATATTTATTATGCTATATTAACTAATATTATTTTTCAATATTAAAGATTTATCTATTTATTGAATATACTTGTTTATATTCATTTATTATTTCCTCTAGAACTTCGGCTGATACCTTCATCATCTTTAAACATCTTTTCTCAGGATCATAATACTTTTTCTTTAGTGGTATACAATCTAATGTTTCCATTCTGCTATTAAATTCACTTAAAAATTTTCCTGTCATCTCTCTTACATGTGGACTATTATGCCCTCTATCATCGGTAAACATAATTCCTAAAGTTGCTATTGCACCTGTTGCTGCACCGCATGTACTTCCTATAGCCATTCCACCACCAAATGATGCCATAGTCATTAAAGTTTGTTTAGAAATATTTAAATCATACTCTTCATTAGCTGCTACAAGAATACATTCAGCACAGTTCAAATCATACTTTTTATCGTAATATTTCATTGTTGTTTCTAATAACATTAAATTATTCTCTCTTTCTGTCCTAAACTTAATTTTTTATAAAGTTACATATTCATTTATAAGTATTATAATTATATCATAAGACAATAAAAGGTAACTACCCGTCAGCAGTTACCTTTTAAAGTTAAATTAAAGCGCATTTTTATTCTTTTTAAATATATAAGCAAATATTTTATAACATCAATTAAGCATTATAGTTGTAGAATCCTCTTCCAGTTTTTCTACCTAACCATCCAGCTCTAACATATTTTCTTAAAGTGCTGCTAGCTCTATATTTAGTGTCTCCTGTTTCATTATATAAAACATCCATTATAGCTAAACAAACATCTAATCCAATTAAATCGCCTAATGCTAAAGGCCCCATTGGGTGATTTGCACCAAATTTCATAGCTGTATCTATGTCCTCAACTGATGCAATTCCCTCTTGAAGAATAAATGAAGCTTCGTTAATCATTGGGATAAGTATTCTATTAACTACAAATCCTGGTGCTTCTGCAACTTCTACTGGCTCCTTACCAATTGCTAAAGATAATTCCTTAACAGCATCAAAAGTTTCTTGTGAAGTAGCCATACCTCTAATAATTTCAACAAGCTTCATCACTGGAGCTGGGTTAAAGAAATGCATTCCTATAACCTTTTCTGGTCTACTAGTTGCTGAAGCAACTTCTGTTATTGATAAAGAAGAAGTATTTGAAGCTAAAATAGTTTCAGGTTTACAAATCTTATCTAACTCTGCAAATATTTCTTTTTTAATCTTCATATTTTCAACTGCAGCTTCAACAACTAAGTCACAATCTGCAGCTAAATTCATATCAGTAGTTCCTGAAATTCTAGATAATATATCTTCCTTAACTTCCTCTGTCATCTTTCCCTTAGAAACTAATTTAGATAGGTTCTTATTGATTCCAGCAAGTCCTCTCTCAACAAATTCATCCTTTATATCTCTAACGATAACTTCATAACCTTTTTGAGCAAAAGCTTGAACTATTCCAGCACCCATAGTTCCCGCACCTAAAACAAAAATCTTTTCCATTATAACCTCTCTCCTTTATTAACTCTCAAATATCCCATTTTTTATTTATATTTAAAACATTTTACCCGTATTATATTAAATTCTACAAACTAATGTTTCTTCAGTTTCTGAAGATTCTTTTAATTTATTTATCATTTCTGGTATAACTTTATTTAAATCGCCAACTATAGCATAATCAGCAACTTTCATAATTGGAGCACTTTCATCTTTATTAATAGCTATTATCATATCTGACTCTTGCATACCCGCAACGTGTTGAATTGCTCCTGAAATACCACAAGCAATATAGATTGTTGGTCTTACAGTCTTACCAGTTTGTCCAACTTGATAATCTCTTTCTACCCATCCTTTATCTACTGCACCTCTTGATGCACCAACAACTCCTCCCAAAGTAGTTGCTAATTCTTGTAAAAGTTCAAAATTTTCTTTACTTCCAACTCCTCTACCACCAGCAACTATAACTTTAGCTTCTCCAATATCAACTATATCTTTGTTAGCTTTAACTACTTCTAAAACTGTAGTTCTAATATCTGATGCTTCTAAATGAACATCAACCTTTTCTATATTATAATTCTCTTTCTTTTCAGTTAATTTTGAGAATACTCCTGGTCTTACTGTAGCCATTTGAGGTCTATGATTTGGACAAGCGATTGTTGCCATTAAGTTACCCCCAAATGCAGGTCTTGTTGCAAGTAAATCTCCATTAGTAACATCTACTTCTAAAGATGTACAGTCTGCAGTTAATCCTGTTGAAAGTCTAGCTGCAACTCTTGGACCTAAATCTCTACCTATGAAAGTAGCTCCAATAAATAATATTCCTGGCTTTCTTTCATTTGCTAAATCACAAAGAACTTTTGTATATCCGTCAGTTGTATAATTTTCTAATTCTTCATGTTCAGCCACTAATATTTCATCAGCACCATGTTCACCTAAAATATCAGCTAAACAAGCTACATTATTTCCTAATAATACAGCAGTAAGCTTAACTCCTAACTCATCTGCTAATCTTCTTCCTTCTCCTAATATTTCTAAAGAAACCTTTTGTAATTCACCATTTCTTTGTTCAGCGAATACCCAAACGCCATTATATTCTGCTATATTCATCTCCAATTACCCTCCTATTATCTTAGATATAGTGTTTTTCCTTTAACTTTCCTAAAACATATGCTACTGCTTCTGGAGCTGATTCCTTAATAACTTCTCCTGCGCCCTTAGCTTCTTTAGTCATTGATTTTTTAACCTTTGTTGGTGAACCCTTCAATCCTAGTTCTTCAACTGGTACATCAATATCTGCTGCAGTCATCATTTTCACTTCTTTATCTACTGTATCAAATATATATTGAACATTCATATATCTTGGATGATTTAATTCCTCAATTGCTGTTAAAAGAACTGGAGTTTGAACTTTTATTAATTCATATCCATCCTCTAACGCTCTATTAACTATTAATCCATCCTCATCAACTTTAACATCTTGTACATATGTTACTTGAGGTACATTTAAATGTTCTGCTATTTCTGGCCCAACTTGTGCAGTATCTCCATCTATAGCTTGTCTTCCAGCGAAAATTATATCGTATTCTAATTCTCTAATTGCTGCTGCAATTGTTTTTGAAGTTGCTAATGTATCAGCTCCTCCAAACGCTCTATCAGTTAAAAGAATAGCTTCATCAGCTCCCATACATAAAGCTTCTCTTAATGCATTCTTTGCTTGAGGAGGTCCCATGCTGATTACAGTCACGTGTGCCCCATAATTGTCTTTTAATTGTAATGCTGCTTCTAAAGCATGCTTATCTTCTGGATTTATTATTGAAGGAACACCATCTCTTATAAGAGTTCCTGTTTTTGGATCAATTTTTACAACAGTTGTATCTGGTACTTGTTTTAAACAAACTACTATCTTCATTATTAAAGCCTCCTCTTATCTTAATGCAGCGCCTGCGATAACCATCTTTTGAACTTCTGAAGTTCCTTCGTAGATTTCAGTTATCTTAGCGTCTCTCATCATTCTTTCAACTGGATATTCCTTAGTATATCCATATCCACCATGAAGTTGAACAGCCTTAGTTGTCACATCCATAGCAACTTCAGCAGCAAATAATTTTGCTTTAGCAGCATCTACTGAATATGGAAGTTTATTTTGTTTAAGCCATGCGGCCTTATAAACTAATAACTTAGCTGCTTCAATTTTTGTTTCCATTTCAGCAATCATCCATTGTAAACCTTGGAATGCTGATAAAGATCTACCAAATTGTTTTCTTTCCTTCATATATTTAATAGTTTCTTCATAAGCTCCTTCTGCAATTCCTAAAGCTTGAGCAGCTATACCAATTCTTCCTCCATCAAGAGTTTTCATTGCTATACCAAAGCCTTTACCTTCTTTACCAATTAGGTTTTCTTTTGGAACTATACAGTTTTCAAATATAAGCTCTGTTGTAGAAGATGCTCTAATTCCTAACTTATCTTCTTTCTTACCAATTGAGAATCCAGGGAAGCCTTTTTCAACTATGAAAGCTGATATTCCTCTAGTTCCTTGTGACTTATCAGTCATAGCAAATACTATGAAAGTATCAGCAACACCACCGTTTGTGATGAATATTTTAGAACCATTTAAAATATAATTATCTCCATCTAATACAGCTGTAGTTTGTTGTCCTGCAGCATCTGTACCTGCACCTGGCTCAGTTAAACCAAATGCACCGATTTTTTCACCTTTTGCAAGCGGTACTAAATATTTTTCCTTTTGAGCTGGTGTTCCATTTTCATATATTAATGACGCACAAAGTGAAGTATGAGCTGAAAGAATAACACCTGTTGTTCCACAAACTTTTGATAATTCTTCTACTGAGATGATATATGATAATACATCTCCACCAGCTCCACCTAACTCTTTAGGAAATGGTATACCCATCATTCCTAGTTCACCCATTTTCTTTACATTTTCCATTGGGAATCTTTCTGTTTCATCAATTTCAGCAGCTATTGGTTTTACTTCATTAACTGCAAATTCTCTTACCATTTGTCTCACTAACTCTTGTTCTCTAGTTAATCCAAAATTCATTGCTTTTTTACCTCCCTGCAATACCCTCATTTATGTGTACAATACACTTGCTTATATATTTAAATTTAATTAAATAACTACTTATTTTGGAAGTTCTTTGCTCTTCTTTCTAAGAATGCAGTCATTCCTTCCACTTGATCTTCAGAATCAAAACACTTACCGAAATCTTCCGCTTCAATCTCAATAGCTTTATCTATATCTACTTGCATACCTCTATTAATAGCATCCTTACAAAGCTTAACTGCTATTGGAGCATTAGCACAAATAGTAGCTGACATTTTTTTAGCTTCTTCCATTAAATTTTCTAATGGTACAACTTTATTAACTAACCCAATTCTTAAAGCTTCTTCAGCATTAATCATTGCACAAGTATAAATTAATTCTTTAGCTTTACCTAAACCAACTATTCTAGGTAATCTTTGAGTTCCTCCAAATCCTGGTGTGATTCCAAGTCCTGCTTCTGGTTGAGCAAACTTTGCTTTTTCTGAAGCTATTCTTATATCGCATGCCATAGCAAGTTCACAGCCTCCACCTAAAGCAAATCCTGAAATTGCAGCTATAACTGGCTTGTCTAAATTTTCCAATCTTCTAAATACTCTATTACCTAAAAGTCCAAATTCCTCTCCACCTTTAGAATCTAAATCCTTCATTTCAGCTATATCTGCCCCAGCAACGAAAGATTTTTCTCCAGCTCCTGTAAGTATTACACAATAAACATTACTATCATTTTCAATATTTGTGATAGCTTTATCTAAATCTTTTAAAGTATCTGAATTTAAAGCATTTAATGCTTTTGGTCTGTTTATTGTTATAACAGCTAAATTTCCATCCTTTTCAAGAGTTACATTCTTTAACTCTTCCTCTAAAATAACATTTTTAATTTCCATAAAATCTCCTCCTATTATCCCTATCAATACCATAAATACCCTTTTAATTGTTAGATAATTAACAAAGAATCTTAAAAAAAACTCTCAATTTCTTTTTTCTTTGGTTAGAAGATTCTGAATAATTATAACTCATCTATAATTATAATATCTAAATTTATCATTTGCAATCAATATTTTCTTAATTAGTATATAAATTACATTTTTTGAATCTATTTCTTAGAATACGTTTTCCTTATTCTTTTCAATTGTATACTTATTAACAAAAAAAATAGCTGTTGCTTATGCAACAACTATTTTAATTATCCTTCATTAAATATACTAAAGTTAATAAACTTTCTGATAAATGAACATTTTCTACTTTAACATCATCAGGTACAACTAAGTCTACAGGTGCAAAGTTCCAAATACCTTTTACTCCACTCTTAACTAGCATATCAGTAACTTTTTGTGCGTTAATTCTTGGAACACATATAATTCCAATATCTGTACTATTTTCTTGTAAATATTGAGTTAATGTATCTATATCCTTAATTTCAATATCCCTTATTCTCATTCCTATAAGCTTTGGATTAGCATCAAAAATACACTCAATAGATAAACCTGATTCAGAAAATCTATTATAGTTTGCAATTGCCTGACCTAAATTACCTGCACCAATTATTACTCCTGTATATTCTTTATCCAGTCCTAAAATTAAACTTATTTGTTTATATAGTTCTTTTACATTATATCCGTATCCCTGTTGTCCAAAGTCGCCAAAATTATTTAAATCTTGTCTTATTTGAGATGCTGTAAATCCAATTTTCTCTCCTAACTCTTTAGATGAAATTCTATCTACATCATTTCTCATTAACTCTTTCAAATATCTATGGTATTTTGGTAATCTTTTAATTACTGCCATAGAAACATTCTTCTTTTTTTCCATAGTATATGAATCTCCTTAATAAACTTCAATAATATTCCTATCTCAATCAAACTTTGATAATATAATAACATAGTTTTCATTTTTTTTCTATATTTTAATATATAAGTAAAACTTTTTATTATAATTTCCAGAATTAGTTTTTACTATTTTATTTAATTTTATTAATTTTTATATATGAATTTTTTTTAAAGATTGGTAAATATTCGTACTTATTTAAAAAATAGAGACCTATGTATAACTTAGCAGATCAGTTATACATAAGTCTCGTATAGAAGCAAAGTCAGATATTATGGACTATCTGACTTATATACAAGCATCAAAGTGATCTTGTATGCTATGCCCTTACGCCTAAAATGTTCTCGACTTATTTTATTATAAATCAATGGGATATTCTTTGTCAATATTTATCGAATTATTCTCATTGAATTTAAAACTGCTATTAATGTTACTCCTACATCAGCAAAAACTGCAGCCCACATATTTGTTAAACCTAATATAACTAATAACATTACTATAATTTTAACACCTAATGAAAATATAATATTTTGCCATAAAATCATATTAGTTCTTCTAGACACTCTTATAGCCTCTGATATTTCTTCAATTTTGTCTTTCATTAAAACAACATCAGCTGCTTCTATAGCGGCATCTGAACCTATTCCACCCATTGCAACTCCTATATCGGCTCTTGCTAAAACTGGAGCATCATTTATTCCATCACCAACGAATAATACTTTTCCCTTTGAAGTTTTTTTGTTTAATATCTCTTCTATCTTACTAACCTTATCTCCAGGTAAGAGTTCTGAATATACCTCATCTATTCCTATATCCATTGCAACTTTATCAGCAACATTTTTATTATCACCTGTAAGCATTATAGTTTTCTTTATTCCAACTTCTTTTAATTCAGTTAATGCTTCTTTAACATTTTCTTTTATTTCATCTGAAATAACTATATTTCCCTTATACTCACCATTAATAGCAACATGAACTATTGTTCCAATAGAATCTATATCATTATAATCTATATTGTTACTCTTCATTAGTTTGCTATTACCAAGTAAAACCTCATTTTCCCTTATAGTTACTTCTATTCCGTGACCTGAAATTTCCTTATAATCCTTTATTTCATCTTTGTTAACTTCTTTTCCATAAGCATTTGCTATTGACATTGCAATTGGATGATTTGAAAGTGACTCTCCCATAGCAGTAATTTCTAATAATTCTTCCTTGCTCATATTTATAGAATTTATTTCTGTTACTTCAAATATACCTTTTGTTAAAGTTCCTGTTTTATCAAATACTACTATCTCACTATCTCTAAGTGCTTCTAAATAATTTCCACCTTTAACTAAAATACCTTTTTTAGAAGCTGCTCCTATTCCTGAGAAAAATCCTAATGGAATTGAAACAACTAAAGCACAAGGACAAGATACAACTAATATTGAAAGTGCTTTATAAATCCACTCTGAAAAAGTAGCATCCTTAATTATAATAGGTGGTATTATAGCCACTAATACAGCGATTGCAACTACTATAGGTGTATAAACTTTTGCAAATTTAGTTATAAACTTTTCTGTTGGAGCTTTCTTATTAGATGCATTTTCCACTAATTCTAATATTCTAGCAACTGTTGATTCTCCGTATTCTTTATCTACTTTAACTTTTAAAACCCCATTATTATTTATGGAACCTGATAATATTTCATTTCCAGTTGTAACTTCACGTGGTACTGATTCTCCTGTCAATGCAGAAGTGTCTATAAAACTTGTTCCTTCCAAAACAGTTCCGTCTAATGGCACTCTTTCTCCTGGTTTAATAATAATAAATTCACCTATTGATACATCTTCTGGTGATACTCTAATTTCCTTGTCATCTCTTAAAACATTTGCATGGTCAGCTCTTATATTCATAAGAGAAGATATTGATTTCCTTGACTTATTTACAGCATATCCTTGGAATACTTCCCCTATTTGATAAAACAACATAACTGCAACAGCTTCTGGATATTCTCCAATAAAGAATGCTCCTATTGTAGCAATACTCATTAAGAAATTTTCATCAAAAATTTCTCCCCTTATGATATTCTTAATAGCATTTAATATTACTTCTCCACCTATTATCAAATAACTTACGCCAAATAAAATAAATGATAATAAATTTTCATTGCTTTTATAAGCTAATGCAATAATATAAACTATAGTTCCTATTATTAATAATAAATTATCTTTAGCATATCCTAAAAATCCATTATTTTCTTTAAATTCATGGGTATGACCATGATGTTCTTCATTATTACTTTCATGTTCATGACTATTAGTACAACAACTACTAGTACATTCTGATTTATTAACTTTTATATCTTTATTATCCGTTTTTTCAATTACCTTAACATGAGGTTCTAACTTTTTAACTATTGATTTAATCTCATTTACTATATTATTTTTTTCTTCTTCTTTATTAATTTTTACCGTTAATACTGTTGTTGAGAAATTTAATGAGGCATTTTCTATTCCATTTATTTTATTAACTTTAGTTTCTATTTTATTGGCACAATTAGCACAATTTAATCCACTTAAAACTAATTTAATTTCCATACAATACTATCCCCCTTATTTTTTTATCATATCTACTCAGTGATATGTTTTAATCCTTCATCAAATATATGCTTAATATGCTCATCATCTAAAGAGTAATAAATTATTTTTCCTGCTCTTCTAAACTTAACAAGTCTAGCAGATTTTAAAACTCTCAATTGATGAGATATTGCTGATTGACTAACATTTAGTAAAGCTGACAAATCGCAAACGCACATTTCCGACTCAAACAATGCACAAAGTATTTTTATTCTTGTACTATCTCCAAAAACTTTAAATAACTCTGCTAAATCATATAAAACCTCATCTTCAGGTAATTTATCCTTTACTTCACTAACTATTTCTCCATGTATAACATTACAGCAACAACTTTCAATATTATTATCAACTTTAGTCTTCATAGTGCATTCACTCCTATCATATATAGTATTTGAATTTAAATTAATATTTATTTTCACGTTTTAACATATGAATAGTTGTTCATATGTTTATATTATCATTATATGCTTATCATACTAAAATAGTCAACATTATTTTTCCAAATAATTCTTTAATTTTTATATGACGAATTGTCAAGCTAAGTGCAACACTTAGCTTGTTCTTCGTTAA
>ERZ791879.658-NODE-658-length-23638-cov-45.009710_pt1 | contig 23638 bp, 17 predicted proteins | sample MGYA00510162_ERZ791879 | MGnify/ENA primary metagenome ERZ791879 (study PRJEB30046, sample SAMN00792113) | human gut metagenome | study: EMG produced TPA metagenomics assembly of the A metagenome-wide association study of gut microbiota in type 2... | reverse complement strand
CTATTTTTTGAAATGTCCGAGCGTTGTAACAATTCAGCCTGTTTTTCTGTCGAAATCAAAGGCACCTCGGACATTTGTGTAACATTTGTAGTTTATGATGATTATAAATCAAAGATAACTTTCACTTAGGTATTAAGACATAATATGGAGGTGATGATGTGATGGGACATTAGCTGTTTTTGATATAGAAGAATCCGGCAAGCAGATCGGAGAAAAGTTATTTCTGCTTCTTAACGAGGAACAAAAGAATGCTCTAATGCAATATATTTTGGAGCAAGGAGTCTGTCATGGAACGGCATTCAATTCCTGTCACACTTCCTCCATAGCAGATAAGAACCCTTTGACAGAAATACAAGAAGGCGAGCTTTATTTATGCCTGGAACATCGCACTGTCAGGGTTCGCGAACGGATTATCAATCTGACAAGTAAGGAGTTTGATATACTGGCATTACTCATTGCCAATCCCAAGCGTGTTTTTACTTACGAACTGATTACCGATTTGGTTTGGAAAGAGGATTGTGATTTCTATTCGAGAAAAGCGATTCATAATCATATAAGTAAGTTGCGTAAGAAATTGCGCTTTGAACCGGATCTTCCAAACTATATTGAGAGTGTCGCCGGAATCGGCTATAAATTTGAACATCTATAACATGAGCCCACAAGGTGTCATTTTCTCCTTGTGGGCTTGCTTTTTGCAGTATATATTCTAAGAGCAGAATATGTAGAAAATTGCGAATATAAAGAGTAAAAAGCGAATGTCTGCGGACTGATACAGGAAACATAACCGATATAATTTTCTCCCAAGGAGGTATCAAACAGCCGATTCAGGTTCCTCCTTGATGGGAGGAAATGCCTATGCGTCTATGCAACACAGATTCGCAGACAAACTGCTTTACATTCAGTCACCTATACGTCGTAGTCCAGCTCGTATGGATTGCGGCGTTTTTGGTTTCGACAAAGTTTGAGCATTTTCGCTGTCAGCCTCCCGGAGAAATTTCATATTGCTGCTTTGGCGCGCCTGTTCTTTGTACGGGCGCGCTTTTTTGTACCCTTTTTTTAATCCGAAAGAAACACATACCTTATCACTGCCGCAGCCCACCCTCTGATTTCGATTTTTGCCATCAACTCAAACATCGAAATTGGAGGAAATTACTATGAAGAAAATCAATCTTCGGGATTATTACCCGTATTACACACAGGACATGATCGTTGAAGTACCGGATGAAGTTGCTTTATTGCTTCGGGAATATATGTTGTTGGAAGAAGCCTATCGGATTCGTACATACCGCTATAAAGCATTTTACTCTCTGGATCGAGACGAAGGTGTTGAGCGTGAGATATTGCAAAAGCCTCTTAACCCGGCAGAAATTTGGGAACAGCGTCAAATGACGGAGTTGATTTATAAAGGCCTTTCCAAGCTTCCGGTAAAGCAGCGCCAACGGATCTATGCACACTTTTTTCTTGGCATGAGTAAGGCGGACATTGCAAGAGCTGAAGGAACAGATGCTTCTTCTGTTCGCAAGAGCATTAACCGTGGTCTGCATCAGTTAAAAAAATATTTTGAAAAAATTTAACTTACCCAGCCCTTTTTTGCTCGAAAAATGTACTGAATAATAGAGGGACATATTCGGCGGGACAAGCCGGACGGGTGTGGTAAGGAAGCACATACCGCCTTCCACCCCAACTGTAATATCAATTTGTCTGCCATGCCCCTTGCTTGTTCCTTGACAACCGAATATACGCTGTTACAGGTACTTCATTCTGTGTTCCGAGCGGCAGATGGGGCGGCGCGGTGACAGGCAGCCTAAGGAGGTGATGAATCCAGGCTGTCCGAGCGATAAACGCAACCTACGAAACCGGCTATGGCAAGCTGGACGCGATAACGACACAGATCATAATGGTACTTCTTCACAGCTTCCTAAAGACTTGGGGAGAGCTCCTGCGGCGTTTGCTTGCTCTGGCAAAGCGGCGGCGTATGCGGGACTATGATGCGGTGACGCTATCCGCAGCCTGTAACAGCCCCGTCCTTATAACAGAAGGACTTGCCGGGGTGCGTGGCAAATACGGCAGTAAAATCGAAATCAGATATAATGGGCCGGATTTATGTGTGTAATAACCATAGATCCGACCTATTCATGTGGTTTTGATAACACAGTTTTCAGAAGGGAGTTGATACTATGGAATTGAATACCATTGTCAGTGAAGTGGGTACACTGGTAGACATTCGGGATGTCTCTGTCAACAAAGAACTTTCCCGTGCTGAACGAATTGCAGAATTCGTTCAGCAAATCAAAAATCCATACCATTTTAAGTGTGGGCGTTTTACTGTACAGGCCAGCTTTTCTGCTGAAGGTGCTACCCTGGAAGAATGTATCAAAGGTATTTTGCGATAGCTGCAATTTTAAGAAAGGGGCTGACTTTTCCGTAAAAGCATGGTAGAATAAGAATCGGAAAAGGAATTGAATATGGATTAACCACACTTCTTGAATTGCGGGGATTTTTCTGTGCAACGAAAGGAGTGTTTTTTATGCAGGTTTACAAAGCGATTAAGTACATCCGTCTTTCTTATACGGATGATAAAACAGTAGAAAGTGACAGCGTTGCTAACCAGCGGCGCCTGATCGATGACTACATAGCCCGACACCCGGAAATTGAGGTTGTGGCAGAAAAAATTGACGATGGTTATAGTGGTGTTTTGTTTGATCGCCCGGCATTTCAGGAAATGATGCGGATGATCGAACAAGGCGAAGCTAACTGCGTGATTGTCAAAGACCTCTCCCGCTTAGGTCGTGAGTACATAGAAACAGGCCGTTATATGCGCAGGGTATTTCCAGCCTATGGAGTGCGTTTTATCGCAATTAACGATAATGTGGACACAGAAAATGACGCTGCCGATGATCTCACGGTTTCTGTCAAAAACATTATGAATGAGGCTTACTGTCGGGATATTTCTGTTAAGACACGGAGCGCCCTGGAAGTAAAACGGCGCAGCGGGGATTTTGTAGGTGCTTTTACCATCTATGGTTATGTGAAAGTCGGCGATAAACACAAGAGCCTGGAAGTAGACGAATATGCTGCCAATGTTGTGCGGGATATTTTCAGAAAACGGCTGGAAGGATTCAGCGCTTCCCATATAGCGGATGAACTGAACCGATTAGGAATTCTTTCACCTTTGGCGTATAAGCGCAATCACGGAATGCCTCATGCAAAAGGTGGCTATACAGACCGAAAGGATTGCAAATGGTCTGCAACTACAATCATCCGCATTTTACAGGATGAAACTTACACCGGAACACTGGTCCAGGGCAAGCAGACAACGCCCCATTTCAAATTAAAAGAGCGTGAGGACAAACCTTCTTCGGAATGGATTCGTGTGGAGGGAACCCATGAAGCGATCATACAAAAGCACGATTTTGATCTGGTGCAACGGCTCCGCAGGATTGACACAAGGACTTCTCCCAAATCGGATAAGGTTTACCTTTTTTCCGGTATTTTGATCTGCGGCTGCTGTGGCTGCCGTATGACCCGCAAGACGAACCGCTATAAAGATAAAGAGTATCACTATTATTACTGCCCGACCGGCAAAAAGAATGGCTGCACATCGTCGGTCATGCTGAAAGAGTCGGATCTGATTGAATGTGTGCAGGACAGTTTGAAAGGACATATTGAAAATGTTGCTTCTCTGGATGCCCTGCTGTCCAGTATCAGTCAGGAACGGATCAACCGGGAATTGGCACAGGAATATGCCGCACAGATCAGAGTAAATGAAAAGCGTGTAGCACAGACCGAGGGCTTTAAGGCAAAACTCTATGAAAATCTGGTGAGTGGAATTCTGACAAAGGAAGAATTTCTCTCTTATAAGCGAAAATACAATGCAGATATTGAACTGTTCCAAAAGGCAATCGCTGAATGGAACGATAAACTTACAGATGTATTGGAAAACCGAAGCGAACGAAATCGTTGGATCAACCATTTTATGAGATTTTCTACTATGGAGGATATTGACCGCCGGGCAGTCATGCAGCTTATCCGAAGCATACGGGTAATGGGTAAAGATGAACTGCATATTGAATTTAATTACCAGGATGAATATCAGAAAGCAATCTCTTTGGCGGAACAGATTGCTACAAAAAATGAAGAAAGGATGGTGGGCTAAATGGCAAGAAAAAGCAGAAAACAGACGGCGGCACCTATGCCGGCACCATCTTTATATGTACATGTAGCTCTGTATATCCGTCTTTCTGTGGAGGATAACAAAAAGCGGGGCTGCTCAGTAGAAAATCAAAAGCTGGTACTGAATGACTTTCTTTCAGATAAACCGGACTTCGTTGTGTATGATACCTATATCGACAACGGAGCGACAGGGACAAATTTTCACCGCCCTGGATTTCAGCAAATGCTATCTGATATTGAAGCAGGCCACATTAACTGTGTGATTGTTAAGGATCTTTCCCGATTAGGGCGAAATTCTATTGACACAGGTTATTATATCGAACAGTATTTCCATGCTCATAATGTTCGTTTCATTGCTGTTACGGATCAGTTTGATACAGCGGATTCCGGAAATCTTCATGGCGGTATCATGCTGCCTTTGAAAAATATGATCAATGAAGCCTATGCTCTGGACATTGGACGAAAAATCAAAGCACAAGCGCGGCAGGCTATGAAAGACGGCGACTATGTTGGTGCACGGGCACCTTACGGTTACAGGAAAGATCCTGATAATTGCCATAAACTTCTGATTGATGAAAATACTGCCCCTGTGGTAAAACAGATTTTTGAATGGGCACATGAGCATGTGGCACTGAACCGGATTGTCCGCAATCTAAATGAGATGGGGCTTCCGGCACCGAGCCATTATAAAAAGGCCACTGGCGAAATTACCAGTCCGGGTCTGATTGGAAGCGGCAAATGGCAGACCCGTACAGTGATGAAAATTTTAGAAAGCGAAGTCTATACAGGCGATCTGGTGCAAGGAAAAACAAAGATTGTAGATCATCAGCAGGTCAAGGCTGGAGAAGATAATCTGATTATTGCAAAATGCACCCATGAACCGATCATCAGCCATGAGTTGTTTAATGCAGTTCAGGAATACAGAAAACAGATCTGTGAAGAAAGCAAAGCAACTCCAAAACGTCCCTACACACCAAACATTTTCAAAGGTAAAGTATTCTGTGCTGATTGTGGCAGAAGCCTTCACAGGCAACGCGCCGAGCGCCGGAAAGGACCCGACACTTACTGGTTCCACTGCCTTACAAACAGCCGGGTAGAAAAAGATAGCTGCAAAGGTGCGATGATACAGGAGAAAGAACTGATTTCTACTGTTACGGCTATTCTTGAAAAAGAGCTGACAGTTGCGCTGGGAATGTCGCTGCCACTCTTTCAGTTGGAGGCAAGACAAAAACAGGAAAAAGATAAGCTGAAAATTCAGATGTCGGCCAAACGGCAGGAAATTGAAAAAACACGCCGGCTGATCCGTGGCCTATATGAAAATTTTGTACAGGGTATTTTGACAAATGACGAATACTTTGAATTGAAAGCGGATTATGAACATGCTATCAATGCTCTGTCTGGTGAGATTGAAGTATTTGAAAAATCTATGGACTCCCTGGACAACCAGCTTGCCAGATACCGTGCAATGGAAAAGGATGCAAAAACACTGGCACAGGATCATGTGCTGACTGCGGAACTGATTGAACGGCTCATTGAACGAATTGAGATAGACCACGAGCGGAATATTCATGTGACCTTCCGTTTCAAAAATGAATTTCAGGGAAAGGCGGTGGAACCGTGCGCAACTATGTGATTGCTCTTTATATCCGTCTTTCTGTGGAAGATTTCAAAACTGAAAGTTTGAGCATACCAAATCAAAAACTGATTCTTCGTGAAAAAGCTATGTCTCTGCCGGAATGGGATAACAGCGAGATTTTGGAATTTATTGACAATGGTCATACGGGGACAAACTTTGAGCGTCCGGCGGTGCAGGAACTTTTAACAATGGTTCAGGCCGGAAAAATCAACTGTATTATTGTAAAAGACCTTTCCCGATTTGGACGTAACAGCATTGAAACCGGCTATTTTATTGAGCGGGTATTTCCTCTTTACCACACCCGTTTTATTTCCGTCAGTGATGATTTTGACACAGCTAATTTCAAAGGTGATACCGGAGGGATTGATATTGCTTTCAAGTATCTTATCAGCGAGTGTTATAGCCGGGATATGTCCATGAAAACCAAAAGTGCAAAATACGCAAAAATGAGTCGTGGGGAATATCAGAGTGTCATCTGTCCTTACGGCTATCGCAAGAGTGCAGACGGACGTATGGAACCGGACGAGGATGTTGCCTCGAATGTGCAGATGATATTTCAATGGGCGTCTGAAGGCAACACCGCAGCCGAGATCACAAGAAAATTGTATGCCATGAATATCCCCACCCCTGGGGAATATCGCAAACTTAAAGGCAAGGACTATTACAATGTTTCCCGAACAAACGGCGTTTGGAGTACATCAACGGTCCTGCGTATTTTAGAAGATCAAAGATATATCGGTACCTATGTAATTGGCAAGAGAAAGGTAAAAGAGATTGGCAGCCGACATACACAGTTAAAGGATGAAAGTGAGTGGTTCAAAATCCCGAACCATCATCCGGCTATTATAAGTGTGGATCTATTTGAAAAAGCCAATGCTTCAATTAAGCGTTTCTCTCTGTCAAATAAAAAACCGCGTGATTATCTGCTCCGCGGTAAGGTATTCTGTGGATGCTGCGATCATGCAATGTCTCTACGAAATGGTGCGTGGTTTTATTGCCGTCATTCCGAGGTGGCTGAAACGCTTCCTTGTCATGGTGTGCGCATAAAGATGGCTGATCTGGAGCAGGTTGTATTTGAAACAATTCGGGCTCAAATGTGTCCGGCATTGGGAATTGACAGCAATAAGGATAAATTGGATTTGCAGACAGTCCAGCAGGCCGAACATGAAGAAAAACTCCGTTCTATTCAAGACAGCAAGCGGCATCTTTATGAGCAGTATGCGCTTGGAGAGATTGATTTGGAAACCTATCGAACACGAAAAGCGGTTTATGACACGGAACTGGTACAAGCCAAAAATGTTCATGCTGTCATTACTGCACAGACAAAGCAGATAAAAAGTGATTATGAAATCAAGTTGAAACAACAGGAAATTATGCAGGAAGTCGGAAACGCCAATATGCTGACAAAAGCTCTGATTGACCGGCTTATCAACAAAGTTTACGTCTTTCCAGGAGAGCAGATTGAGATTGAATATGCAACACAGGATTTCTTAGAAACAAAGGAATCTGAAAAGGAGGTATAACCGTGAACACCCATTTGAAACAGCTATGGGCAGCTATGAGGCTGCCCGAAAAACTTCAAAAAAAGTTATAAATTTTTTTGTCGTGGGCTTGACATACGGGTGACGCAGGTCGTGGAAGCGGATAGGACGCAGACCGTTTTTCTCCAACAGCTTCGGGAACTGCTCGGAAACGTAGTTGGGGCGGATGATGTTCCCGATCTCGTCCACACACAGATAGCCCAGATACTCCCGGTTGTAGCTTTTACCGCACAGGCGGCGGTAGGTTTCCTGCTGACCTTTCAGCATCAGCAGGCGGTCACGGATGGGCGGCACAAGGGGCAGCGTCCGCAGGCTGGACTTGGTTTTTGCACGATCAGCCTGTACCAGAACCTTTTTGCCGTCGATGGATGCCTGCGTAACGATGTGCTTGATCTCCAGCGTGTTGGCTTCAAAGTCGATGGCATCCCATCTCAGACCCAGCACCTCGCTGCGGCGCAGACCATAGAAAGATGCCAGCAGAACCGGGATCTCCAGCTTGGTGCCCTCTGCGATCTCCGTCAAAGCGTGAATCTCATCGGCACTGTAATAGCTACCTTTGAACTCGTTCTTCTTCGGACGCTCGACCTTATCTGCCGGATTGGTGGGGATCAGGTCGATCTTCACCGCATACTTCAGCGCCTTGTGGATGTTTGCATGGTAATGGATCACCGAATTTGCCTTGACCCGTTCAAGCTGCTTGTTGTAGAAATCCTGCAAGTCGGTGGCTTTCAGGTCTACCAGTTTGATGCCGCGCTTTCGGAAATAGGGAACGATCACACGCTCCACCATTCCCTGATAGCTGGCATAGGTCGTAATCTGGATAGTGCTTTTCGTGACTTCAAGCCATTTCAGCATGAAGTCCGAAAAGAGAATGTCATCGTCTAAGCGGATCTCCGCAGGTGCGGTGGGAACCATGAAGTTCCGCCGACGTTCCAACAAAAGAGCCTCGGCTTTCTTCTTGTTCCTCTTGACGGACAGACCGGTGGCTTCCCACTTGGTCTTTCGCTTTCCAGCTGCGTCCTTGTAACTCAGAACGATGTAATAGAAGTCATTTTTTTCTTGCAGATGCCCTGCTACCATAGTGTTACCTCCTGTCTTTGCATCCACTTGAATATGTAACTTCTGCCGCTGACACCATCAGTGTACCCAACGGCAGGAGAGAATGCAAGGATGTCACGCCCGAACCATGCTGCCGGGTGCGAATCCGATGAGATAGGTCAAAAGATGTGCCTTGGGGATGCGGTAGGAGCGTCCGACCTTCAAATGCTGGACGCTCCCCTTTTTCAAAAGCGCATACCCGGTTTTTGTGCTGACGCTCAATATCTCACACATCTGGTCGATGTTCAGCACATCCGGGTAATCTCGGAGCATTACACGGTACGCATCACGGGGATTCAGAGTTTCTTCACCCAAACAGATTTCCCCTTTCTGGGTTCATATTCTCCCGATCCAATGCCAGACTGCATTTCAGGGCTTTTTCAATTTGCGCCATCTCCCACTCACTGGTCATCCCCATAAAACTGTTGATGCGCTCTTTATCAATGGTGAAAATCTGTTCCAGCAGCACCACAGACGGACGGCTGAACGCAGGGTTCTTCTCAATGAGAACATGGGTGGGCTGGTTTGGCTTTTTGGAGACTTTTGAGGTCACAGCCGCAACAATGACAGTCGGTGCAAATTTATTCCCGGTATTATTTTGAATCACAATAACAGGGCGTTTACCTCCCTGCTCAGAACCATAGTGCGGGTCAAGGTCTGCAAAGTAGATCTCGCCCCGGCGAAAGCCGAAATTCTTTGTTACATAAACGGTAGCAATCATCTCCTTTTTCCTTATGTAGGCAAAAGCCGCCCTACGGACGGCTTTTGCGGCGTTTTAGGGCTGTTGCCATAGGAGAGAACATCACTGCTTGATAGGAAGGCTCCTAGAGCGGCTGGAGCCGTTGTAGGTGCGCAGGATCAGCATCATATATTTGTAGCTGACCGTGCCGCTCAGAGATTTCTCGTCGTTTACCAACGTCATGGGATGAACAGTGTGCAGCCGCTTGACCAGACGCTCCGGGTCATACTCGCCCTGATACAGAGCCACAAAGCGAACCATGCCCTGCAGGATGCCGGAGCGGAGGGAATCGGGGTCACCCTCCCAGCCCTTTGCCAGCATGGTCAGGGCTTCTTTGTAGAGGTCTGCGCCGTAGGTCTTGTACTCCTTGAAAGCCGTGCGGATGCAGATGATCTTCCACGGGGCACGGTAGCTGTCCAGACCGAGCTGCAGACCGGTGCTTTCGGTGGCTTTCACGAATGCGAGAGATTCCGGGTCTTTGCCCACCAAAGCGGCGCGCAGTTCTGCGCCAGCGGTCAGCGGCGTGGAAACGCCCGTCTGCCGGGAAAACAGCATGGCTTCTTCTTCCTCTGTCAGTCCCTCATACACCTTGCAGATAATCGGAAGATCCTGCCCGCCGTTCATCGCCCGACGGGTCACGATGGTATGCTGACCGTCAAAGACGAAGTAGTGACCGTCCCGGTAGCTGACCTTGGGCGGGTTGGCGATCAGCTCGGTGAACTCTGCCGACATCTTTTCGACATTGGGGATGTTCAGCTTGCGCTGATATTCCGCAGGGATTTCGAGAAAGGCACTGTTGATGACCTTTTCTTCGTAAGGCCGCTGAGCGAAAAGAGCTTCGATGATGGCTTCATCGGTGATTTCGGGCATGATCTCAGGCATGGTGTTGACGCAGTTCATATTCTTCATAGCAGTTCCTCCATCTTATCTTCCAGATTTTTCAGGTAGTCTCTCAATTTCTGAATCGTTCGTCCTACGGATGCACGGTTCTCTGCATCGGACAGAATGTCGGGATATTCCCGGAAAACGCTTTCCCAGCGGCGCATCATACTGTTGGCGGCTCCCGATACTTCGCAAAGCATCGCAGTCCCATCGGCAAGTCGTTTGGGTACATAACGGCTGTTTGCGATTTCGAGTATCTGCTGACGGTCGATTTTCAACGGTTCATTCACTCTTTGTGGAAAAGTCTGCTCCTGCGGAGCCGGAGTGTGAACCAGTTCTTCGTCCGTGGATTCTTCCTCGGATGTACTGGAATCGGAAAGCGGTTTGGCTGCTGGGAGTGGTGTTGTTCTGGTCACGGCGGCTTTCTTCTGGTCTTTGGGTTTGCAGATTTCAGCCACCAGTGCCGGACGTTCTTCGGGAGGGGCGCGGGCAACGGATGCGATCTCAGCAGCGGTCGGTTTTACCTCGCCAGTAAGGACTTTCTGACGGGTGCCGGGAACAGCTTTTTCGGCGGCATCCACGCCCTTGGAAAACTGCTCAGCCCTTTTTACAAAGCTGTCATTGACACCGTTTTCATCGGCGATTCGTCGACGTGTCCACCGTTTGTCAATCGACTGGCCATTTTGGCCAGTCGATTTTTTAAGGTTACTTTTCTGATCACCGCCATGGTTTAACTTCTCGGCTTCGTACTGTTTCCCAATGAGGTACTTCTTCTGTTCCGGGGTGAGATTGCGCCGCCCCAGCTGATTCTTGCAAATCCAGATGATGGCTTCATAGCGGTTTGCAAACTCCGTTTCGTGAACAGTGAACGGGATTTCCGGGTGCTTCTTGGCGATGATGAAACGGTTGTGTCCATCCACAATCAAGCCCTGCCATACGATGATAGGGTTGATGATACGGCCATCTCGCAGGATGTTGGCTTCGAGCTGATTCAGCTCCTCAAAAGTGAGCGGTGGGATCTTGCCCTGAAACTCAGGGTCAATCTTAAGCGCATTCAGATTCATCATCAAACCGTCCCTTCTTAAAGTAGGTGGATTTCGGGCTGCTAGGCTGGATGTAGTAGTCGTAGCCGAAGTTGGTCTGGCAGTAGGTGCAAGGCTCCTTTACGATCTGACCGGGGTCTGCACGGCGGACACGGATGCCACGGGTATTCCGAAAGGCATTCAGGCAGCGGGGGCAGAGGGTGGTCAGGGTCGATTCATCAGTCTTGTGAGTAAAAGTACGGCTCATAATCAATACCTCCGTATCATCAGAATGAATATTCGGTATGGAAAAAGCCCACTGCCTTGATTCGGAAGAATCTCGGTGGTGGGCTTTGAAGTTTTGTTTTAAGTTTTTCCAACCTATTTGTCCTCGACGCCCGTTGGATTTGGAATGCACCTCGGTAAGTGGGGACTTGCACCCACACTCCACATTGGCTTCTTCAGCCACCCCGTCTTCTTTATGACCGGGCCGCGAGTTACGGAAGTTTCATTATTTTGTCCGAGGGAATGATATTCAATTTTCAAGGTACGGCTTCCAGCTTTGGGTTCCTTCCCGTCTGGGGTGTCACCCTTGCTGTGACCATAGTGTACCTGAAAACCGAACGCATTCTTAGGACACAGTACGTCCTATTTTGAGGCTTTTTTCATTTTATTTTGTAAAAAAACGGACATACTATGTCCTGTTTTTCGTAGGCACGTTAGATGTTTCGCGCAAAAAAAGGAGTCGAGAATTGCTTCTCGACTCCTCTGGAAAATGCTTATGTCTCCAGTTCTTCCATTAGACTATTTATAGTCATCTTGAATTTCTGGATGTTCTGATGTTGCTTTTCAATTAATGCGCTCAACTCCCTTTCCCGTGGAGTTTCTGTCACGCCGCAAATCAAAAAGTCCAGTGTGGTTTTCAAAGATACTGCCACTTCTACCAGCAGGTCTATCGAAGCGGCACATTCTCCCCTCTCGATTCTTCCCAAATGGCGGTCACTGATGTTCAGCTTTATGGCAAACTGTTCTTGCGTAAGCCCGTGGGCTTTGCGGGCCTTTTGGATACGTTTTCCGGTGGCGTGAGCATCAAAGTACATAAGCCAGCCCTCCGACCAAACGGCGCAGCAACCAATCGCCACACCAAGGGGTCAGAGCGCAGGCAGACATTTCATCCCGTGCCTTACGGTAGGCTGGATATGCTGCTTTCTTCTGCGAAAGCAGTGCAGCGTATTCGGCATCCAGTTCTTTTACCTTTGGCAACTTTTTCAAACTCGTTTCGTCAAAAGCGGCTTTTGCAGCCTTGTGCAGTGTAATCTGCTCCCGGTGGGCTTCCAAAAATTTTTTACTGTACCCTGAGTTTCGGTAGGCATCGTAGACTGGTCGAGTTTTGGCGTAGTTGATGATGTGCGCTTTCAGCACCGTAATTTCTGCCAACCGCTTCTCAGACGTTTTAATGGAATCGCCCAGTTCATGATAACGGGCAGTAGCGGCATCCACATGCTCCTGCATTTCTTCGATGCTGCCGATTTTATTTTCCTGCAAAAAAATCAGGGTCTTGGACATCTCTTTCAAATTGTAGCGTTTCGCCCACCGTGCATAGCCTTCGCTTTTGCCCTCGGCCAACTTTGCCTGCACATCAACCAGAAGATTAAACTGTTTCTCTTTTGGCGGCTGCTTCGGATGTGGCCGATGCTCCGCTTCTCCTGCAAGGACAGCTTTCAGTTCTTCCTCGCTGTACCCTGCGCCCAAAGTGCGGAACCGGATAAATCGCTTCTGCCGTGCGCCCTTGACAGAGGTGTATTTTCCGCGTTTGACCTCATAGCCTTGCTGCTCCAGCTTTTGCAGAAAATCCTCGTAGCCCTTGGGCTTTTGAGCCAGAATGCGGTCAATTACACTGCATAGACTGTCACGGTTGCTTTCTTTGGGTGGGTAGAGCGTGCGCTTTTGCCGCTCCCGATACGGCTTGATTTCAATGACGGACAGCTGATGTTCCAGACAAATCAAATCGCTCAACCGCTGCACTGCCAGCCCGGACAATAAAAAATCCCGAAATTTCCGGGTACTGTCCAGCGCAGTGGAGTTATAAATAATGTGGTTGTGGATGTGCTCCCGGTCCGTGTGGGTGGCAACGATAAACGCATACTTGCCTTTGGTGAAACGCATTGCCAGTTCGTAGCCCACCTTGTTGGCTTCCTCGGCGGTGATCTCTCCGGGCTTGAACGATTGACGAATCTGATAGGCAATCACATCATTTTTCTGTCTGCGCCCGGTGGCAAGTTCGTATTGGCGTTTGGAGAGCATAAATTCTTCATCCACGGTCAGGGGACTGCATTCGTAACTGCTGACCAGTTCGCCCTGCTGCGTCTTGTCCGGGTTCTGGGCGTAATCCGTGCGGCTTTTCAGGCAGGCGGCAACGGATTTTCCCTTGTTTTTGTGCAGTGCAATCAGCCGCGTTGCTGCCAGCGTCATCACCCCCCTATTGCAAAGAAAAATGCCGCCCGGAGGCGGCAACTGAATTATTCTTCTAGTTGTTTATAGTCTGCTGCACCTGCCAAATACATTGCCTTGTAACGGGCGCACTCCAACTCGTTGCAGATCTCATCCAAAGCAAGGTAAAGCAAGGTATTGATTCCATGCTTCTTGGCTGATGACGCTCTGCATGGCTTTCTCAGCCGCTATTTTGGCGTTTTTAGTCGCTGATAATCTTCGTCCTCACCCAGCATTTCAGAAAAAATCGTGTGGCTGTGCTCAGAATAACAAGCCTCCAATTTCTGGTTTTCCATAGCATCCCTCACAATCCGGCAACCCAGCCACTAAAACGCTCTGCTGCATCTGCAATCAAAGCGCCCATGAAAATCAACACAAAGCATCCAAACTCCGCCACCAGCAAGATCAAAAACTGCATCCACTCCCGGCAGTACAGCGTATAAAGACCGCAGCCGAAAATATACAGCATGGGCAGTGCCAGCACAAACGCCGACAGGTTCAGCGTCCATTTCAGCATCAGTGCAAGGAAAGCAGTAATCAGCCAAAACGGGAAAACGATCATCTTAAAAACGAACCTCATATCCAGCACCTGCCTTTCTTTCGTCCCTATTATAAAGGTGTCAACCACTGCTTTGCAAGGATGTCACCCCTTATGTACACCCGCAGTCCTCCAACTGCGGGGAAAAATTTAGAGTTCTGCCAGCCGGGAGAGGATCTGCCGACCGATCTCAATCAACTCGTCCAGCCGATGCCGCAAATCTTCAATGTCTGCAGCATAAAGCTGATTGCTTTCATTCACACGTTTTGCCACCTGATTCAGATTGTTGCTACAATTCTGAAGCAGGTACGACATCCGGCGCAACTGCGGCAGGTCAAGGTTCAGACAATAACCATCCAATGCCATTTTGCGGATATACGCACTCAGACTGCGGATGCCCATGCCATACATCTTTTCGTAAATCCGATTCTTTTCGGTTTTTGTGATGCGCAGGATCAAAATCTCGTCCCTCTTTTCTCTCATCGGGCATCACCATCCCGGTCCGAGTAGCTGCGGAACGGCTTGACCGGTTCCTCCTTATCCGACTTTTCGTTCAGGGCGGCCAGCACCGAGGGGCGGCGAGGTTCGTCCTCCTGTTCTTCCTCGTCCTGTTCCGGCTCATGGTTCTTTTCGTCTACATCCAACTGAGCATTCAATTCTGCAAGCCGTGCGGACTTTTCGGCCAGTTCTTCCTCCTGCGGGAAGGGCTTTTCCACCTCAATCTGCGCCGCTGCCTGCTGCTGATGCAGGGTGTCCAATTCGTTTTCTGCGGCGGTGATGCGCTCCGGGAAGTTGTTCAGGGAGTTATCCAGACGGATAATGTTGCCCAGCGGGTCGGTGCCCAGTGCTACCGGGTATCTCCGTTGGCCCTTCAGAATAGCCTGATACTCACTGCGGAAGGTATCGAACCGCAGAGACAGTTCAAAGCCCCGGTAGCTGCCGATGACTTTTTCTTCGGCGTTTGGCAGTTCAGAACAAGCAAGCACCAGACGCTCACCGGCGGTCTTTTTCTCATCGTAGGTCACGCCCCTGATGGTCATGCCGCAAAACTCCTCCTTGCCCTGCGGATGGGCGGCGGCAAGCTGTGCGTCCGCTTTCACCCCAGCAATATAGGCGTTCGTTTCCCGAATGTCAGCCGGGAATTTGGTCAGCAGCTTGTCTTGCAGGCGGAATTTCTGACTCTGGTGGTCGGCTTTCAGCACCTTCAGCTTGGCGACCTGAACGTCCAAGTCCATCTTCTCCTTGATAAGAGGATTTCCGGCACACAACGCCTTGATCTCCGCATAGGAAAGTGCCTGCTCGTCCACATCATCGCAGGAACGCACCGGGGATTTGGAAGTCATAATTTGCGAGATGAATCGCTGTTTATTCTCAAGGGTCTGAAAGAGGTACGAATCAAATGTGCCTTCGGTGACGTAGTTGAACACCTTGACTTCCTTGTTCATGTTGCCCTGCCGGATGATGCGACCATTGCGCTGGGTCATATCACTGGGTTTCCAGCCGACATCCAGATGATGCACTGCCACAAGACGCTGCTGCACATTGGTTCCTGCGCCCATTTTTGCCGTGCTGCCCAGCAGGACGCGCACATCGCCGGAGCGCACTTTCGAGAACAGTGCAGCCTTTTTCGCTTCGGTGTCTGCGTTGTGGATGAACTCGATCTCGTTTTCCGGCACACCGGCGGCAATCAATTTCTTGCGAATATCGTCATAGACGTTGAAATTGCCATCGTTTTTCGGGGTCGAGAGGTCGCAGAACAAAAGCTGCGTCAGCTTCTGGTCTTTGCCATCTTCCCAGATTTTCAGCACGTTCTGCACACAGACGTTCAGCTTGCTGTTGGGGTCGTCCGGCAGCATGGGGTTCATCAGGCGAACATCCAAGCCGATCTTACGCCCATCGTTGGTGACGCAGAGCATATTGTCCACGGACGCATCTACTGCACCGGAGTGGATATCTGCGGCACGTTTGCTCAGTTCCTGTACCATTTCCTTTTGAATCTCCGAGGGTTTTGCCACCACGGTTTCAAACTTTGCTTCGGGCACAGGCAGATGAAGCTGGTCAGATGTTTTAATGTCCGCAACCTCCTTGAACATGGACATCAGTTCCGGGAGGTTGAAGAACTTGGCAAATCTCGTTCTCGCCCGATAGCCTGTACCTTCGGGGGCTAGTTCGATGGCGGTGGTGGTCTCACCAAAGGTAGATGCCCAGCAGTCAAAGTGGGTCAGCTTTTTCTGCTGCAAAGTGCTGTACTGCAAATACCGCATGACCGTGTACAGTTCGGTCATGGAATTGCTCACGGGCGTGCCCGTGGCGAACACCACGCCACGCCCGCCGGTGATCTCGTCCAGATAGCGGCACTTGCCGAACATATCGCTGGATTTCTGGGCTTCGCTGGTAGATAATCCAGCGACATTCCGCATTTTTGTGGTCAAAAAGAATGTGCAGCACCCCTGCGGCTGCGAAGCAGTCCGCAGAGTAGTCTGCTTTGTTGTGATAGGTAACTTTTTGAAGTAATCTCCAAGTTTTCCCCCACCTCACGCCGGGCGTGCACCTTTCAGCGCACCCGGCGTACCATCAAATCGATTTACTTTCTTCCTTCAGATTTCAACACTGCTGTGTTCTCACGGACACAGAGTGGTTGTAAATTTCACAGTTTAAGTTTTTCGCGGTATTTCATGATTTTGCCTACCGTCTTTGCATCAAGCTCAGGCGGTATTGGACTGTTGTGAACCATGCGGTGGCATGGTTCACACAGCCAAACCAGATTCGGTACTTTATTGATTCTATCAAGTGGAAGCTTGTTTTTAACGTGGTGACAATGCTTTTGAAGCATGGGTGAGAAGGCATTTCCACAGCATTTACATTTTCCTTTGTCCCTGCTGTAAGCATACTCCCGGTTCATATAATACTCAAAATTCATCCTTCCCTTTGCGTATGCTGACATTGCAATATCGTTCGGGGAATTAACGGATGGACGGTCACATGGCAGTGACTTGTGCTTAGCACGATAGTTCACATACCGTCTGCGCCCTTCCACTGTATACGGTGTCATTTTCTGGTCAAATGGCTTGGGTTCATAGTGACTATGCGTGATGAACGCATAAGTTATACCAAACCATTTTCCTTCGACCCATACCGCAAATGTCTTACTGTCGTAGCCCTTGTGTCGGTCAGGAAGATTGCAAAGCACCTTCAGCGACACCTGCATGGAGTTGTACCGTTTGGGGTACAGCTTTTTCCATACAGCCAGTGCAGCGTTGTTTACTCTGCGGTCTATCGCATGGTAGGCACGAGAGCAGATGGATGTCTGCAAGTACTGTGCCATACCCATAATGACAGAGTTGACGTACTGAATTTGCGCAGCCTGCACATTGACTTTTTGACAAAGTTCTATGCGGTGCACTTCTTCGAGCAGTTTCTTAATCTTCTTTCCTAACCGTTCCATATCCGGCAGCGGCTTTCCAACCAGATGTTTCGTCCATGTTGCCGGGTCAGGAGTTTTCCGTTTTCGTTCGGCCTTTACCACAAAGCCAAGAAAGTGTATACCGTTTGTCCGCAGGTCTGTTACATAGGTCTTTTCCTGCGACAATTCAAGTTTCATTCTGTTCCGAAAATATTTTGTCAAGACACGTTTCAAGCGGAGTGCTTCCTTCTCCGTTGACGTCAGAATCACCCAATCATCGGCGTAGCGATAATTGTACTTTGGCGTTACACCAGCCCATTTCAAACGCCTTGTGTCGTTGCCTTTATGCTTGCACTGTCTGTGCGGCTCCATATACATACGACCAACATACCAATCGAAATCGTTGAGATAAACATTGGATAAAAGCGGTGAGAGGATTCCTCCCTGCGGTGTACCAAGCTCTGTTGCATGAAACAGGTCATTTTCCATATATCCAGCTTTTAGCATCTGACTGATAATTTTCAGCACACGCTTGTCATGAATACCGATTCTCCAGAGTTTTTGGAGCAGCAGGCGGTGATTGATATTGTCGAAGCATCCCTTGATGTCACCCTCAATAGCCCACACGGGTTGGTCGGGCGATTTACATCCAGCATTTATGACATTGATGATACCCCGGATTGCATGTTTCTGTGCCCGATAGGGGCGAAAGCCGTAGCTTTGCGGATAAAATCTCGCTTCACAGATCGGCTCGATAATGATACGCACGCACTCCTGTATGATCCTGTCCAATACAGTGGGGATACCCAGCGGTCTTTTCTTGCCGTTACTCTTTTCGATATATTCACGGCGGGCTGGTTTGGGGCGGTAGTTGCGAAAACTCGATTGAATCAATAAAATAAGCTCATCTTTGGGCATTTGAAGGTATTTGTCCATTTTCATCTTATCCACGCCAGCAGTTCTGCTGCCTTTGTTGGACTTGATATTGTGGACGGCGGTTACAATGGTCACTTCATTTGCCATCGCTTCCACCAGACCGGTGAACGATACTCCTTGACCGGACTTCTCATAGAGAAAGTCCTGAATCTTTTTAAGTTCCGTTTCCGTTGAAAATCTGACGTTCAAATGCACAAGGTTTTCACCTCGCAGTTCGTCACCCATCTTTCAGGGAGTTATAGGATTTTCGTTTTGTGAAATTTACAAATCGATTTGACTCGTATCCTTCGCCATGGAATATTTCAATTCCGTTTGACTGGCATTACCCAGCCCAGACTACTATGATACGGCTGACTTCCTGTTGCTTTCACTGCACTGTAACGCTCCAACAACAGGCTCTCAAACGTTCCTTAATCTCTATCCCTGTTCTGAAACCCTTAGGCCGCTACCTTACACCGGGAAAATCTAACCATGCTTTGAACCACAGTTGCTGCATGATTCCTGATGGGGATTTCATCCCACAGGGCGTGTGCAGAAAAACCAGCCACACACACTTTTTCCAAGGGTCACCCTTTCGGATGTCGTTCGCTCTTACGATGCTGCATAGCTTTCCCTGACGGATAGCCATAGGTTTCGGAAGCCCGCACCATTATTATCCATGCCTCTTTGCAGAGGTTTAGGTTTTCAGGTTACGCCTTCACCACGCTCTGTACAATGCACACTTACAGGTGGCAACGCACAGTGGAGTATTAGCTCTCGTACTGTCTTGAATTTTGACCTATTCTCTTGAACTTTGTTCCTCGACATTGGTTCTGTACGGCAGAGGAATTTCACCCCTGATTTTGAGATTAAAGTTCTCTGTGATATTTTCTTATTGCTAAGTGCAATCACATGGTGCTTTTCGCCCTTGCTGTCAACAAGGTCTTATGCACAACGTTTCGCACGGTTCTTGTAAAAATGCGACTCGTCCACAAAAAGCCTGTCAACGCCTAACTGCTCGAAGGTGATCACATCGTCCTTGCGCTCATCGGAACGCAGTTTTTCCAGCTTGGTTTCCAGCGTTTTCCGGGTCTTTTCCATCTGCTTGATGGAGAAATTCTCACCTGCGTGGACTTTCAGCTCATTGATGGCGGCAAGCGTTTCATAAATTTGCTCCTGAATAATGCGCTCCTGCCGCTCAAAAGACAGCGGGATGCGCTCAAACTGGCTATGCCCGATGATGACGGCATCGTAGTCCCCGGTGGCGATGCGGGCGCAGAACTTTTTGCGATTGGCGGTTTCAAAGTCCTTGCGCCGTGCCACCAAAAGTTTGGCGTTGGGGTAGAGGTTCAGGAACTCCGAAGCCCATTGCTCCGTCAGATGGTTTGGCACTACGAAAAGGCTTTTCTGGCACAAACCAAGGCGTTTTGCTTCCATAGCGGATGCTGCCATTTCGTAGGTCTTGCCTGCACCAACTTCGTGTGCAAGCAACGTATTACCGCCATAAAGTACATGGGCAATGGCATTGCGCTGGTGTTCCCGGAGGGTGATCTCCGGGTTCATGCCCACGAATTTGATGTGGCTTCCATCGTATTCACGGGGACGAGTAGAGTTGAACAGCTCGTTGTACTGCTTCACCAGCGCAATGCGCCGCTGGGGGTCCTGCCAGACCCAGTTGGCGAAAGCATCCTTGATGACCTGCTGTTTCTGCTGTGCCAGCATGGTTTCCCGCTTGTTCAGCACACGCTTTGGCTTGCCCTCGGCATCCTCGATGGTGTCGTAGATGCGGACATCTTTCAGGTTCAGAGTTTCTTCCAGAATCTTGTAGGCGTTGGCTCTGCTGGTGCCGTAGGTCTCGGAGGAGATAATATCGCCCCGCCCGGTGGCAGTTTTGCCCTCCACACGCCATTCTGCAGTATAGGGAGAATATCTCACCTTGACTGCATGGCGCAGATAGTAGGGGATCTGGAACGTCTCGGTCATAAACTTCTGGATAATGTCCGGGTCCAGCCAAGTAGCACCCAGCCGTACATCAATTTCAGATGCTTCCAGTTCTCTGGGCTGCGCCTTGGTCAGTGCATCCACATTGACGGCAAATTCCGGGTTGGTCTCTGCCGCAAACTGCGCCATCCGCAGCTTTGCCCGGACATCGCCGGACAGGTACTCGTCTGCCATCTGCCAGCCCGCTTCCGGGTCGGTGGGGTCTGCGGCAGGGTCCTTGAAGATCACACCGGAAAGTTCGGTGGTAATGCGTCCGTAGTCGCCGGGAGTGCCCAGCAGTTCTGCCATATAGGGCAAGTCCACTTTACCGTGTTCCCCGATGGACACCGCCAGTGCTTCGCTGGGGGTGTCCACACTGGTGACGGTGCGCTCCGGGCGAATGGTGCGTTTCGTAAACATCGCCGCCTTGCTCTTGAGCTGCCCCTGCTCGTCCAGATTTTCCAGCGAACAGAGCAGATAATAGGAGGAATCCTGCTCAAACAGCCGCCCGTTTCTACGGTCATTCAGCAAGCCATATTTGGCGGTAAAGGCGTCGTAGGCGGTGTTCAAATGCTCCTGTGTTGCCTTGATGTCCTCGTCCGGGAAGTCGTTCAACTGTTGGTCGATCAGGTCGTTGACGATCTGCCGCAGCTCCACCATACCGGTGACACGCCCCTTGGCGGTGTCGGACAGCTCCACCTGCGTCATCACAGAATTTTCCCGGTAGAAAACCTCGCCGTCCACCACGGTGTAGGAGAAGTTTTTTACATCCGGGTCGGCAGGCAGGGTGCGCCGGGTGGCTTCTTCTTCGGCAATGTCGGGAGCGTCTACCTCGGCGGCAGTATACTGCCCTTCGATGTGCTGCACCGCTTCGGCAAGCTGGTCGGCAAGGTTTGCACCCTCAAGGGGCGCAACCGTCAAGTCCTCTCGTCCGTACTGGGTGCTTTCGGTGGTCAATTCACCCAGAACCATCTCCGGGTGGTCCACAAAATACTGGTTGATGGCAAAGCCGTCCTCGGTCTTGCCAAGCTGTACCCATGCAGGCTCAATGTCCGCAGGGCGGTCACGCTTCTGCAAAAAGATAATATCGCTAACAACATCCGTGCCAGCGTTAGCACGGAACGCATTATTCGGTAGACGGATCGCACCAAGCAAATCGGCACGCTCTGCCATGTGCTTGCGGGCGGTGCTGTCCTTGCTGTCCATGGTGTAACGGCTGGTGACGAACGCTACCACGCCGCCCGGACGCACTTGGTCGATAGCTTTTGCAAAGAAATAATTGTGGATGGAGAACCCCAGCTTGTTGTACGCCTTATCGTTGACTTTGTACTGACCGAAAGGCACATTGCCCACCGCCAAATCGTAGAAATCATGGCGGTCGGTGGTCTCAAAACCAGCCACGGTAATGTCAGCCTGCGGATACAGCATCTTGGCAATGCGCCCGGTGATGCTGTCCAGTTCCACGCCGTATAAACGGCTGTCTGCCATACTGTCCGGCAGCATTCCGAAGAAATTGCCCACACCCATGGATGGCTCCAGAATGTTGCCGGTCTCAAATCCCATACGGCCTACGGCTTCATAAATTGCCTTGATGACCGTAGGGCTGGTGTAGTGGGCATTCAGGGTGCTGGAACGGGCAGCAGCGTACTCATCCTCGGAAAGCAGCCCTTTCAGCTCTGCGTATTCCTTTGCCCAACTATCTTTGCCGGGGTCAAAGGCATCCGACAGACCGCCCCAGCCCACATACTGGGAAAGCACCTGCTGTTCCTCGGCGGTGGCACCCCGGTGTTCCTGTTCCAGCTTGAACAGGGTGCGGATGGCTTCAATGTTCCGGGCATACTTCTGCTTTGCGCCGCCCTCGCCCAGATGGTCGTCCGTGATGCGGAAGTTTCCGGCAGGCACAGCGTTCAGGGCTTCATCCAAGGCAGCGGCATCCGGGAAGGTCTGCACTTCGCCGTCAATCACCGTAGAGATGGGCAGCTCGTCCAGTTCCTCGTCGGAAAGTTCCGGCTCGGTCTGTTCCTGTTCGTACAGTTCCCGGACAACCGCCAGCGGTTCCTGCCGGAAAACAGGCATCCGCATTTCTGCTAACGCCACGTCCTGCAGGGACACGCTGTCTTTATCGAAGTTGACGTTATCCACCCGGAAGGCACGTCCTTCCATGTGGATGGTAGCACCCAGCGGCAGATAATCCTCCCGGCGCAGATACTTGGTCTGGTGATGAGTGCCGTCCTCATTCAGCCCGGCAAGATAAACGTTCTCGCCGCACTGCCACAGTTGCTTGGCACGGTACGCCCACTGGTCGCTGGGGAAGCCGGTGACCGGGACGGTGCCCAGTGCCGTTTCCTTTTCCAGCAGCTTTCCACCCACAAGCTCGCAGACCTTCCGGGCATCCTCGCCGTAAAACTCAAACTGTCCGTTCTGCTCAAAGCCCACCAGAGCGTCCGGGTGCTGCTCTTTCAGGTTGTTGTACTCTGTGGCGGCAGCCAGCGGCAGCAGTGCCGGGCGTTCCTCCGCCTTGCGGTGGTAGTGCTCCAATTCTTCATCCGTGACGCTGACCAGCTCTGAAAAATCCAGAGCCTCCAACTCAGTTTCAATCAGTTCTTCCAGACTTTCGTACTGCCGCTGGTCTATCAGCACATCTCCCAGATACCGCTCCACCCGATACCCGATCAAATCCACGTTGACCTGTATGGGAATCTCTTCGTCGGTAGCGTAGGTGTAGGCGATGTCGATTTTGGACAGGTCAGAAAAATCCGGCTCGGAATCATACTCTTCCTGACAAAACTCCCGGAGCAGATTCTTTGCACGGGTCAGGATGTCATCCGGCTTTGTGCTGACCGGCGCAGGCGGCGAATAATGCTCCTTCTCCTTGTCGGTGAGGTAGCGGTCGGACTGGATCATCAGGTCGATATACTGTTCCACCTGTGCCCATTTCAGGGTGAATTTCTGGTGGTCGGGGTAATGGTCAAATTCCAGCCCCTTCCAGTCGTGGTTCACAAAACCTCGGCTTCCGTCCAGAAAATCGTGGGAGTGCCCACCGATGCCGTACTCCTTTGCTAGCGTCTTGGCACGGAGGTTGCGGTCGGGCTGGGTCTGGTACAGTGCCATAATGCGCTGCTTGCCGCCCACAAATCCAGAACCGTGCCGCCGCAGTTCGTTTTCGATTTCAGCCTGCGACAAAACAAAAGCGGAGGGCGTTTTTTCGCTCTCCGCTTGGT
>ERZ791879.636-NODE-636-length-24438-cov-2.792724_pt1 | contig 24438 bp, 24 predicted proteins | sample MGYA00510162_ERZ791879 | MGnify/ENA primary metagenome ERZ791879 (study PRJEB30046, sample SAMN00792113) | human gut metagenome | study: EMG produced TPA metagenomics assembly of the A metagenome-wide association study of gut microbiota in type 2... | reverse complement strand
TTGTCCTCTGCCGGTCTCGAATCAATGACCTTGGTATCGGCCGCGTTACAAAACGGACACTTCAAAATTTTTCCTCCTGCGCAATTCTTTGTTTCTATTTTAACCCATCTGAACCTTCTTCGCAAGCAAATTCGGTTTCATGCCCTTTCCATGATACGGTTCGGGCATCGTGCAAACGAAAGCAGCACCGATGCTTCCCCTTCAAACAAGTAAACTGCTGTCGTATGACGCACAGGCCACTGTAATCCCCTTACTCGCATTTGCACGGTTTTTCAATGTCCTTTAGCTTTTTTACTTCCACCAGAATGATATCGCTGCCGATCTGACACACATTCTTAAATGGAATGATATATTCCTTTTCCCGTCCGAAGATCCCGCACAAGCACCCCGGCCCCGGAACGATCAGATGCGTGATACAGCCGGTTTCCGGATCAAACTCCACATCGCCCACAAAGCCCAGCTTTTTGCAGTCACAGATATTGATGACTTCTTTTTTTTTAGATCAAAAATACGCATAGCCCACATCCGGAACCTGAAATTCCTTACTGTAGTCTATGCGTATCATCTTCTGTTTGTCACCGCACCCGCCTGTCATTTTTTCAGCGGCTGTAAACGGCGATCAGCATTTTTTCAATTCATACCTTGTTTAGGACTCTTTGATTAGAATAACGGAACAACAGCGCCCTCGTAGGTCTGCTCGATGTACTCTTTCACTGCATCGCTGGTCAGAGCCTCCATGAGTGCTTTGGTCTTCTCATCCTCTTCCTTACCCTCCTGAACAGCTACGACATTGCCGTAGGTGGTTGCTGCCTCAGAGTCAGAAGCCTCAACGGCCAGTGCGTCAGATACCTTTAAGCCAGCCTCGATCGCGTAGTTACCGTTGATAACTGCAATGTCAACATCCGGAAGAGAACGCGGAACCTGTGCTGCCTCAACCTCCAGGATATCCAGGTTCTTCGGATTCTCCACAATGTCGGTCTTAGTTGCCTTTAAGCCTGCACCATCTTTCAGCTTTAACAGGCCCTGTGCTTCCAGAAGAAGCAGTGCACGTGCCTCGTTGGTTGCATCGTTCGGTACAGCAACCTTTGCGCCGTCTGCCAGCTCGTCTAAGGATGCGGTCTTGCCTGCGTAGATGCCGAACGGCTCATAGTGGATCTTGCCTGCACTGACTAACTTGGTCCCTCTCTCCTCATTGAACTGCTCCAGATACGGAAGATGCTGGAAGTAGTTTGCATCCAGATCGCCTGCATCCAGTGCCATGTTCGGCTGTACATAGTCGGTATACTCAACGATCTTGAGATCGTAACCCTTCTTTGCAAGCTCTTCCCTTGCAGCCTCCAGAATCTCTGCGTGAGGAGCCGGGCTTGCGCCTACGGTCAGTTCCTTTAAATCATCGGTCTTTGCTTCTGCTTCGCTGCTCTCAGCCTCTGCGCCAGACTCTGCTGCGGTAGTCTCTGCTGCCTCTGCCTTTGTCTCTGCTGCAGTGGTCTCAGCCGGTTTGCTGCCGCCGCATGCGGTCAGGGCTGCTGCTGCTAAAAATGCTGCTGCGATTACACCAATGTTCTTTTTCATAATACTTATCCTCCTCGATAAATAATTTTGATTTATATGGCCTTTGGCCGACAGCCGTTTGCGGCTGCTAAATCCCGTTTTAACGGATTCTCTTGTCACTCTTTCTTGCCAGTCTCATGCCGATCTCCTGGATGATCTGAACGATGATGACCAGGATTGCCACAGTCACCAGCATGATGTCGGTCTCATAACGGTAATAACCATAGTTGATCGCGATACCGCCCAGGCCGCCTCCGCCGACTGCACCTGCCATAGCGGAATAGCCAAGAATGGTCGTGGTCGAGATTGCCGCGCCGATCAGAAGGGACGGCTTTGATTCCGGGAGCAGCACTTTCCAGATGATCTGGAAGGTGGAGGCACCCATGGATTTTGCTGCCTCGATCACTCCGGCATCGATTTCCTTAAAGGATGATTCTACCATGCGGGCAATGTAGGGAGCCGCAGATGCCACAAGCGGCGGCACCACTGCTTTCCAGCCAAGGCTCGTTCCCACGATCTTTCTGGTCACTGGGATCATCATGATCAGAAGAATGAGGAATGGAACGGAGCGGAGCAGGTTGATGACCAGGCCAAGCACCTTCTGCAGCACCGGCACCGGACGGATTCCTTCTTTGTCGGTCACCACCAGGATGATGCCAAGCGGAATTCCGATGATATAGGAAACCACGGTGGAAATGATCACCATACATAAGGTTTCCCCGATTCCATTGCGGATCAGTTCTAAGATCTGCTGACTAAATAACATCGCCATTCACCTCCTCAAACGGTACCTGTACGGTTTTTAAGTAATGCAGGGCACGCGCTGCATCTGCCTCATCCTCCGGAAGCTGAATGATCATCTGCCCGTAGGCCGTGCCTCCGATGTCTTTTGTCGATGCGTACAGAATGTTCACCGGCACCTTGCTTGCCAGGATCATGTTGGCCAGAACCGGTTCCATAGAGGAGCGCCCGTCGAAGGTAATGCGGATCTTTCTGGAGTTGTCAAATTTCACATTTTCCACTGCATCGCCCAGGATCAGCTGGCGGCCAATCTTCGATTTCGGCTCGGAGAAGATTTCCGATACCCGCCCGGATTCCGCGATCTGGCTGTGGTCGATGATAGCAACCCGGTCACAGATTGCCTCAATAACTGCCATCTCGTGAGTGATCACGATCACCGTAATGCCAAGGTCCCGGTTGATCTGCTTGATGAGTTCGAGAATCGATTTGGTGGTGTTCGGGTCCAGTGCGCTGGTAGCTTCGTCGCAGAGAAGCACCTTCGGGTTAGTGGCAATGGCACGGGCAATGGCTACCCTCTGCCGTTGTCCGCCGGAAAGCTGAGCCGGATATGCCTTTGCCCGATCCTCCAGGCCAACCAGCTTTAAAAGCTCCATGGCGCGTTCCTTCGCCTGCTGTTTTGGAACTCCTGCGATTTCCATAGGGAAGCACACATTTTTCAGAATGTTTCGCTGCGCCAGCAGATTGAACTGCTGGAAGATCATGCCCATGGACTGCCGCGCCTTGCGCTGGCCTGCTTCGCTCAAAGCCGCCAGATTTTCTCCCTCAAAAAGTACTTCCCCGGAGGTAGGGATCTCCAGCATGTTGATGCAGCGCACCAGCGTGCTCTTTCCGGCTCCGGAAAGTCCGATAATACCAAAGATCTCACCCCGGCGGATTTCCAGGTTAATGTCATCTAAGGCTTTAACCGGACCATTCGCCGTCTTAAATTCCTTACCCATGTGCTTTAACTCGATGATGGTTTCCTCGAATGCCATGATATTTTCCTTTCCTGTATGCGAAAATAATGGAACATTGCTGTCCAGAAATTCTGCCAGATACAATAGCAGCTTCACACATTCCATGATATAACAAAAGCCGCAAAACCTGCAAAGGCTTGCGGCAATTAGAATGCGTCTCTTCTATGCTCTTTCCTGACCCTGCAGATTATGGATGAATTTGATCGCACACGAACATACGGCACATGTTCATCATCATGCCGCACATCATAGCCATATTCATCTGCATGGTCTTAAACTGAGTCATAACTGGTTCCTCGTTTCCGTAGTTTGTATTTTCTACCTTATGTGGCGTATTGTACGCCAGGTTAGTAGGTTTGTCAAGGTTATCTTTAAATAATGTAGTCCCCACCATCTTCGGTCTGCATCAGGTCGGCGATGGTATAGCTGTCAAAGAAATCATTGATCACATGGTTGAGACGGTTCCACATGGGAAGGGTCCTGCAGTGTGATGACATGGAACAGGGTTTAGACCCCGGCTCCAGACAGGCAACCGGCACAAGCGGTCCCTCTGTCAGGCGCAGGATCTCGCCCACTTTATAATCTTCCGGGGCGCGGGTCAGGCGGTATCCGCCGCCTTTTCCCTGTGCACCTTCTACAAAGCCTGATTTGGACAGATTGGACATGATCGATTCCAGGTATTTCTGGGAAATTTCCTGGCGCTCAGCCACCTCCTTTAACGGAGTAAAAGCCCCGGTGGTATGTTCTGCCAAGTCCACCATCACGCGCAGTGCATATCTTCCTCTTGTTGAAATCATCATAATCCCCAAACCATCCTTCTCTATTTTCTCTTTCACTGTCTCGCAGGCTGTTTTGCGTATCACAAATCACAGGCTGCAAAACCTTCTGTCTTAGTCTGCAAATAATGGGGTGGACAGATAGCGGTCTCCGGTATCCGGGAGAAGCACAACGATCGTCTTACCCTCATTTTCCGGGCGTTTTGCCAGTTCAATGGCTGCCCATACAGCAGCACCGGAGGAAATTCCTACCAGCACGCCTTCATTTTTACCAATTTCCTTGCCGGTCGCAAACGCGTCATCGTTGCTGACCGGAATGATCTCGTCATAAATTTTTGTATCCAGCACATCTGGAACAAAACCAGCGCCGATTCCCTGGATCTTATGCGGTCCTGCCACACCGGTAGAAAGCACTGCAGAAGAAGCCGGTTCTACTGCAACAACCTTCACATCCGGGTTCTGGGACTTTAAGTAACGGCCGGTTCCGGTAATGGTTCCGCCAGTGCCGACACCTGCTACGAAATAGTCTACTGCTCCGTCGGTGTCTGCCCAGATCTCCGGTCCTGTGGTCTCGAAATGAGCCTGCGGGTTTGCCGGGTTTACGAACTGTCCGGTTACAAACGCACCCGGGATCTCTTTGGCGAGCTCATCGGCCTTGGCAATCGCGCCCTTCATGCCCTTTGCTCCCTCAGTCAGTACCAGCTCTGCGCCATAAGCTTTCATTAACTGGCGGCGTTCCACAGACATGGTCTCCGGCATTACAATGATGATGCGGTATCCGCGTGCTGCTGCCACAGATGCAAGACCGATTCCGGTGTTTCCGGAGGTCGGCTCAATGATCACGGAGCCTGGCTTTAACTGGCCGCTCTTTTCTGCCGCATCGATCATCGCTTTTGCAATACGGTCCTTTACGGAGCCTGCCGGGTTAAAATACTCAAGCTTTGCCAGGATTTTCGCCTTTAAACCTAATTTCTTTTCGATATGGGTAAGCTCCAGAAGCGGAGTTTTTCCAATCAGCTGATCTGCTGAAGTATAGATATTTGCCATGATGATGTCCTCCTTGTGCTGCATTGTGTCTATGGTCACTGCCCACGCGCTGCACAAACAGCTGTGGATTTTGCATCCTGCAGTCTATGTTGGGGGAAAACTGCAGGATACCTTATCCTTTTCTTTGTAACGATCTTATACTTTGTTTTGTATTCTTTACTTTACTGCCTCAAAGCCATGCTTTAAGTCATCAATGATGTCATCGATATGCTCGGTACCGATAGAAAGACGGATGGTGGTTGGCTTAATGCCGCATGCCAGCAGGCCTTCCTCGTCTAACTGGGAATGTGTGGTGGATGCCGGATGGATAACCAGGGATTTTACATCTGCCACATTTGCCAGCAGTGAGAATAACTCCAGGCTCTCGGTAAACTTCTTTGCGGTGTTTACATCGCCCTTGATCTCAAAGGTAAAGATAGAACCTGCACCATTCGGGAAGTAGTGGTCATACAGCTCTTTCTGGCGGCCGGTTGCCAGGGACGGATGGTTTACTTTTTCTACCTGCGGATGATTCTTTAAGAAATCAACAACCTTTAAGGCATTCTCTACGTGACGCTCTACTCTTAAGGACAGAGTCTCCAGGCCCTGCAGTAACAGGAAGGAGTTGAACGGGGAAATGGTAGCACCTAAGTCTCTCATCAGCGTGGTGCGGAGCTTGGTGATGTAAGCAGCATTTCCGCATGCTTCGGTAAATACGATACCATGGTAAGACGGGTTCGGTTTGCTTAATCCCGGGAACTTATCGTTCTGGGCCCAGTCGAACTTACCACCGTCTACGACAACACCGCCCATTACGGTACCATGGCCGCCCATGAACTTGGTAGCGGAATGTACCACGATATCAGCACCATGCTCGATCGGACGTAACAGATACGGGGTTGCAAAGGTGCTGTCCACGATAAGCGGAATACCATGACGGTGTGCAATGGCTGCGATTGCTTCCAGATCTACCACATCGGAGTTCGGGTTGCCAAGTGTCTCGGAATACAGCAGCTTGGTGTTTGGCTGGATTGCTTTCTCGAAGTTTTCCGGATCGGACGGATCAACCAGGGTAGCGGTGATTCCCTGCTCCGGCAGTGTGTTCTCAAACAGGTTGGTGGTTCCGCCGTACAGGTTGGTGGAGGATACGATGTGGTCTCCTGCCTTTGCGATGTTCTGGATCGCATAAGCGATCGCTGCGGAACCAGATGCGGTAGCCAGTGCTCCGATACCACCCTCTAAGGCTGCAACTCTCTTCTCGAATACATCGGAGGTCGGGTTCATCAGACGGGTGTAGATATTGCCCGGCTCGCTTAAAGCGAAACGTCCTGCTGCCTGTGCGGAATCTTTAAATACATAAGAGGTGGTTGCGTAAATCGGTACTGCTCTGGAATCGGTTGCCGGATCTGCATTCTCCTGTCCTACGTGAAGCTGAAGGGTCTCAAACTTGTAATTTTTGCTCATGGTATGTACCTGCCTTTCCTATTCGTCTTTCACTGGTCTTACGTCTGTTTGATTTTTTAATCACCCTGCATTTCCGTAGGTGATTCGATGTTTTGTATTATAACTACCTTTACCTACTATGTCAATAGGTTTATAAGTGTTTTTATTTAAATACAAAAAGGGTGAGTAAACATGATTTTTCATCCTTACTCACCCTCTGCTATTTTCTTGCATAAACGATATCATACGGGATTTTCCGCCCAGAAAATCCTTACTGTTCCTGCGTTGCCAAACAACATCCCATTATTTGCAAAGGTCCACGATGGCCTGTGCAAAGATCTTGGCACTTACCACCAGCTCATCCACAACCGCGAACTCGTCCGGACCGTGCATCTTGTTGTCGGTTTCCGGCATCGCTGCACCGAATGCCACGCCATTTTTCAGATTATGCACATATGTGCCGCCGCCCATGGACTGGCACTCGCCCTTGCGGCCTGTGTACATTTCAAAAGCTGCAAGAAGTGTCTTTACAAATTTGGAATCGCCCGGCACATGATGTGGCGGAGCCATCTCTTTATTTAACAGGGTCAGACCCTGCTCTGCCATGCGGCTTCTCACAACCTCAAGCACGTTGTCATTATTTCCGCATACCGGCACACGGCCATCAAATTCCCCGTCCAGGCTTCCGGCATCGACCGTCAGCATATTAAAAGATAAGGTCAGCTTTCCGGAAAGCTCATCCTCCATGGATACGCCAAGCGTCTGTCCGTTTACATCGCCGTGCGGGATCAGGGCTGCTGCCTTGCGCACCATATCGATCTGCTCACACGGTGCAAATGCCAGCTTTCCAAGGAATACTAAAAGTCCGGTCAGCGCGTTGTTTCCCACCTCCGGAGTCGATGCGTGCGCACCAATTCCGGTTGCTGTTACCGTAGTGACTGCTCCCTCAACCGCAAAATCGAAGCGGATCCCGGTTTCTGTCTCTGTCTCAGCCGCAGCTGTTTCTAACACATCTGCCGTAAAGCCTTCCACGACAGCCTTTGCCTTTCCTGGAACCACGTTGACCTTGGTTCCCGCCTGAATGGAAACCAGCTTCGGGAGTGCATCCGAGCAGGTGAATTTTGCAGTGAAGTGGCCAGGGAAACGTCCTTTTTCTGTATTTACCAGCGGATAAGCTGCATCCGGGGAAAAAGTCATTGGTGCTTCCTTTTCCTGGCTGTAATAATACTTGATATCGCTGCTGCCGCACTCTTCATCCGTACCAAGGATCAGGCGGACATTTTTCTTAAGCGGGATGCCAAGCTCTTTGACTGCACGCATGGCATACAGTGCTGCCACAGCCGGACCTTTATCATCTGCAGTACCGCGGCCGTAAAGCTTTCCGTCTTTTACAACCGGTTTGAACGGTTCTGTCACAGTCCAGCCCTCTCCTGCCGGAACAACATCCAGATGTGCCAGGATATCCAGCTGGTGCGGAAGTTCATTCATATCCACGCAACCCACATATCCGTCATAAGAGCAGGTTTCAAAACCGTAACCCTCTGCCATATCCAGAGCCGTATCCAGACACTCTGCGGCACCCGGGCCAAACGGCATGTCCATATCTTCTTCCTCCGGCATCTTTTCACTGTTGATGCGGCAGAGTTCACAGATATCCTCGATCATCTCATCTTTGTGAGCGTCCACCCAGGCGCTGATTTTCTCTTTGTACATAAGATTAACCCCCAAAGTCTATTATTTTTGTTATTTTACAGCATTTCGCTGTTATTCACACAAATGCGTCCAGAAATGATTTATTTCATCATGCCGGCAAGAGTCTGGTTTACCAGCTTACCATCTGCTTTGCCTTTTACCTTCGGCATCAGAACCTTCATGATCTTGCCCTTGTCTGCCCCGGTCGGCTGCTCAATGCCAAGCTCTGCAAGAACTCCTTTGATCACCTCCGTGATCTGCTCTACGTTCATATCTTCCGGAGCGAACTCTTTGTAAACGGCAAGTCTTGCAGCAGCCTCCTCGCGGATGTCGGTACGGTCTGCCGGAGCCATGTCGTAGGTTTCCTGGGTCTGGCGGATTTCCTTCTTTACTACTGCGTTCTCTTCATCCTCAGTCAGCTCCTCGCGCTTGTCGATCTGCGCGTTCTTCAGTGCGGAAAGCAGCATGGACAGGGAGTCTTTTCTAGCCTTGTCTTTTGCCTTCATTGCCTCTACCATTGCAGCTCTTACTACGTCAATCTTGCTCATGATTTATTTCCTCCATATATTTTTTATGACTTCTAGTTACGCCCGAACTCACTCAGCTTTAATCCCGGGTTACGGTCCTCTACCATGCCGATACTCCAGCTGTTGACAAAGATCAGAAGCGGGTTGTCCTTTAAGTCCTTGATGCGCTTCATGTCGGAGGTACCCTGGATCTTGGCCACATCGATCTCGTCCTTGTTCTCGATCCAGCGGATGTACTCGTACGGCAGCTTCTCCAGCTTCACCTCTACATTGTACTCATTCTCCAGACGGTAAGTCAGAACCTCAAACTGCAGCTCACCGACTACGCCGACGATGATCTCCTCCATACCGGTGTTGAACTCCTGGAAGATCTGGATCGCGCCCTCCTGGGCGATCTGGCTGACACCCTTTAAGAACTGTTTGCGCTTCATGGTGTCGATCTGGCGCACGCGTGCGAAATGCTCCGGTGCGAAGGTCGGGATGCCCTCGAACTCAAACTTCTCGTTGGAGAGACATAAGGTATCACCAATCGAGAAAATACCCGGATCGAACACACCGATGATATCGCCTGCATATGCTTCCTCGACGATCTTTCTGTCCTGCGCCATCATCTGCTGCGGCTGGGACAGGCGGATTTTCTTGCCGCCCTGCACATGGTTTACTTCCATGCCGGCCTCGAACTTGCCGGATACGATACGCATAAACGCGATACGGTCGCGGTGTGCCTTATTCATGTTTGCCTGGATCTTGAAGACAAACGCGGAGAAATCGTCGTTAAACGGACTGATTTCTCTTGTGATCGCCTTTCTCGGCAGCGGGGAGGTTGTCATCTTCAGGAAATGCTGCAGGAAAGTCTCGACACCGAAGTTGGTCAGTGCGGAACCGAAAAATACCGGGGATAAATTACCGCGGCTGACACGTTCCTGGTCAAACTCATCGGCAGCGCCATCCAAAAGCTCGATCTCATCTAACAGCTGCTGGTGGTAATCGGCTCCGATCACCGCCTCGACATCGGTTCCCTCTACCGGGAAGGTCTGGGAATCGATCTCCTTCTGTCCGCCCATGGCAGCCGTGAAGGTGGTAATGGTCTTCTCGTGGCGGTCATACACACCCTTGAAGTTCTTTCCACAGCCGATCGGCCAGTTGATCGGGCAGGTGCGGATGCCAAGCACGTTCTCAATCTCATCCATCAGCTCAAACGGGTCGCGTGCCTCGCGGTCCATCTTGTTGATGAAAGTAAAGATCGGGATGCCTCTCATGACACAGACCTTGAACAGCTTAATGGTCTGTGCCTCAACACCCTTGGAACCGTCGATGACCATGACTGCACTGTCGGCCGCCATCAGGGTACGGTAGGTATCCTCAGAGAAGTCCTGGTGTCCCGGGGTATCCAGAATGTTGATGCAGTAGTTATCGTATTCAAACTGCATAACAGATGAGGTTACGGAAATACCTCTCTCCTTCTCGATCTCCATCCAGTCGGATACGGCATGCTTTGCGGCCTTTCTTCCCTTTACGGTACCAGCCAGGTTGATGGCACCTCCGTAAAGCAGGAATTTCTCCGTCAGGGTTGTCTTACCGGCATCCGGGTGGGAAATGATCGCAAAGGTTCTTCGTTTCTTGATTTCTTCTGTTATATTCGACAAAAGTTTGTCCTCCGTTCTATATTGTACATTCGAAATTTCCGAATGTATATAAGGTGAAAGCGTTCTGAATCTATCCGCTTTTATTTTTCGTTCTAAACTTACAGTTTACCAGACACGCATCGCTTTTGCAAGGACTAAGCATGTGGAAAAATACGATTTAACAGTTCGTGTGCCACGGCATCCTTGCTCATCAGCTCCAGCTCCTCAGCGCCGTCCTTCGTGATAACGGTCACGATGTTGGTATCGGTGCCGAATCCGGCCCCGGCAGTCCGCAAACTATTGGCCACGATCATGTCCACCTTTTTCTTTGCAAGCTTCGCCTGGGAATTCTCCAGCATATTCTGGGTCTCCATAGAGAAACCACAAAGCACCTGCCCCGCTCTCCGGTGCGCACCCAGCCATGCCAGAATGTCATCCGTGCGCTCCAGCTCAATGTTCATGTTGCCATCACTCTTTTTGGTCTTCTCCGCACCCACAACCGCCGGTCGGTAATCGGCTACCGCTGCCGCCTTGATGATGGCATCCTGCTGCTCACTGACCGAGGTCACGGCATCGAACATATCCTTTGCGCTGACTACCGGCACCAGCTTCACGCCGAGCGGTGCTTTTAGATCCACCGGTCCGCTCACCAGCGTCACCTCGGCGCCTCTCCTTGCGGCTGCCCGCGCGATGGCATAGCCCATTTTTCCGGTAGAATGGTTGGTGATATAACGTACCGGATCGATCGCCGCCCTGGTCGGTCCGGCTGTCACCAGAACCGTCTTTCCGGCGAGGTCCTTCTCACAGGCAAGCTCCTGCAGAATGTATTCAAATAAAGTCTCCGGCTCCGGCATCTTTCCGGCTCCGGTGTCGCCGCAGGCCAGGTAACCGCTCGCCGGGTCAATGACATGCATGCCATATTTTCTGCAGATTTCCAGATTGTCCTGCGTGATCTGGTTTTCGTACATCTGGGTATTCATGGCCGGCACGATATATTTCGGCTTTTTGCATGCCAGAAACGTGGTCGTCAGCATGTCATCGGCCAGGCCATGGGCCACCTTGGCGATCACATTTGCCGTAGCAGGCGCGATCATAAAAATATCTGCCTGCTTCGCCAGCGATACATGCTCCACCTGGAACTCAAAATTCCGGTCAAAGGTATCCACCAGGCATTTCTGCCCGGTCAAGGTTTCAAACGTCGTCGGGGTAATAAAATTGGTAGCATTCTGTGTCATGATCACGCGCACATTCGCATGCTGCTTCACCAGCATGCTTGCCAGGCTTGCGATCTTGTAAGCAGCGATCCCGCCGCTGACACCCAGCACCACAGTTTTTCCTTTTAACATAAGAGTCAAAGCCTCCTCATTTTTCATACAAACAGTCTTGTAAGTATATCATATTTCAACCGCCAATAAAAGGGGCAGAAACGACAAGAAGCGTGTATTCCGATTGTCTTTCCCTGTAAAATATGGTAGGATTGTAGATAATCTATACGTCTGTACCTTTGCTGTGCAGACCCAGAAAAATTCGGCTGCAAACAAACGTTTCATTGCTGCAGACAATAAAGAAAAAAGGAGCTTCATCCATGATTTTAGCACTGGATATGGGAAATACCAACATTGTTATCGGCTGTATCGATTCCCAGAAAACCTATTTTGTAGAGCGCGTCACCACAGACCACGCAAAAACCGGCACTGAGTATGCCATCAACATTAAGAACATTCTGGAAATCCACCAGATCAATCCATCCGACATTGAAGGGGCCATTATGTCGTCTGTCGTTCCGCCGCTCAACGCACCGATTTCTTCTGCCGTAAAGAAGATTTTAGGTTATCATCCCATGCTGGTCGGCGCTGGTATCAAAACCGGCATGAATATCATCATGGATAACCCGAAGACTGTGGGAAGCGACATGATCGTAGACGCCGTTGCAGCGATCCGCGAATACCCGGGGCCGATCATCATCATCGATATGGGAACCGCAACAACCATGTCCGTGGTTGATAAAAGCGGAAATTACATCGGCGGAATCATCTATCCGGGTCTCCGTGTCTCCTTAGACTCCTTAAGCAGCAAAACGGCACAGCTGCCATCCATCAGCCTTGACATTCCAAAGCGCGTCATCGGGAAAAACACCATTGACTGTATGCGCAGCGGCATCATGTACGGCAATGCCGGCATGATCGACGGAATTATTGACCATATGGAAGAAGAAATCGGCGAACCAGCCACAATCATTGCGACCGGCGGACTTTCCCGCTTTGTGGTTCCGCTCTGCCGCCACAAGATCATTTACGACGATGCCCTTCTGTTAAAGGGACTCATGATCCTTTACGAAAAAAACAAGGCATAATTTATCCTTCACGTCTTGCAGGAAACAAACAGTATCAGGGCATAGCAGCATAAGCGTGGATTTCACAGGGGGCTTCTATTGCACCCCGATGAACGGCATCCTCGGCTTTACCTTGGAAATTCCAATGGAACTGGATCCGAATCCACCTGCTGCATCCGAACAACGCGAGGAAACCTTAACCTTAAACGGTCTGCGCATTCTTCTGGTCGAAGATAACGACTTAAATCTGGAGATTGCACAATATTTGCTGGCGCATGCCGGTGCCAGCTTCGACACTGCACACAATGGAAAAGCTGCTGTCAAAAAATTTCTGGAAGCCCCTGTCGGCTATTACGACATCATCCTTATGGATGTCATGATGCCGGAAATGAACGGACTGGAAGCCACACAGGCAATCCGTTCTTCCGGGCACCCGCAGGCTGCTTCCGTCCCCATCATCGCCATGACCGCCAACGCATTCTCCGAAGATATCCGCCGTTCCAAGGAAGCTGGAATGAATGCGCATCTGGCAAAGCCGATTGATGAAAAACGGCTGATACATGTGATCTTGCATTTTACGAGGCAGAAGCAGTAGCACTACATGGGGGATTTTTTATGATATACACATCCACCTATTTTTCGCCCCTCGGGACGCTCCTGCTTGCAGCTGATTCGGCAGGTCTTACCGGACTGTGGCTGGAAAATGGGAAATATTTTGCAGATACTTTAGAGAACAAAGAATATAAAAAAATTGAGAAGACTCCGACCGGCAGTGCTGCTGCCGGTCAGAAAGAAGCTTCTGAAATTCTTACTGATACCCGCCGTTGGCTGGATCTCTATTTTCAGGGAAAGGAACCCGATTTCACACCAAAGCTTCATCTGACCGGCTCCGATTTCCGCATGGAGGTCTGGAAGCTGCTGCTGGAAATTCCCTATGGACAGACCGTTACCTACGGAGCTCTTGCCAGGAAACTGGCCGACCGGCATGGACTCGCAAAAATGTCAGCCCAGGCTGTCGGCGGCGCTGTCGGGCATAATCCGGTTTCCATTATCGTGCCTTGCCACCGGGTGGTGGGCACGAATGGAAGTCTGACCGGATATGCAGGCGGGATTGGTAATAAAGTAAAGCTGTTGGAATTGGAACATACTGATATAAGCAGGTTCTTTATCCCCCAAAAAGGGACTGCACTGTGAAATAATCCACTCTATAGATCAGTCATTTCACACACAAGTCCCTTCTCATTTACGCGGCGTGAAATCCGCCCTTCTTTCCACTGCTGGCCTTCTCAAATTCTTTCAGTTTCGCAAGTGCTTCTGCCGACAGATTCGTCGGCACTTCAATCTGAACGGTGACATATAAGTCGCCAAATGTCTTCGGGTCACGCATATTGGCTACGCCTTTGCCCTTCAGACGGATCTTGGAACCAGACTGGATTCCCGGTTTGATGTGGCAGGATACCCGTCCATTTAGCGTCTGGATGATTGCTTCCCCACCAAGAACTGCTGTCGTAAACGGAATGTTGGCTGTCGTATACACATCTGCTCCTTTTCTGGTAAATCCAGGTTTTTCACTGACATGAATGCAGATCAAAAGATCTCCGGCCTGTGCGCCGCCGATTCCGGCACCGCCTTTGCCCTGCAGACGGATGCTCTTGCCATCCTCCATACCGGCTGGAATATGCAGTTTTAAGGTCTGCTTGCGTCCATCCGAGCCGGTCAGTGTGATGATCTTGTCGCAGCCAAATGCTGCCTCATCAAACGTAACCGTCAAGTCGGAGGTTACATCCTGGCCACGGCTCTGAAAGCCACTGCTGCCAAAACCACCATGGAAACTGCTTCGTCCGCTTCCTCCAGATTGATTGTTCGAGCCAGTGCCTTTCTGCCTGCTTCCGTGTCCACCGAACATACCTCCGAACATGCCGCCAAAAATATCGTCCATATCTTCCGGATTGCCCTCGAAATGGAACTCCTGATAGCCGCCGTTTGGATCACCCGAAAAACCGTGAAAACCACCTGTGCCGCCGGAAAATCCGTGGAAGCCGCCGCCAAAGCCACCAAAGCCGCCATATCCTCCGGCTGCTGCCTTCGGATCAAACCCGGCTTCAAACGCTGCCGCGCCAAACTGGTCGTAGAGTTTCTTTTTCTCCGGATCACTTAAAACATCATATGCTTCATTGATTTCTTTAAACCGTTCTGCTGCCACGGTATCATTCGGATTGCTGTCTGGATGATACTTCTTTGCCAGCTTACGATATGCTTTCTTTATTTCTGCGTCACTCGCTGTTTTGGAAACACCGAGAACTTCATAAAAATCTTTCTTTGCTGCCATATTTCTCACCTTACCTTCTGAAGCGGCTACTGCCTGAAGAAAAATGTTATTGTTGTCGTTATAGTTTTGTTCTATTTGTATTATAACACGCATTTTCCAAATAACAAGGGGAGGGAGAAAAATTAACACAAAAAACACATTTTTAATTGCACTGCATATCGGGAAGGCACTAGTAACGCATCTGCTGATTCAGGAAATTCCTGCCTGCAAATCGTAACACTTTCCGCTATTCTCTTCTCAGCAATTCACACAGCTTCTCCACGTTTTCCTCCTGTGTTGCCCAGCTTGTCGCAAAGCGGATGACTGTATGGGTTTCATCAGCCTTTTCCCAGAAGCTGTACTCCACCTCATTTCCTAATGCTTCCAAGCGGGAGTTTTCCATAATACAGAAGACCTGATTGGTCGGAGATTCCAGATACAGCGGAATTCCGGCTGCTTTTATCGTATCCTGAATCTTTGCTGCCAATGCAACCGCTGTTTTTCCAATCTGCTCATAAAGGTGCTCCGTAAACAAAACATCAAACTGGATTCCCAGGATTCTTCCCTTTGCCAAAAGCGCACCATGCTGCTTGATGATTGTGAAGAAATGCGGGATCTGTCCGGCTTTCGGAATCACAACCGCCTCGCCAAACAATGCTCCGCACTTGGTGCCGCCAATATAGAAAACATCACATAACCCGGCTAGGTCCTGCAGGGAAACATCGTTTGCGGGAGACGCAAGCGCGTACGCCAGACGGGCGCCGTCCACATAAAGCGGGATCTGATATTCACGGCAGACGCTGCTGATATCCTCTAATTCCTTTTTGGAGTAAAGCGTGCCGTACTCCGTCGGCTGGGAAATGTAAACCATACCAGGCATGACCATATGCTCGTGGTTTTCATCGCTCCAAAATGTTTTCAGGTATGCACGAATTTCCTCTGCCGAAAGCTTCCCAAGCTCATGAGGCAGCGTCAGCACCTTGTGCCCGCTATGCTCGATTGCACCCGCCTCGTGCATGCTGACATGACCGGTATCTGCAGCAATCACACCCTGGTAAGACTGCAAAAGTCCATCGATCACCGTAGCATTGGTCTGGGTTCCTCCAACCAGAAAATACACCTCTGCATCCGGCGCCTTGCAGGCCTCGCGGATCTTCTGCTTTGCAGACTCCGTGAAGGAATCCGTTCCATAGCCCGGAGATGCCAGAAAATTGGTTTCCTGTAATGTTTCTAAAATAGAAGGATGCGCACCTTCCATGTAGTCACTTGCGAATGATAATTTTGTATTCATAATCGTTTCTCCTAAATATATCGGTCAAATTCTACAGACTGTTTTATTTTACTTCATAAAAGCTTCCTTATCAACAAAAAGGTCCGGGAAAAGCATTCCTTTTTCGCGCTTTCCCGGACCTCTCTCCATTTTATGAAAAGATCAATCTCTTATTTGCTGTATTTGATTTTTCTTACCTGGCCAAACGGTACTACACCCTCAACAGCCTTTGCTGCATTGATCACCTCATCATCGTTATCGAGGTCGATCAGACGATAGCGGTTATTGCCCATGCCCATTTCCTTCATATAGGAAAGCTGGCGCATGCTGTGGCGGGTGAGCATGCGCTTTGTCAGATCCTTGTGCTCGTCCTCTTTCATGGCAAAGACCATATCCACGCAGGCCTGATCTGCTGCCAGAATATCTGCAGATGCCACAATGCCCACATCCGGGGTAACAACCGGCTTTGCTGCAACGCCTTCGCAGTCACAGGAAACAGACATGTTGCGCATCACATTCACAAATGCAATGTGGTCACCAAAATGGTCAACAACAGACTTTGTAGACTCGGTGATCCGCTCCATCAGCTCCTCCGTAGCAATGCTCCACATATTATCAGAACCTTCTACCGTGTGGATCATCGCCTTGCCGACTCTTCCGTCTGCACAGCCAATACCAATGTTCTTGTTGGAACCGCCGAAGCCGCCCATCACATGACCCTTAAAATGAGTCAGGACAAGCAGGGAATCATAGTTTAACAGATTCTTGCCAACGCTCATCTCGGTAAACCATTTGCCATCTTTAACCGGAAGCATGGCAGTTCCGTCCTCATCCATAATGTCGACCGGGCAGAAAGTCCAGCCATTTACCTTTAAGGTCTCCCGATGCTGCTCGGTGGTATAGCGGTCTCCCTCGTAGTAAGTGTTGGTCTCCACAATGTTTGCATCCGGAAGCTCGGAAGCCAGAAGCTCCTTTACCCACGGACGCGGGATGATATTCGGACCGTTCTTCTCACCGGTGTGAAGCTTCACGCCGGTCTTTCCGGAAATATGCTCCTTAATGCGGTTATAAACCTTCTTTAACCCTTCCTCGGAAAGGTCTCTGGTAAAATAAACAACGGACTCCTCGCCGGTTCTCTGGTCATATGGTACATACTGGTCGCCATTGGTTGCTGCAACTGGTTTCTGGTCGCTCATAGATAAATCCTCCTTTTTTACCATTCTAAAGATATCATAGCTCCTAAACCCAGCTTTACGTCAAGTGTTTGTTTTATATTTTTCCAGCCATTGCATACGCTCATTCTGCTGCTTTACGAGAATTCTCAGAAGTCGTACCGCACAACCTCACAGTTTTTCACACCATACGCCGCGAACTCCTCGTTTGTCATATCCGTAAAATAGGACTGTACTACCCGGGCAATTCCATTATGCGCCACCAGAATATAGGTTTTCTCATCCGACTGCTCCTTGATCTCATCCAGCAGATTGTAAATCCGCTGGGCCAGACGCAGCATGGACTCGCCGCCCTCATAGCTGCACGCAAATGACTGCTTCGCCTGCCGAAACTCGGCTCCTGTTCTCGGTGTCGATTCCCATTTGCCAAAATTCTGCTCTTTCAGGCGCGGCTCCACCCGGGCCGGAATTCCGGTCATCTCAGAAATATGCTTTGCCGTATCCGCTGCACGCATCAGCGGGGAATACAGAATTTCGTCCGCATGAATCTGCTCCTCCAGAATCTTTTTTCCTGTTTCTATCGCCTGTTTGTGTCCCAGGTCCGTCAGGGCAATATCGGTTGCCCCGCAGATTTTTCCTTCTACATTCCAGATGGTCTGGCCGTGTCTTACAAAATAAAAATGTCCCATTGTTCTTTGCTCCTTTATCCAGTTCTGCCCGCTGCACACTTGTCTCATTTCCGTTATGATACCGGATTGTTTCACCTTATGCACTGCAGGTATTCTGACTTTATCATAAACAACCTTTCTCCTAATTGCAATGTAAAATCCAGTTTCTGGAAGCGCCATCAACGTATAAATCCCCTCATTTCCGTAAATCATCTTTATAGAAAACAAATGTAACGGTTCATAACAAAATCTCATGCTGAATCGTTACAGCCCATAAACATCATCTGCGGAGGTAAGGAACATGGCAGGCTACAAAGTGGAAATCTGCGGAGTCAATACGGCGAAGCTGCCCCTGCTTACGAACGAGGAAAAAGATGCATTATTTCAGCGCATTTTGGATGGCGATGAGGACGCCAGAGAACAGTACATCAAAGGAAATTTACGGCTGGTCCTAAGCGTGATCCAGCGTTTTTCCAGCAGCAATGAAAATGTCGATGACCTGTTTCAGATCGGCTGCATTGGCCTGATCAAGGCCATTGACAATTTTGATATCACCCAGAATGTCCGGTTTTCTACGTACGCAGTTCCCATGATCTTAGGGGAAGTGCGCCGGTATCTGCGTGACAACAATTCGATCCGGGTCAGCCGTTCGCTCCGGGATACCGCCTACAAAGCCATCTATGCAAGGGAAGGACTGACCCGCAAAAACTCCCGCGAACCAACCCTCATGGAGATTGCCCAGGAAATCGGAATCAGCAAAGAAGAGATCACCTATGCGCTGGATGCCATCCAGAGTCCGGTCAGCCTATATGAGCCGATCTTTACCGATGGCGGTGACCCGCTCTATGTCATGGACCAGATCAAAGATAAAAAGAGTTCCGAGGAAAGCTGGGTCGAAGAAATCTCTCTGCGGGAAGCCATGGACCGGCTGCCGAAGCGGGAACGGCACATCATAGACCTTCGTTTTTTCGAGGGAAAGACCCAGACCGAGGTGGCAGAAGAAATCCATATCAGCCAGGCACAGGTGTCAAGGCTGGAGAAGAACGCGCTGAAAAGCATGCGGAATTATTTGAATTGAAACAGCTACCCAAAAAAGCACAACAGGGCGCAGCTTTTTTCAAGCTGCGCCCCGAAGGCATTACGATTTTCTATTTCATTTCCAGATTTAATCCATCTTTGGAGAATACATGCGCTACAGTTCCGTCAAACGTGAACTGAACATTTGCACCAATGGAAAGGTTCTGGCCCTTATCCAGGTTCATGGTATCTACAATAATGATTGTGTCTTTTCCGCAGGCCGATGCATGCAGGTGTACCGCGCTTCCCATCATCTCAGCTACTTCGATGGTTCCGTGGATTCCATTCTGACCTTCTGCCAGCAGTGTACCAGGAGGGCCTGGGTGCGGGTGTCCTCAGCCTTTGCGTCATTTCCATAAAGCCGCAGGTAGCCTGGCCGCTCCGTTAAGGTGTAGAACGGAGTCTTAACCGGACGGCGCATGCACCAGATCATGTCCAGAACCGGATCTTCAAAGTTATCTACCCGGCTCTTAAGCGGCGGCCGCCATTCGTCCAGATCCGGCTTACGCTCCATGGGATTTACCATGCCGTTGTGGTTGTCCACGATCGGCCAGTTATCGTAATCCCAGGCCATAGGGATCATGCAGACCTCCCGGCCAAGATTAAACTGTGCGTCCTTGTTGCGGTCTGGTTCGCGGATCCATTTTCTTGGCAGGTACCGGTCATAATCCTCTATGCATTTCTGATATGGACGGATACCAAGAAGAACCATATACCACTCACCCTTCTGGGTTTCGATCAAGTCTCCGTGTCCAACCACCGCAATGCCGAGGTCATTATTCAGCCGGACATTGCGGTTTGTCACAATCGGGTTTCTTGGACATGGTTCGTAAGGTCCCAGAAGCGTTTCGCTGCGGTAAATGTTCACGCAGTGGTTAGTCTGGGTTCCTCCGCTGGCCGTCATCAAATAGTACATCCCGTGAATCTCATAAATATGAGGAGCCTCTGTAAACAATGTATGATCCACATTGGAATCGAAGATAATGTGCTTTTCCCCACAAATCTGAAAGGTTTCCGGATCCAGTTCGCAGGCGTAAATGACCTTATGATATGGAAACTTCAGATCTTCCGGAATTAAATTGCTGCAGTACCACATTTTCCCATCCTGGTCAAAGAACAGAGACGGATCGATTCCATCGGCTCCCTCAATAATCACCGCATCGGACCATGGACCTGCCGGATCTTTCGCCGTCACAATATAGTTATAACGGTAAGTCTGTCCCTGCACATCCAGTGTATTAATGATATAAAACGTACCTTCATGATACCGGATCGTAGCTGCCCACAACCCTTCCGAGCTGTCGCAGTTTCTGAAGTCCAACTGATCCGGTCTCGAGATCGCGTTTCCGATCTGCTCCCAGTGAACCAGGTCCCGGCTCTGAAACACCGGCAGCCCCGGAAAATAATAAAAAGAGGATGTTACCATATAAGCATATCGTCTACCGGCATATCCTGTACGAGCCCTTCTATCTGTGCGTTCCAAGGACCCACCCGCTGGCCTACCAGGACAAACGCGCTCCGGAAAACTATCCAGAGATTTCCTTGACGGAATTTAAGGATGACCTGTTTACCCTGGTACGCAGGACCTCAACCCTGCGCGCTGTTATCGACCGGCTTTTCGTGAAAGCCGGATTCAAACCGAAGCTGCTATTTGAATCCATCAGTATGCGGACCATGCAGCGCCTCGCCGCCAATGGACAGTGCTGCTCTATTATTCCACGCTATTATGCCATAGAAGATGATGATGTAGCCTATTTCACACTCGGGCCGGAATCCTACTGGGAGCTGTCTACTGCCTATGCAAAAAACCATTATATCAATGCCGCCATGGAAACATTTATCCGCATGGCCGCCGACTACTGGCTGGCGCACCCTTATATCGAATATTAATCATCCTGATGTCCTAAGAATCATCGGATACACACTGGCATCTTCTCCATATGCACCGCAGACAAAAACAGGGTGAAGCCCCTCTTTCTGAGACTTCACCCTGTTTTTCGTTATAGAAATCCGTTCATTTTATGCAAAAGGATTTTCTGTCGGATAGCGTACACCCGCCGGCTGGTTGTAACCAATTTCCTTCACATCAACGCCAATGTATTTAAATACTTCATACAGTGCTTTTCCGTAATGGCCGAATGCCACGGCACCGTGATGCGGGAAATTACCCTCAATCAGCACATGACGGTAGAAACGTTTCATCTCCGGAATTGCGAATACGCCAATGCTTCCAAAGGAATGCGTTGCCACCGGAAGAACCTCTCCGTTTGCCACATAGGCTCTCAGTTTGTTGTCTGCGGTGCTCTGCAGACGGAAAAACGTAATATCACCAGGAACAATATCGCCCTCAAGGGTTCCCTGGGTTACCTCTTCCGGAAGGCTTCTTGCCATAATGAGCTGATACTTCATCTGACAGAAGGAAAGCTTTTTCGTGGTGGTATTGCCGCAGTGGAAGCCCATAAATACATCATGGCTCTTGTAGTCAAATTTATCCTTGATCTCGCTATCGTAAAGATCGTACGGCACGGTATTGTTGATGTCCAGAAGTGTCACGGCATCCTGGCTCACGCAGGTTCCAATGAACTCACTTAAACAGCCGTAGATATCCACCTCACAGGATACCGGGATACCGCGTCCGGTCAGACGGCTGTTGACATAACAAGGCACAAAGCCAAACTGAGTCTGGAATGCTGGCCAACATTTTCCGGCGATCGCCACATATTTGCGGTAGCCCTTGTGTGCCTCGATCCAGTCAAGCAGGGTCAGCTCATACTGTGCAAGCTTTGACAGGATCTCCGGCTTCTTGTTGCCCTCACCCAGTTCTTGTTCCATATCTGCCACAACATCCGGGATTCTCGGGTCTCCCTCATGCTTGTTGAAGGCTTCAAACAGATCCAGTTCCGAGTTCTCCTCGATCTCCACGCCCAGATTATAAAGCTGCTTGATCGGAGCATTGCATGCCAGGAAATTTAACGGTCTCGGACCAAAGCTGATGATCTTTAAATCAGACAGTCCAATCACCGCTCTTGCGATCGGCAGAAATTCATGGATCATATCTGCGCACTCGTCTGCGGTTCCGACCGGATACTCCGGAATATAAGCCTTGATATTGCGCAATGCCAGATTGTAGCTTGCATTCAGCATGCCGCAGTAAGCATCTCCGCGTCCCTGAACCAGGTTATCCTTGCTCTCCTCTGCTGCGGCAACAAACATTTTCGGCCCGTCAAAATGTTTTGCCAGCAGAGTCTCGGAAATCTCCGGTCCGAAGTTTCCAAGATATACAACCAGCGCATTACAGCCGGCTGCCTTGATGTTCTCAAGTGCCTGCACCATATGGATCTCACTCTCTACGATACATACCGGACACTCGTAGATGTCTTTTGCATCGTACTTTTTGCTGTACGCATCCACCAGTGCTTTTCTGCGGTTCACAGACAAAGACTCCGGGAAACAGTCACGGCTCACCGCAACAATGCCTACTTTTACTTCTGGAATGTTATTCATGCTTTTATCCTCCTAAAATAAAATTGAATGAATCCTATACTGTGATATTCTCTCCAACCAGTCCCAGATGGCTTCCCTCCGGCAAACCACCTTCCGGATGTCCGATCAGCCATTTATTGGTTGCCGCAAGCAGCTGGTCTTCCCAGCCTGCATGTACATCTTTCAACGGATAATTCGTTCCGCGCGGAAGTATGATCCCAACCCGGAAGCCCTGGTTTCCCACGCTGCACGGCGCATAATGCAGGGTTGTGGCATACACTTCTACTGCCGTTCCCTTAGGCAGTAAAAATGCTTCCACCAGAGACGTGTCATAAGTAAATTCCGGTGTGATATCCTGCTGATGCCCAACCAGAAGAATCGCATCCGTAGCTGCCACATTGATTTCTGAAGAACGGTGGTACTCCAATGCATTCAGTTTGTGGTTATGCCCATTGCAATAGCCAATCTGTACCGGCATCTCTCCATATGCCTTCCCCTCTAATAACTGAAATACCGGTTCCGCCTCCAAAGCTTCTACGGAAGGTTCATACACAACAGCTTCCGGAAGCGGCGTTTTTTCCTCCAGTGCCCGGATCAGTCCGGAAAAATCAATCTTCTCCACTATTTTTCCATATTTCCGGAATTCCGGATCTGTCACTTTCTTTATTTCCATGACATATTCCTCCCTATTTCATCAGCGCAAATAACGGTTTACAGGCCGGATAGATCTGACGGAACACCTGGTAACGTGCTTCATATTTTGCCACCAGTTCCGGTTCCGGCTCTACTGTTCCGGTAATCTTCACGATCTTATGGGCTGCTTCCTCCACGCTCTCATATTCCCCGCAGGCCACTGCAGCCAGCATAGCACCGCCCAGAGCCGGTCCCTCTTCACTCTCGATCATGTCCACCTTCAGGTTCAGGACATTTGCAATGATCTTTCTCCACAGCGGACTTTTCGCACCGCCGCCGCATATCTTCGTGCGCCCGATCTGAATTCCAAGGGATTTTGCTACTTCCATGGAATCACGCAGTGCAAAAGCCACACCCTCCAGCACTGCCTGGGTCATATCGGCACGGCTGGTGTCCATGGTCAGGCCGATGAACGTGCCACGGGCATTCGGATCGTTGTGCGGAGAACGCTCGCCCATAAGATATGGAAGAAAATACACATGATTATCTCCCAGCTTTCCAATCATCTCCTGCTCTTTTGCATAATCCGAAGTTTGCAGGATTCCATCCATCCACCACTTATTGCAGGAAGCCGCACTGAGCATGCAGCCCATCAGGTGATAATGTCCATCCGCATGGGCAAACGCATGCAGTGCGTTATGCCTGTCCACGCCAAATTTTTCGGAGGCAATAAAAATGGTCCCACTGGTTCCAAGGGAAATATTGCACATGCCATCTCCCACGGTACCGGTTCCAACTGCGGCTGCTGCATTGTCTCCGGCACCTGCTGCTACCCGTACTGTATGAGAGATCCCAAGCTCATCCGCGATTTCCGGGAGTACGGTTCCCACGCACTCGTAAGACTCATAGACCTTTGCCAGCTGTTCCCCACGGACTCCGCAGATCTCGCACATTTCTTTCGACCAGCATCGGTTCTTCACATCAAACAACAGCATGCCGGACGCATCCGACACATCGGTGCAATGCACCCCGGTCAGACGGTAAGCGATGTAATCCTTCGGGAGCATGATCTTCGCGATCCGCGCAAAATGTTCCGGT
>ERZ791879.624-NODE-624-length-24750-cov-15.874550_pt1 | contig 24750 bp, 16 predicted proteins | sample MGYA00510162_ERZ791879 | MGnify/ENA primary metagenome ERZ791879 (study PRJEB30046, sample SAMN00792113) | human gut metagenome | study: EMG produced TPA metagenomics assembly of the A metagenome-wide association study of gut microbiota in type 2... | reverse complement strand
GCCCGCGCTCCTGCTCCATCTGCACGATGATATGCTCGATCATCTCTTTTTCGTTCTGATCCAGCTTCAGGGCTTCCTCAATGCGCTGGTCGCCCTCCACCAGCTTGGTGGCGGCAAACCGCACCGGAATGCCCGCCGCCTTAGCGTGGTCCTCGATCAGATGGATGATGCCGTGGATGCAGCGGTGCACCGCGCCGCCGTGGTCGTCCTCACTGCAGAAATCCATGCGGCCGGGCCGCTCCTGATACTTTGCCACATGAAGGGCGTGGTCTACCAGCTCATCCACGCCCTCATTCTTGGCGGCAGAAATGGGAATGACCGGGATGCCCAGCATGGCCTCCATCTTGTTGATGCGCACCGTGCCGCCGTTGCCGCGCACCTCGTCCATCATGTTCAGCGCCAGCACCATGGGGGTGTCCAGCTCCATGAGCTGCATCGTCAGGTAGAGGTTGCGCTCGATGTTGGTAGCATCCACGATGTTGATGATGCCGGTGGGCTTTTCGCCGATGATGAATTGGCGGGTGACGATCTCCTCGCTGGAATAGGGGGACATGGAGTAGATGCCCGGCAGGTCGGTGACCTCGGTCTCCGGGTGGCCCTTGATGGCACCGCTCTTGCGGTCCACCGTCACGCCCGGGAAATTGCCCACATGCTGGTTGGAACCGGTGAGCTGGTTGAACAGGGTGGTCTTACCGCAGTTCTGGTTGCCAGCCAGGGCAAAGGTGAGGGTCCTGCCCTCGGGCAGGGGATTCTCCCCCTTTTTGATGTGGTATTTTCCGCCCTCGCCAAGGCCGGGGTGATCCACCATTTTATCATCTGCCAGAACCGCCGACATTGCCGGGGCCTTTTCGGTTGGGGTGATGCCGATCTGCGCGGCATCGTCCAGCCGGAGGGTCAGCTCATATCCATGGATGCGCAGCTCCATGGGGTCGCCCATGGGTGCCAGCTTGACCAGCGTGACCTCCGCCCCCGGGATCAGGCCCATATCCAGAAAATGCTGGCGCAGTGCGCCGCTGCCGCCGACGGTATCCACAACAGCGCTTTTTCCGATCTGCAATTCTTTTAATGTCATAAGATCGACCTTCTCATTTTATCCACTGTCAACGTGTGTTAGTTTGTGTTAACAATAGTAATATAGGCTAACTTTGCGCGGTTGTCAATAGATAAAATGGGGGAGATGCCTGCAAATCGAACCCTCTCAGACTCACTTTGTTCGCCAGCTCCCCCGAGGGGGGAGCTTCTTGGCTTCTTCCGGTCAGCACAAATAAAGCTCCCCCTTCGGGGGAGCTGGCATCGCGCAGCGATGACTGAGAGGGTTCGGCTTTTGGCATGGCGGCACAGTTTCCGGTTGAATTGCGAAGTGCACGGTTTCACCAGAGGCTCCCTCCCCGAGAGAGCCGGCAAAGTCGTCAGGTTTTGGCTGAGGGAGCTCACGCAAAAAAGCCGTGCCCCCTCTTTTCAGAGAATGCACGGCTTTGAAAGTTTATGCGTTTACTTCACAGTGTGGTAGCCATCGGGGTTGTTCTTCTGCCAGTTCCAGCTGTCGGCACACATTTCCTCGATGCCGTATTCCGCCACCCAGCCAAGCTCGTTCTTTGCCTTGGTGGGGTCTGCATAGCACTCGGCAATGTCGCCGGGGCGGCGCGGGTCGATCACATAGGGGATCTCCTTACCGCAGGCCTTGGAGAATGCGTGGATCACATCCAGCACGCTGTAGCCCTTGCCAGTGCCCAGATTGCAGATGAACAGGCCGCAGTTCGTTTCCAGCTTCTTGATGGCGCACACATGGCCGCGGGCCAGATCCACCACGTGGATGTAGTCGCGCACGCCGGTGCCGTCCGGGGTGGGATAGTCGTTGCCAAAGACATGCACCTTTTCCAGCTTGCCCACGGCCACCTTGGCGATATAGGGCATGAGGTTATTGGGGATGCCGTTGGGGTCCTCGCCGATGAGGCCGGACTTGTGCGCACCAATGGGGTTGAAGTAGCGCAGCAGGGCCACGTTCAGGCTGGGGTCTGCCTTGCACACATCCTGCAGGATGCGCTCGGTGAACACCTTGGTCGTGCCGTAGGGGTTGGTGGTGGCACCGGTGGGGAAGTCCTCGGTGATGGGCACACTGGCGGGGTCGCCATAGACGGTTGCGGAAGAGCTGAACACGAAGTTGTGGCAGTTGTGATGGCGCATCACGTCCAGAATGACCAGCGTGCAGTTGAGGTTGTTGTAATAGTATTCAATGGGCTTGGAAACACTCTCGCCCACGGCCTTGTAGGCTGCAAACTGGATCACAGCAGTAATGTCCGGGCACTCAGAGAAGATGTGCTCCACATCCTCGTGCTTGGTCATATCTGCCTTGTAAAAGCGGAAGTCCTTGCCGGTGATCTGCTTGATGCGGTCCAGCACCACCGGAGATGCATTATAATAGTTATCTGCCACAACAACGTCGTAGCCAGCGTTCAACAGTTCGATGCAGGTGTGGCTGCCGATATAACCGGCGCCGCCGGAAACCAAAATTGCCATAGCCTAGTACCTCTCTCACTCATTTACATTACAGCTGATGCCGGCATTCCCCGGCCTTGCCTAAAGAATACCGCTTTTATGGCTCAGAATCAAGGGATGCGTCTTCTATTTAGATGAATTTTTGTTGCATCTTTGTTTTTGAGGTTTTGATTTAAAAACATTTTTTGGCATTTTGTCATGGATAAAAGGCACGGTTTGTGCAAAACATAGAAATGGCGCGAAAACTCCCTCCGTCAAAGCCTGACTGCTTTGCCAGCTCCCTCGGAGAGGGAGCCTCTGGCGTGCCTGCAAGCTTTGCGTTTCAGCCGAAAACTGTACTGTCCTGTCAAAGGCCCCCTCTCAGAGGGGGCTGGCATCGAGCGCAGCGAGATGACTGGGGGAGTTCTCCTCCTGCCACGCAAAAAACGTCTGCCGGAGCAGACGTTTTTGTGTGGTGCATCATTTTTTACAATTTTCCGCACTGCTTGCCGGTGAAAAAGCGCAGGGTGGTGGTGGCGCGGAACACCTTGCCTGCCCGCAGCACCGTGGTGGGGAACTCCGGGTGGGAAGGGCTGCAGGGGTAGTGCTGGGTCTCCAGCGCAAAGCCGCCGTACTTCTGCATGGGCACGCCGCCCTTGCCGGGGGTGGGGCAGTCCTGCAAAAAGTTTCCGGTGTACAACTGGATGCCCGGCTGGGTGGTGTACAGCTTCATGCTGATGCCGGTCTTTTCACTGGTGACCCATGCGCAGATGCTCTGGCTGGAGCCGCGGGCGCGGTCGATCACAAAGCAGTGGTCGTAGCCACCGCCCACCATGGTGGTCTGGGCAAAGCCGGTGTCGATATCCCGGCCAATGAGCTTTCCCTCGGTAAAATCCATGGGGGTGTTTGCCACCGGCAGAATGGCACCGGTGGGGCAGGTCTGATTGTTGCCTTCCAGATAGTTGGAGGCATAGATGCGCAGCTTCTGGCCCAGAATATCGCCCTCACCGTTCAGGTTGAAGTAGCTGTGATTCGTGAGGTTCACGATGGTATCCGCATCCGAAGAGACGCGGTAATCCATGCGGAAGGTATTGTCCTCGGTGAGGGTATAGCGCACCGCCAGCTTCAGGTTGCCGGGGAAGCCGTCCTCACCGTCCGGGCTTTCGGCCTCCATCAGCAGGGTGTCGCCAAAGGCCTTCACCCGGTACAGTTTGCGCGAAAAGCAGCCGTGCAGATGGTTGGGGCCGTTGTTTGCTTCCAGCTGGTAGGTCTTGCCGCCCACGCTGAAGGTGGCGTTCTCGATGCGGTTTGCATAGCGGCCCACGAACGCGCCGCAGCAGGTGCTGCCGGAGGACGTGAAGTCATCCTCATAATCTGCCATGGTGTCGTGGCCCAGCACGACATCCACCGGGCCGTTCTTGGCCGGAACGATGATGTTTTTAATGATGCATCCGTAGTCCAGAACGCTCACCGTCAGGCCGCCGGGGTTGGAAAGGATGTACTCTGTAACATTTGCGCCCTGTTTGGTCACACCGAAGGGCTTGGAGCGGATCTGTGCCATTGGGCATTCGCCTCCTCAGATTTTACTCGGACATACAGTCAGGCAGACTTCCACTGTATTCTATCTTATTTATGATTATATCACAGTTTTATATCTTTGTGGGGAACGGATTTTAGAATTTGCATCCAATTTTTCCAGCTATTTTTTGTTGAAATTATTCAGTTGGCGGGGCATGTAACCGGAAAGAGGAGCTTCCCGCGCAGAGCGTTTTCGCGTGGATCAAGTTTCATGCCTTTTGTAAAAAGCATTACCGCCGGGTACGTTCTCTTTTGCGTGCCAAAAGAGAACCAGAAAAGCACCCGCTACTTTCGAGGCGCGGGAGGCACGAACTAGGGGCTGCTCGCCCCTAGTAACCCCAAAGCAGAAAGGCTCCATACAAAAAATCCAAGTCGCTCCGCTAGAGGATTTTTTGTGTTGCGCCGATTTTGAGTCGCTGCGCGACGGCGGTACGCCGACAGCAGCAGATGCCGCTTCCCGTTACGACCTTTCCCGTGAAAACGCAATGCCGGGCGGTCCGCAGACCGCCCGGCATTGCTCTATTATAAATAATTCTTCCGCTGATGATACGCAAAGCAAAGCGGCGCGCATTCTAAATCGTCATGCTGTCGTCAGGCTTCCGGCTGTGCCGTGCCCGCAGACTTCTGCGCCGCAATGAACTCGGCTGCATCGTCCGGAATGTCATCCAGATCATCGTCGCTGCCAACATCCACGTTGAGCGGCGGCTTCTTGAACAGGATATCGTACAGCACCGGAACGATATACAGGGTCATCAGGGTAGCGTAGCTCAGGCCGCAGATGATGACGATGGCCATGCCGCTCATCAGCTGGCTTGCCATATCGCCGCTGAACACCAGCTGCAGCATGGCCAGCACGGTGGTCAGGGTGGTCATGAGGATGGGGCGCATACGGGTCTTGCCGGTAGCCACCAGCGCAGCGCGGCGCTCCATGCCGCCAATGCGCAGCTGGTTTGCATAGTCCACGAACACGATGCCGTTGTTGACAACAGTGCCCATCAGCACGATGAAGCCCATCAGGGAGATCATGGTGAGCTGCTGGCCGGTGACCAGCAGACCCAGCAGGCCGCCGGTAAAGGCCAGCGGCACCGTGAACAGCACGATGAAGGGGGACAGCAGGCTCTGGAACTGTGCCACCATGACCAGATATACAAAGGGCAGGGCCAGAGCCATCCACTGCACCATTTCGTTCACCATGTAGTCGGTGCCCTCGGTCTCGCCGCCCAGCGTGGTGCTGCAGCCCTCCGGCATCTCACCGCTGGCTGCGTACTCATCCAGCTTCTTCTGCAGCACGCGGGACTGCACCATGGTGTTGTAGCCCTTCAGCGTATCTGCCGTCACAGTGACAAACTCGGTCTGGTTCTCGCTGGTAATGGCATCCGGTGCGGTGCCGGTGGTCCAGCTGGCGATATCGTTCAGGGTGCAGGTACCATTGGTCACTGTGCCGTCTGCCGACATTTCGGTGGTCTCAAAGGTAAGCTCCATCATGTTTTCCTTGGTGACGGGGTCCAGATTGTCCGTGATCTGGACATCCATGGTGGTGCCGTTCACCGTGACGGGGGTCTGGGCCGTGGCGGTGGTGGTGAGCTTTGCCGCGATCTGCTGGTACACCTGCGCAACGGTCAGGCCGTAGGCGCGCACCTTGTCGCGGTCCACCTTCAGGATGATGGTGGCATCGCCGCTGCCAAGGCCGTTGTCCGCATTGGCAAAGCCCTCGGTATCGTTGACGATCTCCATTACCTTCTCGGAAACGGTGGTCAGCGTTTCCGGATCCTTGCCGTAGACCTTGACCGACAGGCCGGTGGCCAGCTGGCTGGTCAGATCATCGGTCATGCCGTACAGCTTGACCTCAGCGGTGCAATTCTCGATCTGGGACACTGCATCCTCCATGGCCTGCCGGGTCTTTTCCACCTCACGGGAGGAAAGACTCTTGCTCATCATAACATTGATCTTGTATCTGCCGTAGGCATTGGCGGAGTTCAGGATATCGGTAATGGCGGTGGGCAGGCCCAGCTGGCTGATATCCAGACCAGCCATGCTGGTGTCGAGGGTGATGCCCACCTCTTCCACGTTTTCTACATTCAGGGCCGCCTCTGCCACCTGACCCGCAATGGCATAGGATTCCTCCTTGGTCAGGCCGTCGGCGGTGGACAGGGTGATCTGCGCCTCGTTGCTGGTGATGCTGGGCAGCAGCTCCACGCCCATGTTCAGCACCTGCCAGCCACTGAACACCAGCAGTACCACCGCCGCGATCAGGGGCAGGGCACGGTGCTGCAGGCACCATTCCAGACTATGGGCATACTTTTCCTGCACCTTTTCAAACCAGGCAAGGCGCTTGGGTTCAGCTTTTTTCAGCACAGTAGAGGATGCCGCCGGGACCACCGTGAGCGCCACGATGAGGGAGGCCATCAGGCAGTAACCGATGCACAGGGACATGGGCATCATCAGACTGCGCACAATGCTGGCCGAGAACACCACCGGCAGGAACACGCACACCGAGGTAAGGGTGGAGGCCACCACCGACATGCCCACCTGTTTTGTGCCCTGCACGGCAGCGCGGGCCGCAGGCACGCCGCGGCTGCGCAGACGGTAGACGTTCTCAATGACGACCACCGAGTTATCCACCAGCATACCAATGCCGAGGGAAAGGCCGGCCAGGGTCATCACGTTCAGGTCCAGCCCGGTAAAGTACATGAGCACCACCGCGAACAGAACGGACAGCGGGATGCTGATGCCGACCACGAGGGTGGGCTTGATATCCTTCAGGAAGATGGCCAGCACGATGATGGCCAGCGCAGCGCCCACCACCATGCTGGTGAGGATGCTGTTGATGACAATGGTGATGTAGTTGCCCTGATTGGACAGCACCACCATGTGCAGGCCGTCGTATTGTTTTTCCAGCTCTTTAAATGCGGTCAGGCAGTTGTCGGAGACCTCGCCTGCACTGGAAGTCGCATTCTTATAGATTTTGAGGATGGATGCCTTTTCGCCGTTCAGGCGGGTGTAGCTGTCGGCGGAGTTATCAATGACCTCCACATCCGCCACATCAGAAAGGCGCACGTCGCCGTAGCCCTCCACATGCAGCAGCAGGGCACCGCTGATATCCTTCACACTGTCGTACTCTTCGCCGACTTTCAGCAGCCAGGACTCGCCGTCCTGATCCTGCACGTAACCGGCCGGCATGGAGAAGTTCTGGGCATAGATGAGCTGCGCCAGCGTTTCAATGTCCAGCTGCTTTGTCACATCGGCCTGTGCCAGAGCGTTGGTCTTGGCCGTCTCGTACTCTGCCTTGGCAGCCTCCAGCTGCTTTTCGTACTCGTTCAGCATTTCACGCGCTTCGGTGAACTGCATATAGGCGTTGAGCTGCTGCTGGGAGAAGCTGCCCAGTGCGCCGGAGAACTCGGTCATCAGCTGGGGCACATTGTCCATGGCCTTGATGGTGCTTTCCAGCGTGTTATAGACCACATTCAGGCTTTCCTGCAGCTGCATCTCATTGGCAAGATCCTCTGCGGTGCTGCCTTCGGAGCCGGTCTCGGTGTTCACGCGCTCCTGCAGCTTCTGCAGGGCGGTAGTGAGCTTATCGGTAATGGTGCGCAGCTCAGCCACAATATCGATCAGAGAGTCGATATCCCGCATACCGGTCTCGTTGAACTTGTCCATGACCTTCTGCAGACCGTCGCGCACCTCGATCAGGGCCTGCTGGATCTCAGGCTCCTTGACCACAGCGATCAGGCTGTTCACACTTTCCAGAAGAGCCTGCGCCTGCGCACGCACCGTTTCCACTGCGGCGCCCACCTCGGTGCTCATCTGGCTCATGACCGAGTTGGACACCGTACTGCCAAAGTTTTTCAGCTGCTTTTCGTATTCCCTGCGTCCGGCGGTGATCTGTGCCTCGGCGCTTTCCAGCTGGGAGCGGGCTTCAGCCAGCTGGGTATCGATCAGTTCCAGCAGCTTTGCGTTGATCTCGTCGATCTTATCCTGATTGAGCTGCACCTGCACCAGCTTTTCCACCAGACCGCTGGACGAAACGCTGGACACACCGCCCTTGCGCTGCACTTCCGGCACAAGGGTGTTCTGGATAAACTCAGAAAGCTCGTACTGGTCGGCACCTTCGCGGCTGACAGCCACCGTCATGAAAGCGTTCATGTTCAGGCTGTACTCAATGATGGAGGGGGTCAGGCAGGTGCTGGGCAGGTCGCTTTTGGCCTGATCCAGCTTGTTGGACACCTTGACCAGCGCGCTGTTCATATCCGTATCCTCGGTAAACTCCATCAGCAGCAGGCTGTAGTTTTCTGCCGATGTTGCGGTGATCTTGGACACGCCCGGCACTGTGAGCGAGTTCTGCAGCACATCCGAGACCTCGCTCTCCACGCGCTCCGGGCTTGCACCAGGATACACGGTGACCACCATCAGATACGGTGTGTTCACGTTGGGCAGCAGGTTCGTATCCATCTTTGTGACCGCCACAAAGCCCAGGATCAGGATCATGACCACTGCAACCAGCACCGTAAACGGCTTTTTGACACTGAATTTTTCCATTTTCTCCTACCGTTTCTCTGCCTTGCCGCAAAGCAGGACAGCTGCTTTCCCTGCGGGAAAGGCTACACTTCAACATTTTTATTATACACGCAAGCCCCCGCCTTGCAAGAGCGGGGTGGGATTCTTTTGCGATTCTTTGGATACTTTCGCAAGATTTTAACATTTGCCGTTCCGTTTTTCCATTTTCCGGCTGCGGGTGCGACCAAATTCGGTCAGTCTTCCTTTATGGATACGCGGCAGCAGGGCAGATTGTTGCACCTTTTTAAAATTTTTCTGCCAAAGCGCCAGAGCCGCTTTTTGTTTTTTGCGTGGAAATGTGCATTTGAATATGTTATACTAGAGTACAGAATGGATCAGTAGGCTCTTTTTCGGGCCTTATCCTATAGATTCGACCGATAAAAACGAGGAACACTATGAAAAAAGTCATCTCCGTCCGTTTCAAAGAGAACGGCAAAAGCTATTATTTTGATCCCGCCGGGGCCGACATCAAAACCGGCGAATACGTGATCGTGGAGACCGCCCGCGGCGTTGAGTGCGGCGAGGTTGTGCAGGGCGTGAGGGAGATTGCCGATGCGGCAGTGCCCAAGGCCCTCAAGCCCATTACCCGCATGGCCGACAGCGTGGATATCCGCCGGATGCGCCAGAACCGTGAGGACGAAAAGCGCGCCTACCGCACCTGTCAGGAATGCATTGCCCGCCACGGCCTGGAAATGAAGCTTGTGGAGGCCGAGTATACCCTAGACCGCTCCAAGATCATGTTCTACTTTACCGCCGATGGCCGCGTGGACTTCCGCGAGCTGGTCAAGGATCTGGCCGGTATCTTCCACACCCGCATCGAGCTGCGCCAGATCGGCGTGCGGGACGAGAGCAAGATGATCGGCGGCCTTGGCATCTGCGGCCAGCCCTTCTGCTGCAGCCGCTTTTTAAAGGACTTCCAGCCCGTCTCCATCAAGATGGCCAAGGAGCAGGGCCTTTCGCTGAACCCCACCAAGATCAGCGGTGCCTGCGGCCGGCTGATGTGCTGCCTTGCCTACGAGGAAAGCGCCTACGAGTACCTGAACAGCATCATGCCCATGGTGGGCAGCACCGTGCGCACGCCGGACGGTCTTGGCACCGTGCTGGAGGTGAACCCGGTTTCCGGCTATCTGCGGGTGCGCTGCGGCACCGAGAGCCTTTCGCCCCGTTACTATAAGGTGGGTGTGTGCGAATATATCAGCGGCGGCAAGCGTGCGCCCCGCCGCCCGGACCCGGACGACGATTACTCCGGCGTGCGCAACCCGGCCCCGGTGGTGGCTTCCTCCGACGATGGCGAAAAGCGCTGCGCGGGCGGCGGCTGCGCCCGGAAGCGCGCTGCCGAAAAGGAGTGAGGGACGCGCCGGAGGTTCTGAGGGGTTAGTCTGCTAAAACTAACTGTTCTTCGTGATTTTTGCCAAAAAACTCCTGCAAATTTGGCCATAAGTTAGCCTGTGCTTTTGTGCAACCCAACAAAAAACAGACTTTTGTGTTTTTCGGGTCACGGTTAGTCTTGCCTTTTCTCACCTGCTTTGTTAAAATGCAGGCAAGGATATGATTTCCGGAGAGACATGCACAGCCGTGCCATACATGACTCTTCATACATACTTCGGGCACGGAGATAAAAAGGAGAGTTTATTATGGCACACAAGGTTTCTGACGCATGTGTTGGCTGCGGCGCTTGCGAGGGCGCTTGCCCGGTTGGCGCTATCACCGTTGATGGTGTTGCTTCTGTGAACGCAGACGCTTGCATCGACTGCGGCGCTTGCGAGGGTGCTTGCCCCACCGGTGCTATCACTGCTGAATAATTTTAGCAGCTGCACAAAAAACGCATCAAAAGCAGCAGGCCTGTCCAAAGCAGGTCTGCTGCTTTTTTGTTTTGCAGTAATTCGCACAAATTCCCCGAGCAATTCCACGCATTTTTTTGAGAGGGTACGGCACACTTATCTATGGAACATTCTACCGAAGTCTTGTATAATAGAACTATGGTTTATTGCTCGCCGGAGCACCGTTTTGGCTCCGACGCGCTGCTGCTGGCCCGTTTCTGTGAGCCAAAGCGCGCCCAGAAGGCCGCAGACCTGTGCTCCGGCTGCGGCATCGTGGCGCTGGAATGGCACGACCGCGGCCACCGTGGCCCCTGCATGGGGCTGGAGCTGCAGCCCGAGGGCAGCGCTCTGCTTTCCGCTGCGGTGCAGGAGCAGGACATCGGGCACATTGAGCCTGTCTGTGCCGACCTGCGCGCTTTCCGGCAGGGCGAGGGCAGTTTTGACGTGTGTGCGTGCAATCCGCCCTATTTCACGGATGGGCCCCAGAGCCAAAACGCAGCCCACGCCCTTGCCCGGCACGAGAACACCTGCACACTGGACGATGTGTGCCAGTGTGCGTTCCGCCTTTTGAAGGACGGCGGGCGCTTTGCGCTGTGCCACCGGCCGGAACGGCTGGCGGAGGTGCTGGCGGTGCTGCGGGCCAACCGGCTGGAGCCGAAGCGGCTGGCCTTTGTAAAGAACAAGGCGGACGGCGCGCCATGGCTCTTCCTTGTGGAAGCGCAGAAGAACCGCAAGACCGGCCTGCGGGTGGAGCCGGATGTGTTGATCAGCGCCGGTGCGGCGTTATATGGGAGGTAAACTATGGCAGGAACTCTTTATATCGTGGCAACGCCCATCGGCAATCTGGACGATATGCCGCCGCGCGTAGCGGCCACCTTTGGCGCGGCAGACTTTATTGCCGCCGAGGACACCCGTGTGACCATGAAGCTGCTGAACTTTCTGGGCCTGAAAAAGCCCATGGTCAGCTACTATGAGCACGCCCTGCAGAAGGGTGAGGGCATCCTGCGCCGCATTGAAGCAGGCGAGAGCTGTGCCCTGTGCAGTGATGCGGGCATGCCCTGCGTCTCCGACCCGGGCGAGGTGATCGTGCGGGACGCACTGGCCCGGGGCATCAAGGTGGTGCCGGTACCGGCGGCTTCCGCCTGCGTCACAGCGCTGGCCGTGTCCGGGCAGGACACCTCCCGCTGGGTGTTCGAGGGCTTTCTGCCCGTGAACCGCAAGCAGAAAAAAGAGCGGCTGGCTGCGCTTTTGCAGGAAAAGCGCACCACCATCTTTTACGAAGCGCCCCACAAGCTGCGCACCACGCTGGACGATCTGGCCAATGCCTTTGGCGCAGACCGCAGCATCACCCTGTGCCGGGAGCTGACAAAGCTGCACGAGGATATCTGGAAGACTACCCTCGGCGAGGCGGTGGAGCACTACAAGACCAACGAGCCGCGCGGCGAGTATGTGCTGGTGATGGCCGGTGCGCCGGAGACCGCCGACCCGGAGCAGGAGCTGACGCTGGAGCAGGCAGCGCATCGGGCGCTGGAGCTGACCGGGCAGGGCTTTGGCCCCACCGCCGCAGCCAAGGCGGCGGCACAGGGCACACCTTATTCTAAAAGCGAAGTGTACAAGCAGCTGCTGGTATTGCAACAGGGCCAGCAGGCTGGTGAATGACAGCATCTCAGGTAAACGGTAATAGAGGAGGACCCCTTTTGTGACAAAGCTTCTGGTTTTGAGCGACAGCCACGGCGGACGCACCGCCATTGAGCGTGTGCTGATGAAAGAGAGCAAAAGCATCGATGCCCTGATCTTTCTGGGCGACGGCCTGCGGGATCTGGAACTGGCTCTGACGCTGTACCCCAAGCTGCGGGCCTACTCGGTGGCGGGCAACTGCGATTACGGTGCACTGGAACCCACCGACGGCCTTGCCGCCTTTGACGGCGTGGTGATCTTTTACACTCACGGTCATATGTACGGTGTGAAATACGATCTGGATACGCTGGCAGATGCCGCATCTGCCCGGGGTGCCGAGGTGGCGCTGTTCGGTCACACCCACATCCCTCATGCAGAGACCCGCAGCAAGGTGTTTTTGTTCAACCCCGGCTCCTGCGGCCGGTGTTACACCGGGCCGGACACCTACGGCATCCTGACGCTGGACGAAGGCAAAGTGACCGCCTATGAACATAAAGAGGTACCCAAACAATGAGCATCAATGAGGTGCGCTATCTGCCGGAATGCGGCAGCACCAACGCTTACGTGAAGGAACATTTTGAGGAGTTCGGCCCGGTGGGTGCGGTGTATACCGAGAACCAGACCGCAGGCCGCGGCCGTCTGGGCCGCAGCTGGGTGAACGCCGAGGGCAAGGCCCTGTATTATACGGTAGCCATCCGGGAACCGCTGGCCCAGCCTGCCACCCTGCCGCTGCTGGCAAGCCTTGCCGTGCGCACCCAGCTCAAGCTGCGCTACGGCGTGGACTGCCAGATCAAGTGGCCCAACGACCTTCTGCTCAACGGCAAAAAGATCGTGGGCATCCTGTGCGAGGGCGTGAGCTACGGCTACCAGCAGCAGGGCCGGGGCATTTTGTGCGGCATCGGCATCAATCTGGCCCAGCCGCAGAGCTACTTTGATGCCGCCGGTCTGCCCAACGGCACCTCGCTGGCGCTGCAGGGCGCAAAGGTGGATCTTTCCACCGACCCCGCATGGCTGGCCGAGGGCCTGACCGACTTTGGCTTTGACCGCAACATGTATGTGTTTGCCCGCGATGGCTTTGCACCCTTCCGGGAGGAATACAAGGCCGCCTGCGTCAATCTGGGCCGCCGGGTCACCTTCGACCTGCCGGACGGCGGGCAGGGTGCAGGCGAAGCCGTCGATGTGGACGAAGAGGGCCGTCTGGTGGTGCGCACCGACAGCGGCGAAGTGCACGTTTTTACCGGCGAAGTATCGGTGCACGGCATCTATGGGGCCGTGTAAAAGCACTCTTTATAATATATGAGCGTCCCGGGAATTTTCCTCGGCTGGTTCAGTCGAGGAAAGACCCGGGGCTTTTTTCAGCTTTGTCCAAGGCCCGCCGAAAGCAGGGAAAAGGAAAGCTTTTCCATCCTTCCTCTGGACAGGCGCGCACGCTGTTAAAAGGCATTCTTTTCCGCAAAGCTGTTCTCCATATGCGTACAGTTTTTGGATCATATGGAATTTTTTCGCACGCTTTTGCCCAAATTTCCCGCAAAATGCTTGAATAAACGAATTTTTTGTAAATTTCTTGTGTACATTTCCAGTTGCCAATTCAGTCATACTTTAGTATAATAGAGTATGTGCCAGCGCGTCCTTTTGGATGGGATGCGCGTGTTTAGGAAATCGGAAAACGGACAGCACAAGCGCCCTGCCCCCAAAAGCAAGGCGCTTGTGCTGTCGCAAGGAGTGCAAGCATGAAAGATCAAGAATCCTTCAAGCCGTATATTCCTGCGGAAAAGATCACCGCAGAAATGACGGCGACCTCTGTGATCATGGGCATCATCCTGTCTGTGGTCTTCGGCGCTGCAAATGCCTATCTGGGCCTGCGCGTCGGCATGACTGTTTCTGCCTCCATCCCGGCAGCAGTCATTTCTATGGGCGTGATCCGCGTCCTGCTCAAGAAGAACTCCATTCTGGAGAGCAACATGGTGCAGACCATCGGTTCCGCAGGCGAGAGCCTGGCCGCCGGTGCCATCTTCACCATGCCCGCACTGTTCCTGTGGGCAAAAGAGGGCCTGTGCGACAAGCCCAGCATCCTGGAGATCACCCTGATCGCCCTGTGCGGCGGCATTCTGGGCGTTCTGTTCATGGTGCCCCTGCGCAACGCCCTGATCGTCAAGGAACACGCCACCCTGCTGTACCCGGAAGGCACCGCCTGTGCAGACGTTCTGCTGGCCGGTGAAGAGGGCGGTGCAAACGCCTCCACCGTGTTCTCCGGCATGGGTCTGGCAGCCATCTTCAAGTTCATCGTCGATGGCCTGAAGATGATCCCCGCCGACATTGCCGTGGCCTTCAGCTCCTTCAAGGGTGCTCTGGGCATGGAAGTGTACCCCGCTCTGCTGGGCGTGGGCTACATCGTCGGCCCCAAGACCGCTTCCTACATGTTCACCGGTTCTCTGGTGGGCTGGATGGTCATTATCCCGCTGATCTGCCTGTTCGGCGCAAACATCTCCCTGTACCCGGCAGCAGCCGGCACCACCATTGCTGATCTGTATGCAGCAGGCGGTGCAGACGCTATCTGGTCCAACTACGTCAAGTATATCGGCGCAGGTGCCATTGCTACCGGCGGTATCATCTCGCTGATCAAGAGCCTGCCTCTGATCGCATCCACCTTCCGTGATGCCATGAAGAGCATGAAGGGCGGCAGTGCTTCCGGCACCTCCCGTACCGAGAAGGACCTGCCCATGCCCTTTATTCTGGGCGGCATCCTGCTCATCATCCTCATCATCTGGCTGGCTCCGGCCATCCCCGTCAGCCCGCTGGGTGCTCTGCTGATCGTCATCTTCGGCTTCTTCTTCTCCACCGTCTCTGCACGTATGGTCGGCATGATCGGCAGTTCCAACAACCCGGTCTCCGGCATGACCATTGCCACCCTGCTGATCGCTACCATGATCCTGAAGGCCACCGGCAACGTTGGCATCGAGGGCATGATCGGCTCCATGGCCATCGCCTCTGTCATCTGCATCTGCGCTGCCATTGCTGCGGATACCTCTCAGGACCTGAAGACCGGCTACCTGCTGGGTGCGACCCCGGTCAAGCAGCAGATCGGTGAGCTGATCGGCGTTATTGCCGCCGGTCTGGCCATCGGTGGTGTGCTGTACCTGCTGGACAGCGCATGGGGCTACGGCGGTGCCGAGGTCCCCGCACCGCAGGCTACCCTGATGAAGATGATCGTCGAGGGCATCATGGGCGGCAACCTGCCCTGGAACCTGGTGTTCACCGGTGTGTTCCTTGCCATTGCTCTGGAGGTCCTGCGCATCCCCGTGATGCCCTTTGCCATCGGCCTGTATCTGCCCATCTACCTGAACACCTCCATCATGATCGGTGGTGCGGTGCGCTGGTTCATGGACAGCCGCAAGAATGTTGACGCGAAGCTCAAGGAAGAGCAGACCACCCGCGGCACCCTGTTCTGTGCCGGTATGATCGCAGGCGAGGGCCTTGTGGGCATCCTGCTGGCTGTGTTTGCCGTATTCGGCATCAGCACTGCCCTGAGCATTGATCTGGGCAACATTGGCGGCGTGGTTCTGATGATCGTGATGATCGCATGCCTGCTGGCCTTCTCCATGAAGAAAAAGAAGAACTGATGAGTAAGAAAAAGCAGTCCATCAACTATCTGGACCTCATTCCGCAGCGGGCGGAAACCCTGCGCTGGCACACAGACGAAGCCACCGGCCTTATCACCCTTGAGGTGGAGAACACCGGTGTGTTCAATACGATCGCGCAAAAAGTGTTCCATAAACCGCGCACCACACAGGTGCATCTGGACGAGACCGGCAGCTATCTCTGGCCGCTGATCGACGGCCAGAAGACCGTTGCACAGCTTGCTGACTGCATGAAGCAGCAGTTCGGCGAAAAGGCCGAACCCCTGTACCCGCGCATCATCAAGTATTTCCAGATCGTGGAATCTTACCACTTTATCAAGTTCCTCAACCAATAAGCGCAAAAGAAGCGGCGCTCAGAGCCTGTTGCAAGGCACTGAGCGCCGCTTTTTCGCTGTTCTTTATTGTTTTTTGCAGTTTGCTGTGATATTCTGTAATTGCCGCATTTGCGGTACGAAGGCGCTGTGTCCCAAAACGCAGGCGGCTGTTCCTTACCGGCACCTAGGCGCGCCGGGCAAGGCGATTTTTTCTTTGGATCTTTCGCACCCCCGGTTTTGCCCAAGGGCAGAAAGGGGGGATGCACCATGACGTTTGAACAGGTCGTGCTTCTGCTCACGCTTCTTGGCGGAGCGATCTACGTTACGTTTGAAATTACATGGACTGTTTCTCACAGTGATGATAAAAAGAAAAAATGACCGCCTCTTGTTCCCCAACACGACCGGTCATTTTTCTTTTTGACTAGTATGGTAAGGAACTAGCCGTTTGTGGGCCAGCGCCTTTGTATTTTCAGTATAGCTTATTTTCCAAAATTGTCAAGCCCATGCACTTTATCTGCGGTGCTTTCTCCTTTTAAGGTTCAGCGAGCCACCGCCCGCGGCAAGAGTGACCGCCGTTAATGCAATGAGGATGAACAGCAGTGCACACAGCAGAAGCGCTGTGGCTTTGGTGTCAGTGCGGAAGTCGGAGACGTACTCTCGGTGGGTCACAAGGTCCACCGTGCCCACTTCATCGCCGTCCAGATACACGGTGGCTGTACCCACCACACTGCCGCTCTTGACGGTGGCCGCAATGCTCTCCGGCAGGTCGAAGGAGTAGGTGACGATATCATCCGCGTGGCCGTAGCCGCTCACCGGCGCAGCGGCATACAGTGCCACCGTCGGTTCGGTGCGGCACTTGGTCAGCGCCACGGTGGTGATCTCGGTCTGGGTGTCCACCAGCGGGCGGTCGGCAAAGCTGGCAAAGGCCCAGTCGAACAGATCATCGCACTCGGCAAAGAGGTGGTCCGGCGTATCGCAGCCAAGGATCACCAGCCCGTAGGTGTGGCCGTCCTTTTCCGCAAAGGCCACGATGCAGCGGCCTGCCAGCGTGGTAAAGCCGCCCTTGACCCACCGGACATACTCCCGGTAGTTGGCGCTCTCGCTGTTCATCAGGCTGTTGGAGCTGCTGATGGTGTGCTCAGCCTTGCGGAGGTTCGTGGCCGGCAGGACATAGCTGGCGGTGCCCGCCACCTGTGCAAAGGTCTGGTTTGCCGCACAGGCGGCGGCGATCTTTGCCAGATCCTGCGCGGTGGACACGTTGCCGTAGTCAAACAGGCCGTGGGCACAGGTAAAGTTCGTGCCGGTGCAGCCCAGCTCCTGGGCACGGGCGTTCATCTGCTTGACGAAATCCAGCACGCTGCCGCCCACATCGTAGGCAATGACGCTGGCGGCGTCGTTGGCGCTGACGATGAGCATGGCGTTCAGTAGGTCGATGCGGTGCACCGTCTCGCCGATGCGCAGGCCCATAGTGGTGCCGTTGGCGTTCTGGATATCCCGGAACTCCTGGGTCAGCGCGGTGGGCACGGTCACTTCACCGTTCAGATCCTTGCCGCTTTCCAGCAGCAGCAGGGCCGTCATAAGCTTGGTCAGGCTGGCAACATACTGCTGCTGGTCAGCATTCTGGTTCAGGATGGTCTTGCCGGTGTCGGCGTTGAACAGGTACACCGCCTCGGTCTCGCTGGCGGTCTGGATGGGCATGGGATATACCGCAAGGCCCGGCAGTGCAGCGGCAGCGGCCAGTGCCAGCGTGAGCACCAGCGCCGTCATGCGGCGGAAGATGGTGTTTTTGAACATGAGCGTGCCCCCTTGTATCTGCTTGCCGACGCACGGCAAAAATTTTTGTTTTGAAACAGCTCCTACTTGCCGGAAAGGCTCTGGCTTGCTATACTACTTTAAAGAATACCATAAACCAGCCAAAAGAGAAAGAGAGAAAGGCGGTTTTTAACAATGTTTCTGTCCTTTTGTGGAAAAGTTCCCCGCAACGAGGGGGCTGCGTTCGTTGCGCCCAACGCCACCGTGCAAGGCGATGTGATCCTGAAAGCCGGTTCCACGGTGTGGTACGGGGCCGTGCTGCGCGGCGACGACGGCACTTTGACCATTGGCGAAAACTCCAACGTGCAGGATAATGCCGTGCTGCACTGCGATGTGGGCGGGGCCGTGACGCTGGGCAGGAACGTCACTGTGGGCCACAGCGCGCTGGTGCACGGGTGCACGGTAGGGGATGGCAGCCTCATCGGAATGCACGCCACCCTGCTCAACCACTGTGTCGTGGGCAAAAACTGCATCATCGGCGCGGGTGCGCTGGTGCCGGAGGGCATGGTGATCCCGGATAACTCGGTGGCTGTGGGCGTGCCCGCAAGGGTCATCAAGCAGGTAAGCGCGGCCCAGATCGAGGCCAACCTGCACAACGCCGCCCACTACGTAGAGCACGGCAAGCTTCACGCCGCCGAGCTTGCCAAGGGCTGACCCTGTGCCGATTTTACAGTTTTTTGCCACATTTTTTCGTCTTTCCGCCAAAAAGCCGACATTTTAATTGACACCTGCGGTCTTGTCTGCTATAGTGAAATTGGCAGTTTATGTCATTCTGGAATACCAGAATTTTTGTACACCGCGCTGTTTGGTTTTTATCATTGGGGGAATTTTGTAAAAAGTTCATTGCGGGATGTTTTTTCACAGAAATGTAATGACTTTTCACTTAAAATCGGGTATACTATACCTTGCGGGGAGACGGGGCCGCAACCGTCTTTCCGCACATGATTCCTCCTCACACCAAAGCAATACCCCAAACAGAAACTCCCTCCGGTGTACCGCAAGCGCCGGAGGGAGTTTCTGTTTGCATCAGCTTTTGTATTTTATGATTTCCTGCAATCAAAGGAGAGATTTTTATGTCTGAACTGATCACCCGCCGTACTTTTTAAAGGCCACTGGTGCCGCCGCACTGGTCGCTGCCGCCGGCAGTATGCTGGTTGGCTGCGGCGATGGAGCGTATGCTTCCACTCCCGAAAATCTGGTTGCCCCTCCCATCGATAATAGCGATTTCGCTAATTTTGGCTCTTTTACCGCAGATATCGGCCCCTTGAGCGGGCAGTGGACTTCCAGCTCCATCTATGAATCTGATACCCGCCACAACTATTTCTACACCGGCTTCAAACTGGATAATGACAGCGGCACCAGTGCTGTCACTGTCAACATCAGCAACTTTGCTTTCAGCCATACCGCTGGCGGCACTGGTAAGGTATGTGGTCTTGGATACAAAGGTCTGAACAGCAGCAAAACCGCCTATGTATTCAACCAGTCTCTTACTGTTCCTGCAGGCCGGTCCAAAAACGTTATTCTTTTCATCGACATCGGCCCCGTCACTACCTCTTCTTTCGATAAATTCTATAGAGGAACCATAACCATCACGCTGAGTAAACTTAATAATCAAACGGCCACCTTTACTTTTAACGGCCTGATCAGCGACCCTTCCTCTACCGTTTCCTGACAGCAAAACTCCCCTGAAATGCCGTAAAAAGCCTTTCGGGGGAGTTTTTGTTTACAGCGCGCGGAACTTTGCCGCAAACACGCTGAGCACGATTTTAGGGTTCACCTGCGCGCCAAGGCGCTGGATGGCGGCTTCGGCCAGCCGCAGGGCACGCTGGGCGGCAATGCCCTGCACCGGTGCGTGGGGGCTTTGCCGCAGGCCCGCAGCGGCCACCGCGCGGAAGTCCGTCAGCAGGGCGGCGGCACCGGCCTTGTCCTTTTCGTAGGCGGCCAGCAGGCAGGCTGCGGCATAGCTGTCACGGTCGGCAGCGGCCTTTGCCAGCTGCAGGGCCTTTTCCACCTGCGCGGTGCGGGCTTCGTCCTGTGCGGCGGCAAGCACCGTGCCAATGTGCCCGTCGAACAGTTCGCTGTACAGCGCGGCCGTCTTTTTGTCCACCCCCTGTGCGGCGCAGTAGCGGGCGCACTGCTCCGGCGAGACAGGAGCCACTGCAAAGCTGACGCAGCGGCTGCGGATGGTGGGCAGCACGCCTGCCAGCGAATCCGCCGTAAGCAGGAACAGCACCCCCTCCGGCGGCTCTTCCATCACCTTCAGCAGGGCATTGGCGGATTCCTCGTTCATCTTTTCCACATGGTAGAGCAGCACGGCACGGCCCTCGGCCGAAAGGCTTGTGTTAAAGATCTCGCTGCGCATAGCCTTGACCTGACTGACCAGATATTTGCCGCCTGCGCCCATACCGGCAACGCTGATCGCTTCACGCACGATGCCAGTCTCCACATGGCCGCTGTCGCGGTCGCCAGGCTTACCCACAGCACGGCAGCATTCGCCCCGCAGAAGGGCCTCAGCGGGCGCTCCGCCTGCAGGGTAAAGATAATCTGCCGCAATGCAGCGGGCCGCAAAACCGGCTCCAAGGCCCTCTTCTCCCACCAGCAGCACGCTGTGGGTCAGGCGGCGGGCTGCCAGCATCAGCTGCACGCTGCTTTTCAGTTCTGCATTGCCCTCCATGCGGTCCAGCATCATGGTGTTTCTCCTTACCTTCTGTTTCTCCGCTTCCACTGCTCACGGCGTACCCATGCGCGGACGGAACGATAGGCCATCGGGCCAAAGAACAGCCAGACGTTCGCCATGCTGAGCAGCAGGCTCAGCTTTTGCGGCAGCGGCGCGCCCAGAAAGCTGAGCACCCACAGTGCTGCCGCAAAAAAACCAAAGTATTTCACCCGGATGGGGATGACAAAGAACAGCAGCACCTGTACCTCCGGGTACAGCATGGCAAAGGCCAGCAGCAGCGAAAGGGACAGGCAGTAGGTGCTGCCGGTCACGCCGGTGAGCAGGCAGGCCAGCACAGTGCCCAGTATCCCGGAGAGCAGATACACCGTATAGCGGAAATCGCCCCACTCCCGTTCCAGCGCTGTGCCGATGAACCATGTGAAATAGATGCCCAGCACCGCGCTGAGGATGCTGCCGCCGTAAGAGGGGATGAACGCAAAGGTGATGATGCGCCAGATCTGGCCGCGCAGCAGAAAATAGCGGCTGAGTGCCAGCCAGACACTGACGGTCTGGTTGACAAACAGCTCGATGGCCAGCACAAGGATCTGCCCGCCCACCAGAATGTTGGTCAGATTCGGGATGCCGAAGCGTCCGTATTTGCGCTCCAGCTGGTTGAGCCAATTGTTCATATAGGGTGCCTCCAACGCATTGTATTCCGATATCGGTGAGTTTTGCCGCATTTTTCTGCTGTTATTGTACCATGATTGGCCGGGGCATTCAAGGCAATGCCACAGTGTGGAAAACTGCCGCATCTTCCGCCCAAAAATACAGCTGTCAAGCGGATCTTGCGGCACAAAAGCACAACCGAAAAGTGTATGGAGTTTCCTGTCTGGAATGAACTTTTCACTTTTTCCACCGGGTTTTCCACCGTTTTTGTGAAGAAAAGGGCAAGTTTTCCATGAGGTTTTCCACTTTTTCCACCGGGTTTTCCACAACAAAAGGGCATCAGCCCTATACACACCGTAATTCAGGCCGCAGCTTTCTGGTAAGTTTTGGGCAAAAATGCGGGCATTCTGCCTTTTATAAAAAAGAAAGTCGAAGGATTTTCTTTGCATTCTACAAACCGTTCCTGAGCGGTGATTTATTTTTCTCCAATCTGGAATGAACCGGCCACAAGTTTTCAACACCGGGCCGCTGCCGTTTTTCTGTGTGGAAAAGGCGGGGAAACATGCAGTTTTCCACACCGGAAAAAGCAATGCCGGGCAGTCCGCAGACTGTCCGGCATTGCTTTATTATTTACATCATATTGTGGAATACCAGCTGTGCGATCTGGAAATACAGGATCAGGCTGCAGGCATCCACGATGGTGGTGATGAAGGGGGTAGCCATGATGGCCGGGTCTGCACCCAGCTTCTTTGCGGCCAGCGGCAGCATACCGCCCACCAGCTTTGCCAGAATGACGCTGAAGAACAGCGAAACGCTGACCACGATGGCATAGCCCATCACGTTGGCGTACTGGCCGGGGAACAGGAAGGTGTACATCAGGTAGATGCGCAGGCCGTTCACGATGCCCAGCACCGCGCCCACGATGGCAGACACCCGCAGCTCCTTGCCCAGCACCCGCACAAAGTCGCTGGGCTCCACCTCGCCCAGAGCCAGACCACGCACCATCAGGGTGCTGATCTGGTTGCCGCAGTTGCCGGCGGTATCCATCAGCATGGGCATGAAGGAGACCAGCAGAGGCAGCGCGGTAAAGGCTTCCTCATAGTGGGTGGTGACCATGCCGGTAAAGGTGGCAGAAAGCATCAGGATCAACAGCCATGGAATGCGCTGCTTTGCGTGGGTCCAGACGCTGGTGCCAAAGTAGGTGGTGGCATCGTCATCCGGCAGAATGGCGGCCATCTTCTGCATATCCTCGGTGCTCTCGTCGGTCAGAACGTCGATTGCATCGTCGATGGTGATGATACCCACGAACATACCCTCGTTGTCCAGAACAGGCATTGCGGTAAAGTCGTAGCGCTGCATCTCACGGGCCACGTACTCCTGATCGTCGGTCACTTTCACAGTGACCACGTTATCATCCATGATCTCGGTGATGGGAGTATGCGGCTCTGACAGCAGCAGGCTGCGGGCAGAAACAACGCCCTTCAGGCGGTTGCGCTCCACCACGTAGCAGGTGTACACGGTCTCTGCGTTTTCGCCCTGCTTGCGGATGGCTTCAAAAGCCTGCGCCACGGTCATATCCTCGCGCAGACGGACATATTCGGGGGTCATCAGGCTGCCGGCAGAGCTTTCGGGGTAGTTCAGCAGCTTGTTCAGACTCTCACGGGTCTGCTTGGAGGATTTCTCCAGCACCCGCTTCACCACGCCTGCAGGCATATCCTCCAGCAGGTCGGCGGCATCGTCCAGACTCATCTCTTCAATAGCGCCCACAAGCTCCACATCTGAGAAGGCGTTCACCAGATCGTCGCGGGCTTCGTCGGACATATAGGCAAAGGCCTCGGTGGCCACTTCCTTTTTGAGCAGGCGGAACACCACAAGGCGGTTGTTTTCGTCCAGCTCTTCCAGCAGCTCGGCAAGGTCGGCAGGCTGCTCTTCCTCGGTGACTTCGCGCAGCTTGACGTACTGCTTCTTGATGAGCAGCTTGAGCAGGCGGCTCTTGGTGAGCATCTCAGGGTTGGCCTTGACCTCTTCGTCGTTGGCTTCCTCTTTTTCGGCCTCGCGCATGTCCTGCTTGAGGTCTTCAGTAGCTTCCTCGTTCAGATCTTCAGCCAGCTTCTGGCGGACCTCGGCGGGGATATCAGCAGGCAGCTCCTGCACCGGCAGCGCCTGTTCCGCAGCATCAGCCGTCAGCTTTTTTTCTTCCATATCCATTGGGCGTACCTCCTCAGTTTTTACGGAACAGGAGCAGCTCCTGTATCCGGAGGACGCAGCAGATCGGGAAACAAAAAACGCGCCGCCTTGCCTGCCGGAATGCCGCAAACGCCGCATTCTGCGCACACAAAGCCGCGCCTTCCTCTGCTCTGTTTTGCGGAAAGATGCACCGTTGAAGCGGTGCTTTTCCGCAGGACTCAGCGAAGGAGGCGAACGGTTGGGGAAAACGCAGTTGTTTTTGTTTTCTGATCCACCGCGCCGGTGGTTCTACTTCGACTATGATCCGGGTCCATTTTCCTGCGTTCACCTCCAAGTTTTCATATTCATTTTTATTATAGCGCCGCAAAAAAACGGGGTCAACCCTAAACCACCGATTTACCGGAATTTTGCAAAACAAAACACCCTCTTCCGTGTTGCGGCACACGAAAAAGGGTGTTTTGCTTGGATATTGCCTTGGTGTGAGGAGGAATCATGTTACTTGGGTAAGCGGTTGCGGCCCCGCTTCCCATGGCAAAAGTATAACAGCTTTCACAATTGAATTCGTTAAGAAGCTATGAAGAAACTGTAAAAAGGGAATGGTATCTTTTGGAAGATTTTGTGATAAACTTTTCGTTTGACGTTCGATTTCCGTGCACAAAAATACGCCCCGATCACCTTGCGGTGAACGGGGCGCTAAAAACGATATACGTTTTTTACTGCGGCAAGATCCCTGCAAAGCAGGTCTTATGCAGCAGGCGGAGCAAGGTATCTGCAAGCAGACCTTATGCTCCTGACACACGCGGGGTGTGCTTTCAAGGACCCTCGCGGGCGCTTTGGTATCTCATATCCCGCTGCGGTGCTTCGCACGGAACAAAACACCGCCCGGGAAGTGAAATCAGATAGAACTCGTATGGCGAATGCTGTACTTCAGCACATCACCTGCATGGATGGATGCGTTTCTCCGCTTCGTACCGCTGCATTGCGCAGTAACCGCCGGTACGGGGCAGCCGCCCTCTTGCATTGTGGGGCTAAGGTGCCGCAAATATCTGCATCCAAAGCGCAGAAGAATGCTTACTTGTACAGGTCGACCAGACGGGTCAGGTGCTCGTAGCGGTCGTTTGCAACTTCCTGGTTGCGTGCGAACAGCTCCTTAGCACGGTCGGGGAATGCACGAGTCAGGCGGCTGTAACGGGTCTCGTTAGCCAGCAGTGCCTGATACTTCTCGTTATCCACAGCCTTGGAGGTCAGGGTGAACGGATTCTTGCCCTGAGCCTTGTTTGCCGGGTTGAAGGTGAACAGGTTCCAGTAACCGGCCTCAACTGCCTTCTTCATCTCGTTCTGGCAGTTGGTCATGCCGCCCTTGACACCGTGCA
>ERZ791879.621-NODE-621-length-24873-cov-29.967201_pt1 | contig 24873 bp, 29 predicted proteins | sample MGYA00510162_ERZ791879 | MGnify/ENA primary metagenome ERZ791879 (study PRJEB30046, sample SAMN00792113) | human gut metagenome | study: EMG produced TPA metagenomics assembly of the A metagenome-wide association study of gut microbiota in type 2... | reverse complement strand
AGCCAGAGAAACGGAGGTTCCAGAATAAGGGCCTCTGTTTTTTTGCGCCATTTTAGGGGCTGTCGCTAAGTGGCAAGCAATGCCTCTGTGGCCACAAGTGGCACAAAGGCGGCTTGTTGGGGCTCGCCCCAAACCCGTATCTTCGGGCCAACATGACCCGAAGTGTCAGCGTCGCTTTGCTCCTTATTTTCATAACCTTAACGCTCCTTTTCCTGCTTTCGTCCCGGCTCTGCATAGCCCATCAGAGTGTCAATGTTCGCCTTGATTGTGACGATTTCCTGCATATCCCGTCGTGCCTTCTGGTATTCTCCATAGAGCTGTTTTTTCTTTGCTGTGAGCTTACGGCCTTCTTCCTTCAGCACATCCATTTTGGGGAGCTTTGCCCCGCCCAGCAGAGAGCGCATTTCTGCTTGTGCAGCCCGGTACAGTTCAAGGTCGGTCTCATGCTCCGCAAGGAATTTCCTGCTGTACTTCGTCGCCTTATACTGCTCAAAGACTGGGCGGGTTTTGGCATACTGAACCGTTGCAGCCTTTAGCCCGGCATTGGTTTTCATGGCCTGTTCCGTCTGCTTGACCTGCTCGGAAATAGCATGGAAACGGTCTGCCGCCTCGGTGGCTTTCTGTGCCAACTGCTCATAATCGGTCAGGCCATTGTCCTGTATATAAGCAAGAGCGGCGGCCATCTGCTTAATGTTAAATACCTTCGCCCAGCGTTCATATCCCGGCCCCTTACCGGCAGCCAGCTTTGCTTGAATATCCACCGCCAGACTGATTTTCCGCTCCGAGCGCCCGGGGCGTTTTTCTTTGCCCTCAATGGCAGACAGAACATCTTGCAAGTCGTAGCCGTCTCCCAGCGTGGAAGCCCGCAGACGGGTAAAGCGTTCCTGTCCCTGCCCGGTCAGCCGGAAGCTGATACCGCCGCCCCGAACCGTCTTGACCTCATATCCGGCCCGCTTCATCAAATTGAGAAATTCGTCCAGATCAGCGGGGCGTTCCGCCAGCGCAGTATCAATGGCAAGGCGCAGCCTGTCCTGATAGGAAAGCGGCCCTTTCCGGTCTTTCTGCCACTCTCCATAGTTCCGATACTTGCCCTTGCTCCGGGGCTTCGGGTTCTCCACGATGGATAGCCCGTTTTCAAGGCACAGCCTGTCAGAGAGCCGCCGAAGGGCGAAGCTGGAGCCCCAAAAATTTCGGAATTTCCGGGTGCAGTCAAGGGTGGTGGAGTTGTAATAAATGTGACAATGGATGTGCTGCTTATCGGTGTGCGTGGTAACGATAAAAGCGTGCCGCCCCTTTGTCCAGCGCATAGCCAGCTCATAGCCGATACGGTTCGCCTCCTTCGGGGTGATCTCGCCCGGATAGAAGGATTGTCGTATCTGATAGCACAGCACATTATTTTCTTTCTTCTGTTCCCGGCCCGTCATAGCGGCATAGCTGGCCTTTGCCAAAAGGAACTCGTCCGCCACGGTGGCCGGATCACATTCATAAGCGGAGATATACTTTCCGCTTTCTGTTTTCTCCGGGTCCTTGCCATAGTCCAGACAATCCCGGATAGCCTCAGCAATCGTTTCGCCTTCGCCCGCATGGCGCTGTAACAAAGTTGTGGTAGCCAAAAATCATTCCTTCTTTCCATGAGAAAGGGGCGGCCCATTCAGACCGCCCCGACTTCGGGCCAGTATGGCCCGAGGCTGCTTAACTTGCCAGAAACCGGTACAGAGCGGATTTGCCTCCGTCCAGCGCCCAAAGAAGGGAGCCCGCCGCCGCTTGCAGTCCATACGGCGAAAGAAGGAAGGCAAGAAACAGAAATACAATCCCGCCTATGGGCGTCGGCGTGAAAAAGAGAGCGACACCCAGCACCGTCAGGATCACAGAGGCAATCGTCAGCAGGACGGCACAAATATCAAATAGGAACACCAGCAGAGCCGCCAGAAGGGACAACGCTAAAGCAAAGGGAGCAACCAATATTTTCAGCAGTATCTTCATCTTCAAAACCTCCTTTATCTATCCTTCCTACCTCTATTTTATCATGCTTGCCCGGGGACATAAATGTTGCGAAAGATTAGTAAATCCTGTCCCAAACTTTTGGGTCATACTGGCCCGAAGTGGTAAAAAAAGAGCAGGGCGGCAAGCCCCGCAACGGAAGCCTGCCGCCCTCGTCTTACTTTGCCACCAGCTCGGAAAGCTCCCGCAGCACCTTTGACACCTCGCCCCACAGCTTTTCATAGTCCCGCTTCAATCCGTCGATTTCCTCCGGGTACACGCCATAGGTGTGTGCGTGTACGGCGACCTGATTGAGATTGTTGGAACAGCGCCGTTGCAGAGAGATCAGCTCTTTTACGGGCGTAAGGTCGATGTGCAGGATATACCCGTTCAGAGCCATTTTCCGTACATAAGCCCCGGCGTTGGAAATGCCCGCCTCGGCCATCCGTTCATGGATGGCTGCCAGCTCGTCCGGTGTTACCATGACGTGCAGATGGACATTCCGCTTGCGGTTCTCCATCAGCGTTCCAGCTCCCGGCCTTTCCGGCGTTCTTTGGGCTCCTTTACCTTATCCAGCGGTTTTGCGTCCAACTCCGGGGGCGTGGGCGGGATGGGCGTGTTGTTGGGTACGCCGTCGATCATGTTGCAGTTCTGCTCTGTGGAGAGCTCGGCGGTTTTCAGATAGTTGTCTTTTTCGTGCATGGCGATCCTCCTTTATCGTTCCTCATGGTTTTTATGGTTTCGCTTCTGGCCGGGTTCCTTCGGGGGTTCCTGCCCTCTGGTTTCATCTTTGAGCCGGGCAGTAATGGATGGGCGCACCCGGTCAGGATTGCCCGGTGCTGGTTTCAGCTCATAATCCTCCATCTGCTTTTCGGTCAGCGGCTTTGCGTAGGTCAGTTCGCCCCATGCCATCAGCCTGCCGTCTGCCACAGGACGCCGCCTGTCGTCATCGTAGTTGACGATGGAAAGAGGCTGGTTATCCGGCGGCTTCGGGTAAGTTCCTATGTCCACGGGCCGCTGGGTAGAATAATAGCGGTAAACGCCCTCCGGTCCCAGCTCGGTATGCTTGACCGCCGCATGGTAAAACTGCTGATAGTCGTCCACCCGGCGGTCAAAGTCCCTCTGCGCCCACGCCTGACTGGTTCCATAGCGGCCCCAGTAGTAATCCCGATGGCCGTTTTCCCCCTCGGTAAACTGCCAGGTCACAAAGGGGCTCGGCGCTCCCGGATTATGCCCCAGCGCAAAGCCGTGTCCGGTTTCAAAGGTGGCAGCTTTCAAAATCACATATCCTTGTACTGTCTCCAAGAGATTCCTCCTTTCTGTGCCTCGGGCCAACATGACCCGAAGTGCTGGATGTTACGAAATAAGAGGGCAGACCGGGGAGGAATGTAATAAGATATTCCCACCCCGGAAACACCCTCAAAAAAGCCCGGAATGTCAAGCCTTTGGAGGCGGCAAATCGTAACAGCCGCCCGGCCTTTTCTCCCGCATTTTCCTCATTCGTTCCCGGCTTTTCCGTCGGTTCCCTTCGGCCTTGCAGGCGTCGGAGCAGTAGGCTTGACGCCCCTCGGGCAAAAATGCCTTTCCGCAGACCGCACAGGCCCGCAACTCCGGGGAGATGCCTTCCGTTGTCAGCGCCGCTTGAAGCTCCGGGTTAAGGGGCAGGACAGCCTCACGGAAGTAACGGCAGTACGCCCCTGTCCAGCACTTGTGCAGCATATAGCAGGCACAGTCAAGAGGAAGGCACAGGCCGCTTTCCCGGTCATAGTTGGCACACATCCCCGTGACCAGAGTGCGGATTTTCTTCTTCTCGTCACGGGTCAGCTCCCGGGCGTCCATTTAAGACTTCGGGCCACGATGGCCCGAAGGGCGGGGCTCCACGATCAGCGCCCGGAACTTCTTCCTGCACTGTTTTTTCTTTCCTTTGCACTCCTTGTAGTAACGGCATCCCTTACAAGGGTCGTCATTGTCCCAGCCGGGGTGCGGTACTTCCTTCATCATTCGTTCAAAAGGGCTGCTTGTAAAATTCATTCTCATTCCTCCGTATCTTCCTCCCACGGCGGGGTATCTTCGTCCTCGGGTTCCTCTGCGATCTCCTCCAGCTCCCCGTCCTCATATTCGCAGTAATCATCCTCCAAATCCGAGGCCTCATGCTTCGGCTTGTAAATCTTGAAATAGTAACCAATTCCACCGCCGGCCAGCACCACCGCACCGATCAGGAGCAGAGAGAGAAGGGGGCTGTCCTTTTTCTCCGGCTCGGGTTCCGGTACTTCCTCCACCGGTTCGGTGGGCTTTGGCTCTGGCTCCGGGGTCACTTCTTTGGGCGGTTCCTTACCCTGTTCGGCAAGAGGCAGAAGGTCGTCTGTGGTAACGGTATTGAGGAAATAGACGTTCTCGCTGGTTTTCTGTTTGTCGATCACCAGATAAAACACGCTCTCATCTGCTGTGGTAATGGTGTAAAACTCTTTACCGTCCTCGTCGGTGGCGTTGTCCACCACGGTTCCCGTCCCGTCCGGGGTAAAGGGGTTCTGTGTTTCCGGCTCCGCTTCGGTTTCCGCCGGGGCGGGAGCTGTCTCCGGCTGCGGCTCGCTGCTCTGGGCGTAGGCCGGGACCGTAAAGATCAGGCAACACAAAAGGCTGGCAGCCATCGCCGCCAGCCTGCGGTATTTAATTTTCTTCATGGGCTGTGTCCTCCTTTTCGGGTGCCTCCGGCTTCGGGTCAGTATGGCCCGAAGCGGTAAGGCTGTTTTTGGGGTCATTCAGAAATGCCATCAGCTGGGCGGGCGTCAGTTTAAGGGAGCGCACCGCCTGCACGATCTGGCTGTTTTCTTCCTCCTGTTTCTGCTTTTCCAGCTCCCGGATTTTGGCCTGCCACTCGGCAGCCTTCTCCCGGGCTTTTTCCAGTTCCTTATCGAGCTTGTCGATTTTGTTCATGCAAGGACTCCTTTCCTCTGGCTCACAAACGCCCGAAGGCATAGAAATGTGTCTGCCAGTAGCTTGAATTGATGTTTGCGTATTGGATGGGCGAACCACAATGGAGCATCATCCCGTCGCCCACATAAATCCCCACATGGGATACAGGGCCGGGGCTGTCATAGGTTCCCGTGAAAAAGATAATGTCGCCGGGCTTTGCCTCGGAGGGGGAAATGATAGCACACTGATTATAAATGCCCTGCGCCGTGGTACGGGGCAGGTTGTGGACGCCGCTGGCCGTGTACACCCAACAGACGAAACCCGAACAGTCAAAGGAGGTGGACGGGCTGGAGCCGCCCCACACATAGGGCCAGCCGATGTACTTTGTGGCTTCTTTCATGAGCGCCGCAAAAGCCGGGTCATCCAGCGCCTCGCCGGGTATCTCATAGCTGGGGCCGGTATCTTCGCCGCCGTTGTAAATCCCTTCCCACAGATAGGGTTTGTTGCCTTTGAGCTGCTGCATAACGGTGTAGATTTCCCACTGCTGTTCGTTAAGCCTCGGCAGGATCACGGCGGGCAGCGTCTTGTTTGTGAGGGTCACATTGAGAATGTAATACTCATAGGGGACTTCCTCGGTGGTGGTTTCCCCGGTCTCCGGGTCGGTGCTGGTTTCGGTGCGGTAGCGTATCTCAACTTCCTCCGTCAAGGTCAGTTCATACTGCGCCTCGAAAATCTCCCGCAGCTCGTCCTGCACCTGTTCACGGAAATACACATGGTACTTTGCCGAGAGATAGGACGCCAGCTCATAGGGGTTATGGCCGATCTCGTCCACGGAATAGCGGTACTCGTCATAGCCGGGATGGGTGCTTTCGATGTTCGCTACCGTCTGCGCCAGCTCGTTTTCCAGCGCTGTGTAGTCCTCGTCCACCCCCAGCAGGTCCGTATCCTCCGAGGCGTAGGAGGTGCCGGATAACGCATTGGCAAGGCCGCTGCCAAGCGTGGGGAAGATGGAGCTTACCGCCGACACAAGAAAACAGAGCAGCAACAGCAGGAGCAGGACCAGCACCGCCACGGGATGACGGGTCACAAACTGCGCCGCCCGACGGGTCGCAGTTCCCGAAGCGGCAGCGGTTTTCTTTGCGGCCTTTGCACCCTGTTTTGCAGCCGCCTTTGCCTCTTTGGAATACCGGCGTTTCAGTTTCCATTTCTGCTGCACACGGGAAAGCGGATTGCTGGTAAGCTCCGGGTGCTCGGAGGCCATCTTCTGAAAATCCACATTGGCCCGGGCTTTTATGTCCTTCCGTTCCCACTTTGCCACCTTCCGGGCCGGGTGTTCCTGCCAGCGGCGTTTGGCATAGCGGGTCAGTTTCCGGGTTCCGGCCTCTGCGGCCAGCTCGGATTTATGGGCTCCTTCCACACCCACATTTTCATGCTCGACCTCGTGTATCTTGTTGTGGACATAGAACCATGCTTCTGTACGGACTCCCCGGACTGCCTTTTTTGCAAGCCCCGGCGGCTTCTTCGCTGCCCGTTTTGCCTCGGTCTTGTCCAGTTTCTCCCGGGCCTTTCCCAGCTTTCCCCCGGCGTGTTCCGCTTTTGCCTGTGCTTTCTGGTACTTGTCCTTTTTGCTCCCGGCCTTCTCGGCGGAACCCTCCGGCTCCTGTGCCTTGCCGGTATCCTGCGGCCCGCCCGCTTCATCTTCCTTCCTCATGCGGTCAGAGGGACGGCTTTTCCGGCTGTCCTCTTGAAACTTGCCGCTTTTGGACTTCGGGCCATCGTGGCCCGAAGGACTGTCCTGCCCGGTATCCTCGTCCTCAAACCGCAGGCGTCGGGATGGTGCGGGGGAAGGCCCTTCCCGTTCAGCCGGTCCGGGGCGATTGCCCCCGGTATCCTCCGTCGGCCCCGGCCTTTGAAAATTCTGTTTGTCCGGTTTCTTTCCGATGATGTATCCCTCCTTTCCAAACCTCGGGCCATCATGGCCCGAAGTGTGTTATGCCCGGTTCATTTCCTGTTTTTTGTCCTCCGGGCGGGTGGTCATAATGGCGTACAGCTCGGTATTCTGCGGGAAGCGGTCAACAAACGGGATGGTGGTGTTTCCGAAGAACAGCAGCCCTTCGCCGGAATTGGTATGGGTCACATAGGAAAGCTGGTGGGGGCTGATCCCAAGCTGTTTGGCTAAAATCTGCCGGTCCCCCTGTGCCTGCGAGAGCAGCACAAGGAAGTCCGAGTTTTCAAAGATGTTCTCAATCTCCGGGCTGGCAAGGAAATCCTTCACGTTCTGCGTTAAGGCGCTGGGTACGCAGCCCTTCTTACGGAGCATTTTCCAGATCGCCACACAATAGCTTGCCGTCAGCCGGTCACGCAGCAGCACATGGAACTCGTCGAAGTAGCACCATGTAGCGATACCGCGCAGGAAATTCATGGACACCTGCGAGTTTACCAAGTCCTGCATAATGAGCATGGCAATCGTCCGAAGCCCGGCCCCCAGCTTTTTCAGATCAAGGCACACAAGGCGGCGGTTCAGGTCCACATTGGTTTCATGGTTGAACACGTTGAGAGAGCCCGACACATAGATTTCAAGGGCAGTTGCCAGCCGTACCGCCTCGCCCTCCGGCTGGGAACAGAGCAGGTCATACAGGGTTTGGAGGGTCGGCATTTTGCTTGTTTCCGGGTCCTGCAAGTGTTCCCGGTACATCTGGCGTACACAGCGGTCAATGACGGTCCGCTCCACCGGCTGCAAGCCATCCTTGCCGCCGACGATCAGCTCCATCAGCGACAGGATAAAGTCGGCTTTCAGCGCCATCGGGTTTTCCTCGTCGAAGCTCAAATCAATGTCCATCGGGTTAATGTGGTGCGGGCTGTCCGGGGCGATCTCGATGACCTGTCCGCCCAGCCGCTTGATAAGGGGCGAGTATTCGCCCATCGGGTCCACCACGATAATCCGGTCACGGGTGGCAAGGAACACATTCACAAGCTCCCGCTTTGCGGCAAAGGATTTGCCGGAACCCGGCACACCGAGGAACAGGCCGTTGGGGTTTTTGAGCTTCTTCCGGTTTGCCATGATGACGTTATGGGAAAGAGCGTTGAGCCCGTAATAGACGGCCTCGCCGTCCATGCGGAGCTCCTGCGTCATAAAGGGAACGAAAATAGCCGTGGAGCTGGTGGTCATGCCGCGCTTGATCTCAATGCCGTTATGACCCAGCGGAAGGCTGGAAAGAAAACCATCCTCCTGCTGGAAGTCCAGCCGCTTCAAGGTGCAGTTGTATTTCTGGACGATACCCGACACCGTGAACAGATCATTGTCCAGCTCCCGGCGGGTCGGGGCCATGTTTACCACAAGGAAGGTCAGAAGGAACATTCGCTCATTCCGGCTCTGTAAATCTTCCAAGAGGGTCTTTGCGTCGTTGCTGTACGTTACAAGGTCGGGTGGAAGTATGTCCATGTCGTACCCTGACCGGGCTGCCTTCTTTTGTTCCTCCACCTTCATCTTGTCAATGTCGGAGACTTTGGCCTTGATGGATTTTACGGCGGCGGCCTGATCGACGGTCTGGATATGGAGGGTGATGGTCATTTCCGCATCCATTTCCAAAAGCTCCGCCAGCAGCTTGTCCGAGAGCTCCGAGGCCAAAATCTGCAAGTAGGAGGCAGCGCCCCAGGTCGTCCCCACCCGGAACAGTCGGCTGAAACGGAAATCGAAACTGTCCGGGGCGATAAAGTCTTTGGTGGAAAGCCCGGTTTTGGGGATCATATCCCATGAAAACCGGAAGGGGGAGCCGCTGCCGGGGTGGAGCTGCCCGTGAAGAAGCTCCAGCCGTTCCAGCCCCGAAAGGGATCGGCACTTGACGCCCAGCTTTTTGAAGTTCCCGCAAATGTCCGCCTCTACACGTTCCAGCCTTGCCCTGGCGGTGGAAAGGTCGTCCACATTCACGCCGAAGGTCAGGAGCTTTGTGCGGACAATGCCGTTGTTGCTTTTGGCGATCTGGTTTTCCAGCATTTCCACATACTCACACCGGACGCTGTTGTAATCATCGTCCTGCATGGGGATGTTCACGCTGTACCGGCTGCCCGGGCGGCTCCGGTGGTTGAGGAAGGAAAGCTGGAACGGAAGGCTGCTATCAAAGTAGTTGAGGCAGGCGCTCCACCCGTCAAAGATGGCCGCCTGATCTTCGGACTGTGCGAGCTGGTAGTTGATGTCCTCGTATTCAATGGTCTTGGTGTAATAGCGGTCCGCTACCCGGCACACCCCGTCCCGGTACATTTCCCGGTAAGGGAGGGTCTGCTGGGCGGTGGTGGGAATGTTCTTTCCCTTTGTGAACAGGCCGAGAAGGCTCTGCTTTTCAGGCTTTTTGCCTGCGGGCTTTCCGGCCCTTCTGCTGTTTTGCAATCGGCTGCGCCTCCTTTCTGGCGCTAAGCAGCGCATAGAAGTTTTCGGTTTTGTAAGGCCGCACACGGGGATAGAGGAACCGAGTGCGGATGATGTTTTTCAGCACTTTTTCCAGCGGCAGACCGTCTCGTTCATACATAGCCAGAAAGAAGAACGGGAGCATGAGGCCGATCATCAGGAACATGGCGGCACTGTTCCCGATACTGCCACGGGAAAACAGGTAAGCCGGGAGGCCCACCGCCGCCGCGCTGGAAAAACAAACAAGCTGGCGCTTCGTTAGGTTGAAGGCCAGCTTTGTCTTGATTTTGGAAAGGTCTTTTGGTACTGGCACATAGGCCATTTTGGTACACCTCCTTTACTGCTTCGGGCCAGCATGGCCCGAGGTTATCTTGCGGCTTCTTTGGCCGGGGCTGTGCTGCGGGCAGCTTCGACGGCTTCTCGTCCGCTCTGCCTTGCCCGCCAGTATTCGGGATTATACTGCCGGATGGACTGATTGAGCTTTTCTTCAAACTGTCCTTTGTCCTTAATGCGGTCAGGGATGTTCCACAGTTTTTTGTCCAGCAGCTCCCGGAGCACCACACTTTCCTGTGCGTCCTCCTCATAGCAGATATAGCCCTTATCCTTGAAGCCGCACTTTTTCGCCGCTGGGGAGAGGACGGCGGCTACCTCATTTGCCACCATCGTTCCGCCGTGGCTGGCGGTAGATACCAGAAACACCCCCGGACAGAGGGTTTCACAGCTCTGCACCTCGCCCCACGGGGAACTTTTCGGCGCATGGAACATTCCGCCCGTCCGGCTCCGGTCCGCCTGCATGAGCGCCGCCTTTTCTAAGATGGCTTTCAGTTCCGGGGAAAAATAGGCATATTCCCGCAGGACCCGGGCGGCCTCCCCGCCGCAGGCGTTCATCAACAGGGTATAGGCGTCGCTGTCCGCTTTGGTACAGCGGCCCAGCAGTTTTCCGTCGTAATAGCAGGCCGCGTCATAGCCCGTCCGTTTGCGTGGCATGGTTCCCGCCTCCTTTCTGCTTCGGGCCAGCATGGCCCGAGGTCAACGCTCTGCGCTGCGGCTGGGCTTTTCCTTCGGAGGCCGTTCTGCCTTTGCCTGTTCGGCAGCCGCTTTTCCGGCTTTGAGTTGGTCGCTAATGGACGCACGCCCCACAGAGCCGCGCTCCGCCATCTGTTCCAGCTTTGCCTCATAGGCTTGCAGAACAGCGGTGTTGAGCTGTTCCCGGAACTCCTTTGTGACAGGGTAGGCCATATCCCGGTAGCCGCCTTTGCCGTCTGGCTGGCTGGGCATCCCAAGAAAGAGCCCCTTGCTGCCCTGTACGATTTTCAGATTTTCCACCACAAAACAGTCATTGAATTTCACGCTGGCAAAGCCCATCAGATTTTTCACAGGTTCGATGACCCGCACGCTTACATCCAGCTTCAACGGTGCGGCCGGGGTGGTGTTTGCAACCTTTTCCTGCATGGTTTCCTCCTTTCCGGCGGGAACAAGGTTCCCGTCCTTGTAGTCATAGCCTTCCGCCCGGAGTGCCGCCAGCGTGTCCGCCGATACGCACCCGGACAGTTTCAGATCGGTTTCCACCATAAAGCGCATGGTGTCTGCTTTAGAAAATTCTTCGGGGAGCTTTCCGTAGAAAGCCGGGTGCGGCTGTCCGTCCGCACCCTGTTTGTAACGCCGAGGCATACCGCCTCCTTTCCTCTTCGGGTCAGCATGGCCCGAAGTCTTTTAATGGCAGCCGAAGATGGATTTTGCAAGACTGCCTGTTTTGAATAAGGTAAAACACAGCAGCACCGTATATCCCACACAGCCCCAGATTGCCCCGATGGGGTCGCCGTCGGTGGCGATACTCTGGATCAGCACCGCATAGATGGCGACACAGACTAAAATCAATAGGCCTTGAAAGCCTACTGCAAAGAGGGAGCGGAAATAGTTCTGCCCCATGTGTCCGGTTTCCCTGTTGGGGACTGTGGCAAACGGGATAGGCGCTAAACTTGTGAGTAAATAAATTTCAATCATACGGCCATATACGATGACGAAGATCACGATGTTTAAGGCAATCATGGTAAGCTGGATCAGGAAGGATTGTAGCCAGAGTCCGAACAGAGGACCTAACTCCATCGCCTCAAGCTCTGTCCGCAAACTGTCCAGCACATCCGGCGTGATCTCTGTCCCGTTCTGGATAATGCCCGCTGACTGCTGTATCACATGCTGGCTCACATCAAAGACCGCCAGCACGATATTGAAGGTGTTCGTCAGGATCATCACAGCCACAAAGGTTTTGAACACCCACTTAAAAAACATCCATGTGTCAACTTCATGGAGGTTGTTGCGTTCTATGAGCATCTGTATCAGCTCATAAGTCATTACAAAAGTGAGGATGACCCCGGCGATTGGCAGGATGGCAGTTTCAGAGATCTGTCGTATCATGGAAAAGACCCCGGCGTTCCAGTCCGCCGGGGTCGTGCCTACCTGTGTGGCGATCTCGCCAACGCTCTGATTGACGTTATCGAAAAGGCCATCCAGATTTCCCATGATACCATCGACGAGCAGACCTTTCAGCCATTCAACGATTGCGTCGATGATAAAGTCCATACATCAGCTCCTTTTCTGGAAAAGGGACAACGGGTGACACTTAGCTGAACAGGCCGGACAGCAGAGGGATAAGCTGAAGACCGATCAGAACGACACCGCCGCCAGCCATGAGCTGCTTAATGCCCTGTGATTTTGCCGCAGGGTTGTCCGACCCGTAACCTTCCAGAAGGTTGATGACGCCCCATACCGCCAGACCGGCACCAAGAGCCATAACCAGAATTTTGAGAATGTCGATTGCCTGATTGAAAAATTCCATATACGTTCCTCCATTTTGTTTGTTTGATGGTTTTGGGTACAAAAAAAGCCGCCCACATCGGCGGCGCTTCGGGTCATCATGGCCCGAAGTTACACGAACTCGTCGCTGTCCAGATCATCGAAGTTCAATAGGTCAGCTTCTTCGTCTGTGTCGGAGCCATCCACTTCGTACACCGTGTATTCGTCCTCCGGCTTTAGTCTCAATGGCCGGTGGCGGAACAGGCTTTCCAAGCGGAAGGCGTTTTTCTTTTTATCAAATTCGGCTGTGTACTTGTAATTCGGGTGCTTTTTCAAGTCATACTTCGGGGACAGGAAGGGCGGGAGCCCCCGAAGCTGCAAGATACATTTATCCCCGGGCATGGTGGTGATCTCGCTGGTGGTCATCAGCTCCCGGCCAAGCCGCTGCATATTCTGGCTGTAACTTTCAGACTGTCCACGGCTTCGGCCCTCGGTCTGCATAGAGATGGTGGCCTTGCCCAGCCAGTTTTCCGAAATATCCTTTAGGGTGGAAGCCTCCCGGCCTCCGAGGAATACGATACTGTCCATGTTGCCCATGATGGTTTCGGAATGGTCTTTGTACAATGCCTTGCACTGGCTCATAGCCTGATAAAAGAGCGTCAGGCTAATCTCCCGGGAGCGGATGACGGCCACAATTTTTTCCAGCCCCGGCACCTGCCCGGTGTTGGCAGCCTCGTCCCACAGCACCCGCACATGGTAGGGCAGACGCCCGCCATAGGTGTTGTCAGCACGTTCACACAGAAGGTTGAACATCTGCGAGAAAGCAAGGGCAACCAAAAAGTTGTAGGTGGTGTCCGTGTCGCTGATAAGGAAGAACAGCGCCGATTTTTCGTCCCCCAGCTTATCAAGCTCCAGCTCGTCATAAGACATGATCTCCCGAAGCTGGGGAATATCAAAGGGAGCCAGTCTTGCACCGCAGGAAATCAAGATGCTTTTGGCTGTCTTGCCGCTGGCGAGCTTGTATTTCTTATACTGCCTCACGGCGAAGTGCTGGGGGCTGCGGCGTTCCAGCCCGTCAAACATATAGTCCACCGCGTTTTTGAAGGTTTCGTCATCCTCCCGGACTTCCATGCTGTTTATCATTTCCACCAGCGTATTCATGTTGCGTTCTTCCTCCGGCCCCTCAAAGACGATGTAGGCCACAAGGGCACAGTACAAGAGGGTTTCTGCTTTTGTCCAGAACTCGTCGCCCTCCTTGCCGTCGCCTTTGGTGTTGGCAATCAGGGCGGTAACAAATTTCAAAACATCGCTTTCCGTCTTGATATAGGCCAGCGGATTGTAGTGCATGGATTTTGAAAAGTCGATACTGTTGAACACCCGCACCCTGTATTTCTCCCGTTGCAGAAACCGCCCGCACTGGTCGAGAGTGCCGCCCTTCGGGTCTACCACCACATACGAGGAATGGGCTTGAAGGAGCTGCGGGGTCAACCAGAACCTTGTCTTTCCCGAGCCGGACGATCCGATGACACAGGCGTTTAGGTTCCGGGCATTGGCGAGTATCTTCGGACGGGTGTTCATGGTAAGGAACTCCATCCCGGTCAGAATGACATTGTTCTGAAATTTAGGGTCTACAAACGGCTTTATATCCTCCTTTGTTCCAAAGCGGGCAGTGCCGTACTCTGCATCCCGCCGGAATTTTTTCGCCTGCCTGATCTTTGACTGTATCAGCAGATACACCCCAGCCGCACCGGCAAGGCCCACCAGCAGGTCAATACCTCCCAGCCCCGGCCAGTAGGTTTCAAAGGCTTTGGGGAAGGTATCGAGCATCCCCATGAGCTTTGTCCCGAAGTCTGTGCCGGGGGCGATCCGGTATGCCGTCCCGATTTTGGAGAAGAACCAGAACACAAAGAGGTACGGCAGGTTTGGGAGCACATATTTTCTAATCTTGTCACTCAACGTCCGTCCTTCACCGCCTCTCTGGTTCGCTGCTTTTCCTTTGCCTGCGTCCTGATCTGCTCCGTGAATTTCCGAAGCTGGCCGAGGATGGAAGCCTTGTCCTGCTCTTTGTTCAGCACCTTTGCGCTGTACTTCTGGAAGGCCGCCGTGATAGCGTCCGCCTGATTGGCTTTGAAGAACAGCAGGTAATGACCGGGGCTCACTTTATGGAAAGCGTAGTCCACATGGAACTCCTTTGCGATCCGGTCAAAATCCTTTGGGGCTCCCACATAGGGCATGGCGCTTTTGCCGCCATAGTGGTTCATCAGCTTTTTTACACTCTGGCGTCCCTGCGGGGTCAGCGCCTTCCGGTGGTGCTTTTGCAGCGCCCGCGCTACCTTCCCAAGAGCGGCAGCCAGCACTTTTCCCGTGAGCTTCGTTGTCCTGATTGAAAGGGCAACCGTTTTTTGGTTTACTTCTTCCTGCATAAAACCTCCTTTCCGTCGGGGTTCCCGCTATCCGGGAGGCCCCCGTACAATCTCGGGGAACAGAAAACCTCGGGCCAATGTGGCCCGAGGCTTACCGCTCGGCATCTCTGCCGGACGGAGCTTTCTTTTCCGGCTCCGTCTGGACTTTTTCGCCCTGTTCCCGCATGGTCTGCAAGATAGAGGGCTTCTTTTGAAGCCGGGAGGGCTTTTCGCCGGACAGCGGCTTGATACATTCCAGACGGTCAGCCGCCCGGATGGCGTTGTCTGTGAGCTGCCTCTGCCATGCGCCCACGCTGGGAGCCCAACGAAAGCCGCTGCTTTTCAGCTCGGCCCGGGTGTCCGCGTCAGGCTTTCCGTCAAAGAACACCTGCAAGCGGTTGTCCTCCCGGTTCATTTCCACACGACCCCCATCGAACTCCCAGCCGGAAAATTCCTGCTGTGCCTGTTTGGAAAGCTGTTCGATACGGGCCTTTACCCGGCGGATCTCCGCATTGTTGTTGGTTAGCTGGTAGCTTTCAAAGGGCCTCGGGTCGCTTCGCCAACTTGACGCCATGCTTGCTTTCAGCTTTTCAATCTGGTCCAGCGACAGCAGCGCACAGCCGTCCAGCTTGCCATGCTTGCGGTAATAGGCGTTGACCTCCTTCATAATGAGCTGGGAGCGTTCCAGCCCGTCCAGCTTCTTCTGGAGCTTTTCAATCGCTGCCGGGTCATCGGCGCTGATCCCGCCCATGCCGGTGCTGCGTATCTTATCCAGCAGCCCTTGAATATGCCGCCATTCCTCCATGTTGCTGTCCCGCGCCCGGTTCTGTTTTTCCTTCTTTCCCACCGGGAAATTGGCAGGTCCGGCGATCATCACAGAGGGAACCCTTGCGTCAATGGCAAAGCCCTGGTTCATGTTTTCGGCCAGCTTGCGGGCGTAGGTGTCTAACAGATGGTCGATCTTCTCATGGTACATGGGGTCCACCCGGGATTTCTGCTGTTCCGCTATGGCGGCGGCCTTGTCCACCATTGCCCGGTATTCCGCCGTTGCGCTCCCTTCCTTGTAGTCGGAAAAGCTGTTCATTTCTTTTGCCCGGCGGGCGGCCCCTTCATTGATAGGATAATAGTTGATGGTATGCACCTCCTTCATGCTTCGGGCCATGCTGGCCCGAAGTCTTACCGTTCTTCATGGGAAGTCTCCGTCTTGTCCTTTTTCGGAGCGGGTGGGGCTTCTTGAAACCGTTTGAGTGTAGCGAGAATGGAGTGGACAGGCTCGGCCTTTTCAGGATAGGCAAATATCCGGTGTTCCGGCGGAATGTCCTGCGGCCCGTGGTAATACTCCTTGAAGCCCTCCGGGACTGCCGACACATACCCACCGGGAGCGAATACGCCGCCCTCGTTGATACGCACATCCCGCCCGTATGCCTCATAATCGAAGTAGTTCTGAATGTGCTCCGGTATGTCGATAGTCCCAAGCTCGTCGGCGTAAAGACGGCCCAGCCCTTCATCATCGGAAATATCCGGGTAAAAGCGGTAAAGGTCAAGGTTCTGCGTCAGGTTTATCAAATCCTTCACGCTCCTTGTGTGGTTTCCCAAGACAAGAGCGGCTTCAAAGGTTTCCAGTCCGCCCTTATCCCGTACTTCCAGCAGGGCGTGGCCCAGCTCGTTCAGCTCGTCGATGTTCTCACATTCGTAGAGATAATCGTAGAGCCCCAGCACATCACTGTCAAAGCTGGTAAAGAACACTTCGCTGTACCGTTTCCCGTCTATCCCGATTTTGGCAAGGGCGGCCTGCAACTCCTGTGTCGTCATGGGGAAATGTACCGTTGTCCCTACCTCAATCCCCATTAAGGGGTATAGGGCTGTATTGGTTATATAGGCTTCAAACATGGGCTCATTCCTCCTTTCCGGCCCGGTCAGCCAGCACCTCATAAATCCCGGCCATAATGTAATCGGCGCAAGGGAGGGCAATCGCGTTTCCCAGTGCCTTGTAGCGTTGCAGAGGCCGGATCTCCACGCCGTCCGCCCCGTACTTTGTCCAGCCCTCTGGCAGCCCCATCAGCCGTTCGCTTTCCGTTTCCGTCAGAAAACGGATACAGCCGCCCTTCGGGTCGCCCTCATACCAGAAGGCAAAGGGCGTTACATCACTGGCTAAAAGAGTGGGAAAAGGGTCAGTTGGTAATCCGAAGCTGTTTCGGAAGGCCGTTTCTTCCTGCCTTTTTGCCGCTCCCCGCATACGGAAGCACTGAAAGGGGTGGATGACTGGTATCTGCCGCCCTGTTTCAAAAGAAGCTGTTCGATCTCCTTCGGCGGCGGCCCACCCGCCCTCTCCGCAAGGCGGAGGAAGTGGGAGCATTGGACGGGGCTTAAATAGTATGTCTGCGGCACGTCTGCCTCCAAAATCCGCCACGACGAAAATCCGCTGCCTTCGTGCCAGCCTTCGGGAGCCTGCCCAATACTGGGCGTCCATGAGTCGCCAGCACACATCAGGCGTTCCCCCTCGCACCATTCCGGCGTTTCCCCATCTTCCCGAAGGAGGCATTGGAACTTCGGTGTCCGAGAAGGCGGATAAGACGGCTCTAAAGTCCATCCGGTCATTTGTAGAAAACGCTCCCATGACGTTTTCCCAAACAGCGATAGCTGGATATAGGTTATCAGTAGCATCCCTCATTTCCTGTATGATACGAAACGCCTGATAGAACAGGCTTGATTTTGCCCCGGCAAGGCCGGAGCGGTTGCCGATCAGAGAAAGGTTCTGACAGGGGGAACCGAAGGTAATTACATGAACCGGCGGGATTTTCCCGCCGTCCACCTTCGTAATATCCCCCAAATGCACCATGTCGGGAAAGTGCCTTTTGGTTATAGAGATGGGCGCTTTTTCAATCTCACTGGCCCATACCGGACGGATACCGCACCGGGAAGCAGCCAGAGGGAACACGCCAATCCCGTCGAAAAGGCTTCCCAGCTTAATGTCCGGCATGGCCCGGGGTGCCGTGTCCCTTCACGGCAAGCACCCCTTCCAGTGTGGTCGCCGCAATGCCCAGCCGCCCGGCAACCGCAATATCATTTTTTACATCCTCGTCCACAGCGCTGCCGCAGACAATCAGGGTGTGGGAGCGCCGCAGCATATCCCGGCGCATATCAATCCCAGCCTTGTGTTCCTCGGGAACGCTGTCATTCAAAAACAGCGGCAGATACAAGAGCGGGCAGATCGGGGAAAAGCCCGCCTCATAAGCAAGACGGCAGTAGTGGGCCGCCAGCTCCATATCAACATCCGGCTCGCCGCTCCATGCGGCGGTCAGGTATGCTAAAGGTCGTTTCATTGGTTGAGCCTCCATTTCTGTTTTGGTTTAGGGAAAAGCAAGAGTTCGCCCAACCCCTCCGCCCCTTCCCCCGGGAAGGGGAACGGCTCTGGAGAATTTATATCCCCGTCGCTTGACCGGGAAAAAGCATAACCGGGAGAAATCCGTCAAGGGTGCCTCTGGCACCGCCTGCGGCGGCGCTGCCCTTGACTGATTTTCCCGGCTATGCTACGGAATAACTGGCGACGGGGAATCATTTATATCTCCAGAGCTTCGGGGCGCGGGGCAGAGCCCCGCAATCCTCGGGCCATGCTGACCCGAAGTTTGGGCTTACTTTTCCTGTTCGGTTTTCTTCTCCGGCTTTTCATGTTCCTTCTGCTGACCCTTCCAGTCGTCCAGCAGCTTGATGATCTGGTCCTTCATTTCCCTCGGCGTAGTTTCCTTGCCGAAATACTTGCTCAGTTCCGCACCTGTCAAAATCACTTTGTCTACCTCCTTTTTGTCCTCCATCATAATGCCGTCGATCACATCCCCGTTGAGCAGCTTCTTTTCGTCCAGCTCACGCATACGCTTTGCCTGCGCCTGTGAAGGCGAGGACTGCTGGCTGTCAATGGCGACGGCGATATAGTTCTGGTTCTTCTTGCCGATATAGGAAAGCTCCACCGCCGTAGTAAAGCCCAGCTTTTTTTCATCCATCAGCTTCATCAGGTCGGGAACCAGCTCATTGAGCCGGATATACCGCTGCACCTGCTTGACCGCCATCTTATTGCGCTCGGCTACAATTTCGTTGGAGCGTTTTCCTGCGTCCTTCGGGTCAATCTGGCCCGAAGTGCGGGAGCCCTGGTGCTTGATGGCCTCAAGCTGCATTTTCAAGGCTTTGGCCCGCTCACTGGGGAGGATTTCTTCACGCTGGTTGAGATTGTCCTCGACCATCTGCGTGATGGCTTCATCGTCCGTCAGATTGCGAACAATACAGGGCATATCCGCATATCCGGCAAGCTCGCTGGCCTTCTGGCGGCGGTGGCCGGACACGATCTCATAGCCGCCATCCTCACGGGGACGGACGATAGCGGGCTGGGTCACGCCCTTGTCCTTGACGCTGGACACCATAGCCCGCATTTCTTCATCATCCCGAACCTCAAAGGGATGGTTCTTGAAGGCGTGAAGCTCGTTCAGCTTGATATAGACGATCTGTTCCTTGCCCCGGCGTGGTGCATCCTTCGGTTTTTCGGGTTCCTTCGGAGCGGGAGCGGCCTGTACCGTTGGCGCCGTTTTTTTCTCCGGTTCCTTTTTGACCGCATTTTCCGGTTTCTGTGCGGGAGCTTCGGGCTTCGGGGTTGCGGCCTTGTCCTTATCTGCTTTCGGGGGACGGCCCCGGCGCTTCGGCTGTTCCGGCTCTTTGGGTTTTTCCTCCGCTTTCTTCGGAGCCTCCGGCTGCTTTTCCGGTTTTTCCGTTTTTGCCGGGGCAGGCTTTTCCCCGCTGGGAGCTGCCGCCCGTTCCTCGACCTTCTTTTCCTTCATAATTTCAGCGAAGTTATAGACGGAAACCTGCGGGTTCTTTACCTCCGGTTCCGTCTTTTTTTCCGGCTCCGGAGAAACGGAAACCTTCTCCGGCTCTTTTGGGGGAGCGGGAGGCGTTTCCTTGCCCGGCCCGCTATCCGTTACCGGCTGTTCCGGCGTTTTTGTGGTTTTATCATCTGCCATAAGCATTTACCTCCTGTTTTTTGGCATGAAAAAAGAGGCTCAACTTTTCAGTCAAGCCCCCGTGGGAAGTTCCTCCTTTCTCCGCCATGATACAAAAATACCGCCCGTAGTCTCGTTTGGGCGGTACTTTGTGTAAGATTGGCAGTCCATTATTAAGTTTTTTATTATGTTCCCTTTGTACACCGTTGCAATCTTTCTAATTGTTCTACCGTTAACGAAAGTTCATACTGTATTGCTCCTCCTTTCCCCCATCCTTCAACTGCTGCTTCTCCTTTATATGAAGCCAATCTACTATAATCTCCTTTTAGTAAAATTTCATATACAAAAAGGCTGCAGCGTCCGATATTACCGGATGTTGCAGCCGATCTGTCATTACATAAATGTTACTCCGTGTTAGACTCTAGCTTTGCGACCTTACGTTTCCATAAGTGTGCCCTTTTATACGCAAAATTTTATCGTATTTGCATTTTTATGTCAATTTTTAGGTTGGTAATGTTAAAAGCGCATTGCGTGTATAAAGCGTAAATTTACTTCCGTAGATAACTGAACCATTAAACGTATTACTTCCGTAAATTACCTCAGTTTTTTAATACATTTAATGCCCTTAATCTTGTAATAAAATTATCTAATGCCTCTTCCTCTGTTTTAAACTTTTTTTCTGAACCTGTTATTTTACTTGCTCTCTCATCAGTTGCATATACCAACCATTGCTCTGCAACATTCATAATTACCATTTCATTCTCTTTATTTTCCCTTTTTTCAAACAGATTTCCTCCTTTTAAACTCTCTTCATCAATAATCTGTTTCACTTCTTCTACTGTCATTATACTTTCCTCCACTATTTCCTATTTCTGCATTTTTTAAGTTTTTTCTGAACCTCCTATGTCACTTGTTCTCATCAATTACAACACACTTTACTTAATAATATCATATATCTCTTTTTCACTTAATGTTTCTTCAAATATTGCTTCATACCCTCTAACTCTTTCTAATATCACTTTTAAATACACCGCTTCATTATAAAACCTTTCAAACACAAACGGAGCTTCTTCATTTTCTTCGATATACTCACATTCACCATTTGGTCCAAGCAAATAAATATTATATTTATTTGACCCTTTTTCCTCTAAATTAATTTTTAATTTTTGTGGATTCATAATTGAGTAATAACTTTCACCAATATGTAACTTCATTATTTCATTAACATCTGAAAGTTTTACCACACCTTCTATTTTCTCTAAACCACTGTAATCTATTCCTTCACTAAAAAAACCTTTTATTGCAATTGCAAAATTTGTTTCCATTTCTTTTTCTGAATAATATTCAGCTATTTTTATGCGCTCATTCCTTTGTATGCAATAAAAATAAAATATTTCTTTTTCTTCTTGCAAGACATAAGATGTCTCAACATCATATATAATTGTTATTTCATTTTCATTTGAAACAATATTTAATTTTTTTCCGACATATTCTTCTAACTTTTTAAAATATACTTTTTTTAAATTAATACTCATTCTTCTCCATATCTCTTAAATAGCGTATCAGCTGGTATAACCTCAATTTATTCATTTCAAGGCAAATTTCTTTCTATCTTTAATATTCATGACAACCTATTCCTTACTTACTGCCATCTAACATGAATATAATGTCCGAACTGCTAAGTCCTTCATCTATTATTCCCTTCTCTAAATATTTGCTATAAAGATTTATAAAAAGTTTTATGCTAAATACCCAATTAAACATTATCATGCAGGTATTTCTTTTGTTTAAAAGTTTTAATGTACCATATATTTTTTTACCATCCGGATTGCTTACATATACATCATACACCTCTCCCTTCCTTTCAACATTTACAGCATATCCACTTCCTTTACTATAAAATTCCTTAGAAACTCTATTTTCTTTAAAGACTTTATACATATCTTCTAATTGTACATTGTCCTCATATAAAACATCCGTTTTTCTTCTAATAGCAGCAATCTTTTTCATAACTACATTTGTTTTTATTTCATGCAAAAAGAAGTACTTTATTGCCTCACCCTCATATTCAAACCTAGCCTTCTCCTCTACCTTTCCTCTTTTATGTAATACTAGTTTCCATTCCCCCTCTTCCCTTAAAAGTTCTGAATAATATTCCATATCCTGCATAATTTCTGTATACCCATTAGTTTCTTCTTTTATTATGATTCCTTCCTCTTGAAGAATCTTTAACATTTGACTTTTATTCATTTTTTTCCTTCCATCTACTTAGTTTAAAATTCTTATATGTCCATAATATTCAAGATTTTCTAATGTCGCTTCTACCAATTCACCTGTTGGTGTTTCAATTTTTTATATAAAAAAGGCTGCAGCGTCCGATATTACCGGATGTTGCAGCCGATCTGTCATTACATAAATGTTACTCCGTGTTAGACTCTAGCTTTGCGACCTTACGTTTCCATAAGTGTGCCCTTTTATATGCAAAATTTTATTGTATTTGCATTATTACGTCATTTTTATTACAATTTAATTGTTCACGTTATAATTCTATCTTCTCTTTTTCCTCTATAATCTCCACGTCTTGCCTTGGAAATTTTCCCTCATAATAATATTTGTCGCATCTTTGTAACCCCAAGGCTCCTGCTACTTTACAATCTGCTGTTCCCACAAAATAATACTCTTCATTTTCTTTTTCTACGTTAACTTTATAATTATTTATTACCGCATATGTTGCATATCTGTACAACTCTTCTATTTCTTCTAATGAAACTCTTTTACTATAAACACCACTTCCGTTTTTATCTATAAATGTTGAGTCGATTATTTTATCATTTTTAGTAAGGATAATTGTATTTCCATCACTATCCCTATTTACCTTAAATTCATTTCCATTATATATACAAAATCTACCGTTTTTTATCGTTCTTCCCATAATTACAATACACTTATTATATTTTTTCTTTTAATACTTCAATTTCCGCCTCATTTTTATTAATCCATTTTTGATACATCCCCTTATCTATGCACTCCATCCCTAAACGAATCCACTCTTGGTAATCACCATTCATTGTTAATATTAAAATTTGTTTTTCCGTTTCATCAACTACTATAAACTTATATCCTTCATAAACAGCATATGTTTTTTTATCATATATTTCCTCAATTTCATCTTTTTGAACATACTTTATATATATTCTATTATTTCCAATCTCTTTTTCTACAAACCCCTCTTTTTTACTAGCATCATCCTCTGACCGCAAAACAATTCTACCATCTTTTTTAATTCCAGCAGAGTATTCGATTCCCTTGTAAATTGCAAAAGTAATATTTCTCATTTTTCCTCCCTTTAGATAAAATTTTATATACAAAAAGGCTGCAGCGTCCGATATTACCGGATGTTGCAGCCGATCTGTCGTTACATAAATGTTACTCCGTGTTAGACTCTAGCTTTGCGACCTTACGTTTCCATAAGTGTGCCCTTTTATACGCAAAATTTTATCGTATTTGCATTTTTATGTCAATTTATAGGTTGGTAATGTTTTATTACAATTTAATTGTTCACGTTATAATTCTATCTTCTCTTTTTTCTCTATAATCTCCACATCTTGTTTTGGAAATTTTCCCTCATAATAATATTTGTCACATCTTTGTAACCCTAGAGCTTCTGCTACTTTACAATCTGCTGTTCCAACAAAATAATATTCTTCATTTTCTTTTTCTACATTAACTCTACTCCCCTTTATAACTCCATAAGTTTGACAATCATATGCCTCTCCAATTTCATTTGGCAAAATCACCTTACTATACACTCCACTATTATATTTATCAACAAATGTTTCATCAATTATTGCTCGATTTGTTGTAATTATAATTAAGTTTCCATCGCTATCCTCATTTAATTCGTACTCATTATCATTATATATACAAAATTCACCATTTTTTATCATTTTCTATTTTCCTTTCACTTCTTTAAAATGTTTACCATCGAATATTGCAACAACAGTATCTTTCTCATTTATAACCTTATGCAGTTCTGCTCCTTTATTAGGCTTAACTCTTACACTCAATTCCCATTCTGGTACAATTGCTCCGTTTCTTGCACCAGTAAACCCATTTAATGTACAAGGTGGACCATCTACGTTAGTTCCACCAAACACTTTCCCATATGGTATCTCTATTTTATTTGTTCTTTTTGTTTTAAATTTAATATATCCATAAGCATCTCCACCTTCCGGATATGGTCTTACACCATCACCTGTTACATAATCCAGTCGCGATGACTCCACAACATTATCATATCCTTTTATGTGTGATACATCATCATATCTTGCCACATAACCGCCAATTGCAGCCCATCCATCTTCTCCTATATACTTGTCTATATCCGAAGCCGGTATTGTCTTTTGAATATAAGTGTTAGCATCTATCTTTGGAACTGCCTCGCGTATTGCCTTCATCTGTGCGATTTGCTCCTTTGTTAAATCCTTTATATCCGTCAATCTTAACTTATTAAATTCTTCTAATGTTAATCCCTGTTGTTTTAACACTTCTCCCAAATTTTTATTTGCAAAGCTAGACTTTGTTGTTTCATCCAACGCATCCCCGATTTTTTTAACCTCAGCATCGCTCAGCGTCTTCGACCCAATCTCTATCCCATCTGCATTTTTAAATAACAGCTTATTTCCCGAAATACTTACCGTGATTCCTGCTGCAAGACTCAGCATCATTGTTATAGGCACCGGCCAGTCAAAGGTTTCTCCCAGTGCTCCCACACCACAGGCTGCTGTATTTCCTGCAAAATCTATCAGAGCTGTTTTTCCAAATGCCTTAAGTCCTTCTTTTAACCCCATTTCCGAGAACTTTGTTGCTGCAATGGCTCCTCCAAGTGTAACCAAATCCACCACTGCAAAAACCACCTTAAGTCCACGTTCCATGTCTGTCAGGTCTTCTCCGGTTATCAGGTCTTCTCCAATACATGACTCTATAACAGGTTTGATAATTGTGATATCTAACACGGACGAAACAAAGTTTAAAAATGGGTTACTGCTGTCATGGGTAAATTCTCCCTGCCTATAAAACTGCTCCAAAAATTCCTGTTGGGTAAGATTGTTGTCTTCTCCCAAAGCTCCAGATGCTTTCATTGCCTCATACTGTGCTGCAAAAATACTTGCAAAATCTTCTACACTTCCATTGGTATACGATATATGAAGCCCATTTCCATCCGCCTTTCCGTCAGAAGTTCCAATAAAATCTGCAAAAGTCAGCTTTGCTTTTTCCTGTTCTACCATGGTTCCGGCATATCCCATTCCGCCGGTTATATAATTGTTTTCTGTCAGTCCCAGTGTATTATCTACCTCAAAGTCTTCCAGATGGATTCGGCTGATTGTTTCTGTAGCAT
>ERZ791879.618-NODE-618-length-25054-cov-19.487019_pt1 | contig 25054 bp, 15 predicted proteins | sample MGYA00510162_ERZ791879 | MGnify/ENA primary metagenome ERZ791879 (study PRJEB30046, sample SAMN00792113) | human gut metagenome | study: EMG produced TPA metagenomics assembly of the A metagenome-wide association study of gut microbiota in type 2... | reverse complement strand
GCCGCATTCTTTCGTCGGGGTTCCCGTCGAGCGTGACGCTCCGGGAACCCCTTTTTTTGTCTTTTGGTTCGTGTTTCCCGCGGAGCGCGGGAGGCTCCCAATCCACAACACCCTTGCATCGCATGGTCCGTCAGCGTGACTGTTAGTAATGATGTGATGAGGCTCACGCGTTACGCCCGCGCGGGTTCCAGAGAATCACGTTACGATGGAAAACGGCAGAAGCCCGATAATTGACAATCAGCGAAAGGACCGATGATGACTCTCCTGCAGCATGAACTGACCGATTTTAAGGTGAACGCGTTCCAGAACAACGAGTTCCATGAGGTGACCAAGGCTGATGTGCTCGGCCACTGGTCCCTGTTCTTCTTCTACCCGGCTGATTTCACCTTCGTGTGCCCCACTGAACTTGAGGATCTGGCCCGCAACTACGCCAAGTTCAAGGAAATTGGATGCGAGGTCTACTCTGTCTCCTGCGACACCCACTTCGTGCACAAGGCATGGCATGACGCCAATGAAAAGATCGCCAAGATTCAATATCCGATGCTTGCCGACCCGACCGCTCTATTGGCCAAGGATCTCGACACCTACAACGAAGTCGATGGCATGGCCGAACGCGGTGACTTCATCGTGAGTCCCGAAGGCAAGGTCGTGGCTTATGAAGTCATCTCTTCCAATGTGGGCCGCAATGCCGAAGAACTGCTACGCCGTGTGCAAGCTTCTCAGTTCGTCCACGAACATGGCGATCAGGTTTGCCCTGCCAACTGGACTCCAGGCGAGGACACCATTGAACCTAGCCTTGATCTTGTTGGTCAACTGTGATCGTCGCTTGACGGACGGCTTGTCAAGCTAATCCGACGGGGTGCCCAGGAGAATCCTCCGGGCACCTCCTGAATAGCCAGATCAAGGCACGAAGGGAGTCGTTATGTCTCGAAATGATTTGTACGATGTCATAGTCATCGGCGGCGGTCCCGCTGGTCTGACGGCGGGATTGTATTTGGCCCGTGCCCGATATCGCGTACTGATTCTCGAGAAAGATGATTTTGGCGGACAGATCACCATCACCAATGAGGTGGTCAACTATCCGGGCGTTGGCCGCACCACTGGCCGTGCGCTTACCCAGACCATGCGTCAGCAGGCGCAGGATTTCGGCGCTGAATTCCTTTCCGCCGAAGCCATCGGCCTCGACGTGCATGGCGATGTCAAAACCGTGCATACTTCGCGCGGCGACTTGAAAGCTTTTGGTATTCTCATCGCCACCGGTGCCAGCCCACGCAAACTAGGGTTCGAAGGGGAGTCCGAATATGCTGGCCGCGGTGTGGCCTACTGCGCCACCTGCGATGGCGAGTTCTTTGCCGGCAGGGAAGTACTGGTGGTCGGCGGAGGGTTCGCAGCAGCCGAGGAATCCGTGTTTCTGACCACATACGCCTCCAAAGTTACCGTTCTCGTACGGGAACAGGACTTCACTTGCGACGCTGCGGTGGCCGCCGCAGCAAAAAACAATCCGAAGATCGACGTGCGTTACCAGGTCGAGCTGCAAGGTGTCACTGCCGGGCAAGGTGGTTTACGTGAAGCTTCGATCCTAAACCGGGCCACTGGCCAGACCGAAACGTGGAAACCTGCTGACGGCGGCACGTTCGGCGTGTTCGTGTTCGCCGGATATGTGCCCGCCACGAATCTGGTGCGCGGCGTGGTGGAACTGGACGATTATGGTTACGTGGTCACGCACGGCTATCTCGAAACCTCGGTGCCGGGCGTGTATGCGGCCGGTGATCTGCGGGCCAAAAACCTGCGGCAAGTGGTTACTGCCACCGCCGATGGCGCTATTGCCGCAGTGGAGTTGGAACGGTATGCCAAGCGGATGAGCGAGAAAACCGGTTTGACGCCACAGCGCCCGGTCTCTTGCGCCTACGAGCAGTCCACAACGAAGACAGATGCTGCCTCGTTGGACGCTACAGCGCCTACACCTACGCCTGCGCCCGCCACCAAACGCAACGCCGATGCCGCGGCGAACGCCGTTAGGAAGCCCGGCGAATTGTTCTCCGACGCCACCAGACAGCAGCTCAACGTGGTCTTTGGCCGCATGTCTCGGCCGGTCACGCTTGCTCTGGAACTGGACGATACGCCGCTGTCCACGGAACTGCGGGGATTCATCGATGCGTTGGTCGCGCTGTCCGGTGGCAAGCTGAAATCGACGGTGGATGATGGTGAGTACGAGAAGGATGATACGGGTCGTGCGGTATTCGACGTCGACAGCGTGCTGCCGGCAGCGCGTCCATGCGTGCGCATGGTGGTGGATGGCGAGCCGACTGGTCTCGCCTTCCATGGCGTGCCTTCCGGTCATGAATTTAATTCGTTCGTGCTGGGCCTGTACAACGTGGCTGGTCCTGGTCAGCCGTTGGGCGATGATCTGATCGAACGGGCAAAGTCCATTGCAAGCCCGCTGAGTATCATGATTCTCGTCTCGCTCACCTGCACGATGTGCCCGGAGACAGTGCTCGCCTCCCAACGCCTCGCCTCGCTAAACCCTGCCGTGCGCGCCGAGGCCTACGACGTTTCGCATTTTCCTGAGCTTAAGGACCAATACGGCGCAATGAGCGTGCCCTGCATCGTCATCAACCGTGGTGGCGAGCAGACCGTCGAATTCGGCAAGAAGAGCATTCCTCAGATGCTTGATCTCATCGGCGCGTGACAAGCGTGTGACAAACGGTGATAAGCGCGTGAGCACGCTTCGGCCCACGGGATTCCGTCGCCTGATTCTGTGAACCGAATGCCACGCGATGACGAATATGCCCGGAATCAGGTTTTGGCTTGATTCCGGGCATATTTATATGCGATGGCGCAGGCACCCAGTTCGTGGGATTATCCGCTGTAATCCCACGAACTAGGAACCACGAACCTATGGGGGACTAGGCGACGGCGACGCGCTTGCCTGCGGCCTTGACCAGCGAAATACTGATCAGCGCGATTATGAACAGCACGATGAGTACCGGAATCAACGCGGCATAACGGTGCGCCTGATCGGGGGCGTGCGTGACGACGAACGACGCCAGCTGATTGCCGGACAAGCCGGCGAATGCCCAGGCGCTCAAGGTCAGCCCATGCGTGGTGGATACGGTTTTCGTGCCGAAGTGCTGATCGAGCAGTACCGGCAGGGTGGAGAAGCCGCCGCCGTATCCGGCGTTGACGAGGAACAGCATCATCAACACGGCCCACAACAAAGCGCGGTCGATACTGTTAGTGCAAACCTGCAGCAGGCATACGGCGATCGATATCACGAAAATCACCTGATATACGGTTTCGCGGCGCTTGAGGTGATCGGACAGCGTGGAGAAGCCCACGCGGCCGACGGTGTTGAACACGGAATCCACGGCGAGCACCAAACCGATAATGCCGGAAATGGCGGCCGCGAACGCGCTCGGGCTTATCGGAGCGTACTGCGGGAACGCCTTCAGCACATCATGCAGGATGTCTTTCTCTTGGCTGATAAGAGCTAGACCACAGGTGATGTTGATGTAGAAGGCGAGCCAGATGCCCCAGAACACGGGTTTCTTAAGAATCGAGACGCGGCTGACATAGGAGGTCGCGGGATCATAGACCCAGCCGGCGGGGCGGCGTATGAGCAGGAATCCCACGAGCATCATTATCGCGTAAACCACGGCGAGCGTATAGAACATGTTCACCAGGCCAATCGAGCCGATCAGGTATTCCATCACCGGACTGGCAATGGCTTTGGCCAAGCCGAAACCGGCGACTGCGATACCGGTGGCGAGGCCCTTGTTGTCGGCGAACCACAGCATCAGGTTCTTGACCGGGGTCAGGTAGCCGATGCCCAGGCCGACACCCATGATCGCGCCGTAGCAGATGAACACGCCGGGCAGGAATCCCAAGGCGATGCTCACGCCCGTACCGGCGAAACCGACCACAAAGCAGACCATTGAGATAAGAGCAGATTTCTTGATGTTTTTCTCAACCATCGGCCCGGCGAATGCAGCGGACATGCCGAGAAAGAAGATGGCGAGAGAGAAGCCCCATTCCACGGAGGCGGGGCTGGCGTGAAGCTGGTCCGCGATCAACTGCTTGAACACGCTCCAGCAATAGACGGTGCCGATTGGGATATGGATCAATAGTGCGGGGATGATTGCGCTGGTCCAACGATTCTTGGTAAACCTTGCCATGTATAGGCGAATCCTTTCGCAACTGGCGTACGATGACCTGCCGGTTGGAACAAGAGGAGTTTCGTCGAGGAAACGGATGCACACCACATGTACTGCGAACAATTCGCTGAACATCTTTGGTGTTGTTTTCATCGGCGCCGCTGGCTCTTGTCGACGCCGACAAACAGCACTATAACGCCGTTACGGTGATTCCGTGGCCGATTATCGTGGGTTGTGACCGTGAGCTTATTCACATCGAAAACGGTTATGGAACGGTATCAATGTGAGTAAACTTGTGCTGCTGAACCATGAAAGCCTGACGGTTGAGTTTACAAGCGAGGCATCCCGACCTCAGATTGACGATGAGCTCGTGGACAACGTGGTGGCGTTGGCCAATACCGAAAAAACGGGTCGTTGTACCTTGGCATCGAAGACAACGGCACGGTAACCGGTGTTAGCAGGGAACATCGCAGCGTTGACGGGCTGGCGGTGTTTATCTTCTTCAGCAAGACGGTGCCGCAGGTCGCGTGGTGCGTGCTGAAATCATCCATGCGGACAACGGGTTGTCGGTGGCGTGTATCGAGGTAGACCGCAACTTGCAGATTGTGTCCAGTATCCAGGGGCGGGACAGCGCCGTCTGAAGGCGGATGGAACGCCCGAGGTGGTGCCGCTGTTCCCGAGCCGGTTCGTCAGTCGCCTATCCCAGTTGCGCAACTACGACTACAGCGCCCAGCCCGCGCGGAATCACGATTGGACGACTGGGATCCTGTCGCGCGCGAACGGTTGCGCGACAGGATTCGTCTCACCAATTCCGGCGATACATTGCTGCTGTTAGATGACGATGACCTCGACCATGCGTTGTTGATGGTGGTGGACGGTCCCTACGGTCCGCAACCATCGCTTGCCGGAGTGCTGACCATCGGCAAGGTGGATGCGATCCGACGTTCCATGCCCATGGCATCGGAAGTGTTTCAAGTGATGAAAGGGGCGTCTTTGGCCGTCAACGCCGAGCCCTTCGCGGATGCCGTTGGTTGATATGTTCTCGCACATCAACGCATTGAAGCCTTGGAATCCGAATCACGAAATCATGAGCGGTCTGGTTCATGTCAATCTGCCTGATTTTGGCCGTCAGGCGTTCCGTGAGGCAATGGCCAATGCGTTCTGCGATCCTTCGTCGCCATTGAGCAATGGCATTGTCGGGAAAGTTGGACGAAGTCGGCGAAGCGGATAGGTGGATTTGGGAACGGCTGGGGCGTATATGGGAACGCCTCGGCTGCTGGACCGGTTCATCACAGCAGCCGAGGCGTTTGATAAAGACTCAAATCTTACTTGCTGAAAACCTTCTTGAACAAGGTGTCGGTGGCGCCCTGTCGAACGGCATCGTCGGCTTCATCGCCGTTGCGGCAGGTATGACCGGCAACGCCACTGCAGCCGACATGACCGCCGCGAACATCCACACCTTCGAAGTCTGCGCCTTCTATGTGCCGCTCGACCTGATCGTGCTCAGCCTGCTGGTGTTCATGTTCAAGGTGAAGATCAACGAGAAGATGCACGCCGAAATCGTCGAGCAGCTCGAAGCCAAGCTCGCGGCCGGTGAGATCCCCGACGAGGAAGTCAAGACGGTCGAGACGGTTGAAGCGTCAACGAGAAGGCCAAGATTCTGACCGAATAAATAACCAATACTTGCCACTCCTTCCTTTCTCTCTGATGGAGGCCCCAATTTCGATTGGGGCCTCCATTGGTATATGCACTGTTTTATAGCCGTTCAAAGTTTGTCAAATGAACAAAACGACCGATGTCCCGGAGCATAATGCAACCAATGTTGTTTCGTTTTTTCGCTCAAGGCATATCTTGCCATGTTCCGAGGTGAACCATGTATTTTGGCGAATGACCAATCGAAGAATCGAATTAGATTTCATTGTTTCGGATAAGAAGGTCCCAGCTTCACAGGGGGTATTAATGACATTCATCTCACGAGCGGCGCGCTATGTGCTCAGAAAGCGAGTGCGCACCGCAGTGCTGTTCATTGTGCTGACCATCATAACGGCGAGTATGCTGTCCGCAACCGCAGTTTCTCGGGCAGCGCAACATGAGGCCGGACAGATTGAGAAACAGGCGGTCGGCGGATTCGTGCTGGCCAGTAACCTGCAAGGCAGCATGCTGACACCTCGCGGAGGCGGAATGGTTCGTCCCGCTGATGTGCAACGAATCTCGAAGCTGTCCGGTGTTGACTCGTACATGGTCAGGCAGAACGCCACCGCCGATCTCGTGGGAGCCAGCGTGGTGAAGGTCCCCGGCGGCGATGATTACGATGCGGAGAAAGAACAGCAGTTCGGCAATACGGCCAACGTCATAGGCACAAACGATTCGTCAAAACTCAATGTGTTCACGTCGCACACGCTCGGCATGGTCGACGGACGTCATCTCAAGGCATCCGATAAGCATATGTCGATGGTCCATGAGGATCTCGCCAAAACCAATGGACTTAAAGTCGGCGATACCCTCACGCTCAAGGCCAATCCATATGATGCCGACAATGAGTCGCATTCGACGGCAACCGTCAAAACCACCATCGTTGGAATATTCAAAGGAGACAGCGACAGAAAGGTATCCAGCCGCGCGGAACTCACCTCCAACACTGTGTACACCGATTTGGACACTACAAGTACTCTGTACCAGTACAAGGCCGGCAAGGAAATATATCAGGATGCCACTTTCGTTCTGGACAAGGGTGTCGACGTGGAGAAAACCATGGAAGCGGCGAAGAAGCTTCCAGTGGATTGGAACAACTACCAGATCACACGCAATGACCAATATACGTCGAGCATGCTGAATGCCGCCCGAGGTGTGCGTTCCATGATGCTCGGCGCTTTGATCGGCGTGACCATTTCGGCCGTGATAGTTCTCAGTCTCATGCTCTTACTGTGGATGAACGACCGACGTCAGGAGATGGGCGTACTGGTGTCCCTTGGCATCGGCAAGCCATCCCTGATCGCCCAATATCTAACCGAGATGATTCTGATCGGTCTGCCGTCCCTGGCCCTCGGATGGTTGTGCGCACGAGGAGTGGCCCAATGGCTTGGCACTTCGGCCCTCCGTTCCGTGAACGCCTCCGCGGCGAAGGAGCTGAGCAGCATGGGGCAGGTTGGCGGCGATCTCGAATCCAATATGTCGGTTCGTACCTTGGATTCGCTCACGGTATCAATCGACACGACTGCCGTACTGTATGTGTCGCTCGGCCTGCTGGCGGTGATGCTGGTATGCGTCGCCATATCGTGCATACCGATGCTGCGCAAGTCGCCGCGAAGCCTGTCGGAGCTCCGATGACGGGCATGAACGTGTGGAATCGTGCCACGCTGGCAATCGTGCGTAAACCGGTACGCAGCGGAATCATCGGACTGCTGATGCTGATGGTTTTCACCAGTCTTGTGGCTCAGGTTGGAGTGTCAACGGCACTTCAGAAAATGTCCGACGATATCGGCAGAAGCATGGGAATAGGTTTTACTGTCGACACAGGCGAGAATCCTGCAAGTCTAAAGGAAGCGAGCCGGTTCTCGCGCATCCCCGGCGTAGGAAAAACCGTTTACGAGCGTAAGACCTTGGCAGGGGTGGATGGAGCGCATCCGGTTGTCCCCGAACATGGTCCTCGGCTGGATTCCGGTCTATCCACGCAGGTCAGCGTGCTGGGCACCACTGACTCCTCGTTGTCCGAAGAGTTCCAAAGCGGTCTGTACCGGTTGGAACAAGGACACCACATTTCAGGTAATGGCCGGAACGTACTGATTCACCGGGATTTCGCACGTGAGAATGGGCTATCGGTGGGATCAACACTCCGGCTCAGTCAGGAAGACCGCGATTCCACCGTTCGCGTGGCCGGAATCTTCTCTGGCAATGTGCAGGCACAGAGCCCTATGCCATCGGACGCATCGGAGAATCTTATCTATGCGGGTGCCCAAGTGGTTTCCGCGCTGACTGGAGAGGAACGGGTCGGCACGATCCGGTGCCTCTCGGATAATCCGCAGGCTCTCTCCGCCGCAGTGGCCCAAGCGAAAAAAATCGCTGGAAGCAAGTATGGCGTCACCGATGACTCGGCGCGGCTTTCCGGCGTGCTGCAGTCGGTGGAAACGGTGCGCGATCTGGTTCGTATGGTGCTGTTGTCCGTTTGCTTGGCTGATGTGTTGGTACTGGGCATGGCGCTTGTCTTCTGGATCCGCTCACGTATTCATGAGATAGGCACCCTTCTGGCTCTCGGCATCGGCAAGATGCAGATTATCGCCCAGTTCGCAATCGAAACCGGTCTCATGGCTGTGGTCACAGCCCTGTGCTCGCTGGGCACGGGCTCCCTATTGTCTGGATACGTGTCCTCGCTTCTGCTGCACGATTCTGGAGTCGCGCCTCTTGAATCATTGCAGGTGGAGGCTCTGCCGCCAGAACAGACGCTGCTCATCCTGCTGCTCGGATGCGCGGTCATCGCGATTGCGCTTGCCGTGTCGTGCGCCGCGGTGCTGGCCAAATCCCCGAAATCCATTCTTTCCTCTATGCGTTAGGAGATATTAATCATGACTATCTGTCTGCAATTGGACCATGTCAATTACTCATATGGCGCGGCGAAGATCCGCGTTCTTTCGGACGTGAACGCTGATTTCGAATCCGGAAAGATGTATGCGATAACCGGTCCATCGGGAGCGGGAAAGAGCACACTGCTGTCCCTGTTGGCCGGTCTGGATGCCCCCTCTGATGGAGTGGTCCGTTTCGAGGGTGAGGATATAGCTACGACGGGTTATTCAAAGCACCGTCGCGAGCACGTGTCCTTGGTGTTCCAGGACCATAATCTGATCGACTATCTCACTCCCGAAGAGAATCTGCGTTTGGTCAATCCCAAGGCCGATATGAAGATCCTCGAGGATTTGGGACTGAGCCGTGAGGAATCGAAGCGCAACATCATGCACCTGTCGGGCGGTCAACGTCAGCGAGTGGCGGTCGGCCGTGCCCTAGTGGCGCCCGGCCGCGCGATTCTGGCGGATGAACCGACTGGCAGCCTGGATCCGGAAATGACTGATGAGGTGATTGATCTTTTGCGGCATGCCGCTCATCAACTCGGTAAATGTGTCATTGTGGTGACGCATTCCAAGCGTGTCGCCGATTCCGCCGATGCCGTTTACACTCTCAGGCACAAGAAGCTAGCCAAGGCATAGCTCGCTCGCCTAAACCGTGTCTTCCGTCCGAACAGCGATCCACCATCGGTGGCCTCTCGGACTTCCGTTACGGCAGGGGCCTCTTGACACGTGGCTGCTGCGCCACGTAATGAACGCGTTGGGCCGCGGCATCGCCTCCGCTGCCTACGTGTCCATGGGTGGGGCGGCATGCTGGCCGGCTTCTACTTGCTGTCCGCGAACAACGTGGGCTGGGCGACGTGCGCGGCATCGTGGATGGTTCGTTATTACAACGGCAGTTCTCGATAAACCAAATCGTCACGGACTGCAAAGCCCTGCCGTTCCCAGAAATCGTTGCCGGCGTCGTTGTCTGTGGGCACTCCGACAGCGACTTTCGGCAGACCGATTGCACGGAGCGTTTCAACCACACGGCCCACCAACATCGAGCCAATGCCCCTACCGCGTGCGTCGGGGTCGACCGCCGTGTGGTAGATGCGTGACCGTCTTCCGTCGTGACCGGCAAGAATCGCGCCAATGATCCTTCCGTCATCGTCCTCAGTTACGAAACAGGTGTCGGGATTGCGTTTGAGAAACGTCTTTATCGCATCCTCGCAATCGTCTATATCCCTCATAGTGAAACCTGTGCATCGTGTCCACAGCCCGTATACCAGCGGATAATCCTCGATTTTCATATGGCGTATGGTCATTGCGATTGGTTCGGTCATATTTCCTTCTTTCCTTCTTAAACGCCAATTCCGATTCTCGCATCGTTCGCGGTACTTCCCGTGTGGGTATGCCATATTTGTGTTGCGCGGACGTCTGCAGCGCGCGTGTCGGGGAAGCCCTCTGAAGGATAATCTTCGATTTTCGGGGATACCCCGGATGTGAACATACGGCAACGGTATGGTGAACTGTGCTTAACTGAAATCATTCATATGAAGAACGGAAGCATCGCGAGAGTGGCGGCTGTGGTAATCGCAACCGCCATATTGTGCGGCATTGTGCCTATGATTGGCGTCGCACTGCGCAATTCGACAATCGCGACAATGCGTGAGACCAATATTTTGCAGGCTTTAGCGGCGCTGCCAGAAGGGTTGCGCGACTGCTCTACGGTACTTGCGTATTTGTTTTCAACGGTAGGCTGCATCGCAATCGTCGCCGCGCTTGCCGCTGTCGATTTGCGTATTACCGGCAGCAGGCGCGTCGTCATCCGCGATGTCGTCGTGTCGGCGGCGCCGATACTGTACGTGACCGGTGTCAAATGGCTGGTCGAACGCCCCCGTCCGATCACGTCCGTCGGCAGTGATCTATTGCCGGGCGATCCAAGTTTTCCGAGTGGTCACACGGCAGCCGCGGTGATCGTATCGGTCATGACGATTCTTACCGTGCGTAATTTCGCACGCAAACGCTTTCCCGACGGAGAAGATGACGGGCGTGCAAACGGAAGACGGGTGTTCCTCCGCAGGGCGGTCATCGGCGCTGTCGCGCTTGTCGCGGCGGTCGCCTGTTCTCGATTGCTGCTCGGCTTGCACTATCCGACCGACGTGATTATTTCCGCCACCATCTGTCCACTCATTTCCTACGCCGTATGGTGTGTATGGAACGCATACGAAAGCGCGGCGGAGCGGTAAAAACGTATCTGCCATGTGAGTTCCTTTGATTCCGAAATCAGTTAAGGAATGTCCGATTGTGCGGGCAAAACGACAGGTTGTGTAATGGGGCGCAGATTGGCGGCGAAAGGCTGGTTCAATCAAACTAGCGGCGGATGCTCACATGCGATGCAGCCAAGAACATCCGCAACAAGAACAGCGCAGGCTCAGGGAGGGCCAAGCGGGTTCGAGGAGTTAGTGCAAGGGAGAACCAATGGAACTCGAAGAACTTTCGGTCGTTGAAAAGGCCGCAATGCTTTCCGGTGGATCCGAATGGGATTCGCGAGGCAACGACCGCGCAGACATCCCCAGCTTCGTGATGAGCGACGGCCCCCACGGCGTGCGCCGCCAGCTCGGCGAAGGCGATCATCTCGGCATCGGCGCATCCAAGCCGGCCACCTGCTTCCCGACCGCAGGAACCGTGGCCAATTCTTGGGATCCGGCGCTCGCCGAAGAAATGGGCGAGGCCCTCGGCAGCGAAGCGCACGATCTTGACGTGAACGTGCTGCTTGGCCCGGGTCTGAACATCAAGCGCAACCCGCTGTGCGGACGTAACTTCGAATACTATTCCGAAGATCCGATCGTCGCCGGACGTATGGCGGCAGGCCTGATCCGCGGCATCCAGAGCAACGGCATCTCCGCATGCCCGAAGCATTTCGCGGTTAACAGCCAGGAACTGCGCCGCCAGGCCAGCAACTCCGTGGTCGACGAGCGTACCATGCGCGAATTGTATCTGACCGGTTTCGAAATCGCAGTACGTGAAGCCAAGCCGCTGACCATCATGACCTCCTACAACGAGATCAACGGCGTCTACGCGCACGAAAACAAGCATTTGCTCCAGGAGATTCTGCGCGACGAATGGGGTTTCGACGGCATGGTCGTCTCCGACTGGGGCGGATCCAACTCCGCGGTCGCAGCAGTCAAGGCAGGCGGATCGCTGGAAATGCCGTCTCCGGGCTTCACTTCCGCGCGTGAGCTGGAAGGCGCGGTCAAGGCTGGAACTCTGTCTGAAGCCGATATCAACGCGCGTGCCGCAGAAGTCGCAAAAATCGCGGCAGCGACCAAGCTGGTCGGTGTTGGACGTAACGATCTGCTCAAAGACGATATCGCAGCAGCGCATCACGACGTGGCACGCAAGGTGGCCGAAGGCTCCAGTGTGCTGTTGAAGAACGATAACGCGACCCTGCCATTCAAGGCCGGCACCCGCGTGGCGGTGATCGGCGATATGGCCGCAACCGCACGTTATCAGGGTTCCGGCTCCTCCAAGGTGAACGCCACCAAGGAAGAGAACATTCTTGAAGAGGTCAAGAACGCCGAAGGCCTCGTGCTTGCCGGCTATGAGCAGGGCTATGACCGCCAGGGCAAGGCTGACCGCGTGCTCGTGGAAGACGCAGTCGCGCTGGCTGGCAAGGAAAGCGTTGATGTGGTGCTTGCAGTCGTCGGTCTTGACGAACGCAGCGAATCCGAAGGCCTTGACCGTTCCACCATGGCGATTCCGCAGGTGCAGAACGATCTGGTCGAAGCGCTGAAGGGCGCGGGCAAGCCGATCGTGGTCGTGCTTGTCGCCGGCTCTCCGGTGGAACTGCCGTGGATTGACGACGTTGCCGCAGTGCTTTACGTGGGTCTGTCGGGTCAGGCCGGCGCTTCCGCGACCGTGCGCGCGCTGACCGGTGAGATCAATCCGTCCGGCCACTTGGCCGAAACCTGGCCGATGCATTACGAGGATTGCCCGAGCTCCGGTTGGTATCCGGCGATTGGTCGCGATGCGATCTATCGCGAAGGCCCGTTCGTTGGCTACCGTTATTACGAGACCGCCGGTGTGCCGGTGCGCTTCCCGTTCGGTTACGGCTTGAGCTACTCCACGTTCACCTACAGTGCCGCCACTGCTGGTGAGAACGGCGTTGACGTGATGGTCAGCAACGATTCCGATGTTGCCGGTTCGACCGTTGTACAGCTGTACGTGCGCGGTCCGCAGGGTGGTGTGTTGCGCCCCGATCGCGAACTCAAGGGCTTTGCCAAGGTTTCGCTTGCCGCACACGAAAGCAAGAGCGTGCACATCGATTTCGACCGTTACACCTTCCGTCACTTCGACGTTGCCAGCAACGAATGGAAGACGGAAACCGGCGAGTGGACGCTGATGGTGGGCGACAACGCCGAACACCTGCCGCTTACGATTCCGCACACCGTCGCAGGCGATGTCAATCCGGTTGCCGCGGATACTGCGCTCGGCCATTATCTCAGCGGCCACGTCAAGGAAGTGACCGACGCCGAAATGGCCGTGCTGTTCGGCCATGAGGTTGTGGCACCGGGCAAGCCGGTGACGTTCGGCGTGAACGATCCGATCATGTCGTGGGTGGATTCCAAGGGCTTCGTGGCGCGTACCGTCGCCAAGACGCTCACCAAGCAGGAGGCCAAGATTCGTCAGAAGACCGGCGCTCCGGACCTCAACACCCTGTTCATCCTGAACATGCCTCCGCGAGCCATGAGCAAGATGACCCAAGGCATGGTCGATTCCGCGATGGTCGACGCCATCGTCAAAATCGCCAACGGACACACCTTCCGCGGATTGGGCGGCGTCATCGCCGGCTTCTTCCGCAACCAATCCGCAAACAAGCGTACTGCAAAGGAGCTGAACAATGACTGATAACAACGCAACGCAGCCGGCTGAGAAGGTCGGTCCGATCCGCCAGTGGATCAAGGACCACCCGAACATCTGGGAGTTCATCCTGTTCAACGTGCTGTCGAACATCTCCACCATCACCCGTTTCGTGGTGACGTGGATCGGCACCGCCATCTTCATCAGTGGCATGGGCCTGACGCAGCCGTTCCACTTCCTGATCTTCAACTACGACACTCAGGGCAACGGTCTGGGCGGCTTCCTCACCTTCCTGCTTGCCGAGGCGCTCGCCCAGGTGGTGAACTTCTTCGTGCAGATGAAGTGGGTGTTCAAGTCTGACTCCAGCTTCAAGGATGCCGCTTGGAAGTACGTGATCCTCGCTGTGATCATCGTGGTTGTGAACCTTGTGCTGCCGGGCTATGTGACCGGTCTGTGCCAGGGTTGGGGCATGGGCGCTGGCATTGCTGGCACCATCGCTTCCGTGGTCAACACCCTGCTCGCCGTGATCGTGAGCTACCCGCTGCTCAAGTTCTGGGTTATGCCGAAGAGCAAGTCCAAGGAGACGGCCAAGTAACCCTTCATAGCTGACTTCTTTTTCTTCCCTTCCTCAACCCGCCCGGTCTTCCCTCTTTCCCGGGCGGGTTTTCTTATGACCTTTTGCTGCTTTCCTGTAGTTTCTTGTGATTTCTCAATATCGAAATGCAATCGTCAGCAGTGTTGCCGGCGTAAAATCGAAAACGAGATTGGCGTAAAATCGAAAGTCAAAACAGCGTAAAATCGAAAACGGGATTGGCATAAACTTGAAAGTGCGGAATGATGAGTGATTTGGCGAGGTCCTAAAGCTTCGTCAACCATTAAACGGGGTCGTTCTCTTCCTCTCTCATGACCTCGTTGGAAAAGCCCTGCATAGCTGCGGGGCTTTTCTTTTTGCTCAGAAAGACATACGCTAACCGGCCCCAGCAAATGAACGTTTTTTGTTCTTTTGTCAACCTCTTCCGTATAGTTGTATGCAGTAATCTCCCGAAAGGGGATTGCGAATCTATGAGGGGAGACAATGAGCTCGGAATTGAAGTTCGTCCGTTGCGGGTTTAACGGAGGAACGGAACAGGAATCTGGACGGCAGTGCCTGTCTTTGAAGCGTTGCCTTGCTTCGGTTATTGCTGTTTCCTTGTCCATCGTGTGCATGGTGCCTGCAGCATATGCTCAGAATATAGACGATGTGAGTAGCTCTCCTAACGCCGTAATTTCTGGAGGGGGGGGGATAATACTGTCGTAGCTGCTCCTTCTGCCCGCAATGTCAACGTTGACGATAAGACGTCAGAAGAGGCCAATACATCAAACGGTGCGCCAACACCTTCCGAAACGAATCAAGACGCACAGCAGGATTCATCTCCTTCATCTTCTACTACTGGTGATTCTTCCGAATCCTCAAATGGTGCGACAGACAATAAGGCGGACGACTCAGCAGAAGCTACCGCTGGCAATTCCGCTAATGATGGAGCCCAAACGCAGGCTCCAAACGATGCTTCTTCTCAAGATGCCAAGAACGATTCCTCAAATGCGACGGATCAATCGCCGGCGAAGGCCGATGTGCAGGTCGCCGCGACGGCGCTTGGCGGCCGTGACTTTGAGGGTCAGGTCACCAAGGAGATCAACGGCAAGACCTACATCCTGATTGGTAACGAGCAGCAGCTGCGTGCGATTGGTTCTGGCAAGAAGGTTATTGGCCGCATCAACAAGGTCACGCAGACTTGCACGCAACAAGGACCCCTCAATTATCAGTGGGTGGACGGCACGCCGTCTTCCGAATACGCCGGTGACGCCGATCTCTCCGATTCAGATATTTTGCGCGATACTGATGCCTCCGACCACGACAGTCCACTGCTGGCATGCACGGCGTTAAGCGTCAACAGGACCCGCACCAAGTATTACGGCGTGGGTGCTGATGGTACGCAAGCGGACTACTCTGCCGCCAACACTGGTCTGACATATTCGGCCGATGCGAATTATCTGATCTTCCGTGACATCGATTTGTCCAAGAACGCGGCGGATACCGCCAGTACTGAGTGGACTCCGCTCATGTTCTCCGGCACCATGCTCGGCGCGGTCTCCAACAGCGCAGACGCTGTGGCTAGCCTGTGGAAGGCTGTCGGCGCGGATGGCGCAAGCGTGGAGCATACCACAGCAGCTCGGCCGGTCATCAGCCATGTGGTCGTCAATCAACAGGGCAAGCAGCTGGACGTCAGCAAGCAGCAGGGCATCGGCTTCTTCGCCTCGATCACGAACAAGACCGTGATGAACAACACCAGTCTGGGCAGCGCCGGTACGGCCGTGGTGTCGAACCTCAAGCTGCAGGACGTGTCTGTGACGAATCAGGCAAGCAAGTCATATATTCCGCCGACACTGCTCGGCACACTCACTTCGGCAGTGGGTGGACTTTTGGATCTTCTGCTTAAGGCGTTGAAACTGCTGACATTCGGACAAGTAGATCTTGACCTCAATCTTCAAGGTCTGCTCACCCTGCACAAAGACAATCCTTCCAACCTCGCCACGGGTGCATTTGCCGGCCGTATCTACGGGGACACCAAGGTTACGGACTGCGAGGTAGCAGATGTTTCGGTATCTAGCGTAAGCCGTATGACCGGTGGTTTCGTGGGATATGTTGAGGGCGCAACCCGATACGATGCAGTCTCCGGCATCGTAGGAGCGCTCACCAATGTACTCTCGAAGATCTTGGGTGTCATCCCGTTCCTCGGGCTGGGCGATTTGGTGGACTGGTTGCTGTCCGGCACGCTCGGGCTGAATGCCTTGATTCCGGTTGGCTACTACAACCCGGTTATCTCGAATAGTTCGGTGAACGGGTTCAAAGAGAACGTGGTGATCGGCAACAAGGACAACCCGCAGGCCGGCGGCTTTGTCGGTGCACAGATTGGTGCAATCATTGAGAACTCTTCGGTGACGAGCACGAATGGTTTCACCGTGCGGGCAACGCAATATGCCGGTGGTTTTGCCGGAATAAGTCGCAACGGCAACGTGGGCGGTCTGATTAACTCGCTTGGCGTCGACTTGCTGTCTGCGCTGCGTCCGCAGAGCCTCATCGAAAACAGTGGCCTGACCGTCGACGGCGATGGCAAGGTCACTGTATCTGCCACGGACTATGCCGGTGGATTTAGCGGCGCGATGGCCAATGCCTACGCGGTCAATAATACGATTTCAGCCACGGCTGCCGTGTCTACTGATAAATCCCACGCCGGAGGATTCACCGGATTCGCCTCCGTGGGATGGGGCCTGGAACTCGGTACGGACGATACCACGAATGCATCGCTGTTGAAACAGCTCACTAAGGCTGTGACTAATTTGCTGAGCAGCAATAACGGCGCAGGAGAACTGCTATCCATCGTCGGTGTGAATCCTTCTGTGATTCTCGGCACGCAGATGAAGGGCTCCCTCACCGTTAAGGCTGGTGGCGATTACGCGGGCGGTCTCGTGGGCGAAGGATCGGGCACGGTGATCGGCGACTCCTCACAGGATCATCTCAAGAACCTTACGTTCTGGAAGTACAACAATCCTCGTGACTTCCCTCAGCAGCGCTCCACCACCATAGAAGGCCTTGAATCGGTCACGGCCATGGGCTCCTACGCGGGTGGCATCGCCGGCAATCTGCAACCGACAACGGTAGCGGGGTTGCTCAACAGTGTGGTGAAAATTGGCGATATCGCCACGCTCAAGAAGTTCGACCAGTTTGCCGCGTTCACCGTGGAGAACATGTCTGTCACCGCTCCGGCTTCCGGTTTGACGGTGAAGGCCGGTTCATACTATGCGGGCGGTGCCATCGGATGCGCCACCGGCGGCGACGTGGCCAACACGAACCTTACCAATCTGGCCACGGTCTCGGCCAGGGGAGAAGCCGGCGGTTTTATTGGCTTCTCTGGACCAAGCGACGCCATCGGTGCTGGCGGTCTCAATGTGCTTGGGCTTATCAAGCTTTCCGGTCTGCTATCGGTTGCCCAATATTCTTCGGTTGCAGTCACTGCATCGAATGTGAACGGCATCGCCAACGGATTCACGGTCAAGGCGACCGGCAAGAACGAGAACAACGAGACCACCGATTACGCTGCGGGCGGTTTCTATGGTCAGGCCAACAGCACCAAGACCCGGGAAAGCCATGTGACGAACCTCAAATCGGTCACAGCCGATACCAGCACGTCCGATGGCATCGCGGGTGGTTTCGTGGGCTTCTCCACCACCGGCGGCCTCGCCGACGCACTTAGCAACGCAGAAGATTCCAGCATATTGGATGACCTGATCAAAGGCGGCCTGCTGTCCGTGAACGACTTGCTCGGTGCCGTACCGTATCTGATTCCAAGCTATACGGATACCACCGTGACGTACGTCAACGGCGGTTACGTCGAAGGCGATATCGCGGGCGGCTATGCGGGAAACTTCCAAAGCGGCAAGGTCAATCAGTTCTCCGAAACCGATCTCAAGAACGACTCAACGCTGGCAGACGTGCAGTCCCGCGTGCAAGCCAACCCCGTGGCTGTTGTCAACCTTGACCATGTGACCGGCGGCGCATACGCAGGTGGTTTCGGCGGCAAGGTCGTTTCCGGCGCACTCGCTTCGGCTGGTAACGGCGGTCTGAGTCTGCTCGGCAAATTCGGTACGGTGGATCTCGCCAACCTGCTGCAGGTGGTGCAGGGCTATGTGCCGTTCATCTCCTACGCAGGTGTGCATTCCGATGCCACCACCGTGGAGACCACCAGCGGCAACAAGATTTCCGACCCGGATGATCCCGGCTTCACCGTCTCCGCCACCCGACTTGACCAATCCGATACGCAATCCGGTTCCGCCGGCGGCTACATCGGCTACGGTTCCGGTGTGCAGGTGTCCCATTCCAGTGTCACTCAACTGCGCCACACCGATGTCAAGGCACCGAAGAATCTGGAAACCACCGGATCAATCGACGACACCTATCTGAGCAAAGACAGCTCGTATGCAGTCACTGCCGCGCGGTATGCCGGTGGCTATATCGGCAAAATGGATATCGGCTCGGCAGCAGCCGTGGGCGGCGGCCTGAGCCTGCTCGGCCAGAACGTCAATCTCAACGACGTGCTGGATGTGCTCAACATTGTCGTTTCGACCATCGAGCACTCCGACGTGACCGGCGGCATCGGCGGATACTCCGTGCTGGCCAGCACCGCAGACCATAGGAACGCCAACAACAAGCCCGATCCACTGGGCATGGCCGGCGGCTTCGCCGGAGACATCGAAGGCGGCCATATCCAGGACTCCAGCTCGCACGAGTTCGTGTACATCATCGGCCAGGTATCGGCCGGCGGCTACGTGGGCACCATGCAGCCGGGAGCCGTGGCGAACGTACTCGGCGACGGCAGCGTGCTCAAGAAGCTCGTCAACCTCGACAACCTGCTCTCGCTCGTGCAGGACTTCGTGCCGACGATTCGCAACAGCTCAACCGATGCCGCAGTGTGCGGCGGCGCGGTGCGCGCACAGGCGGCATCGGATACAACCACACGCCGCGGCATGGCCGGCGGCTATGCAGGTCGTAACCGCGGCGGCCATATCTGGGGCAACAACACCGCAGCATGGAAGCAGGAGAACACCGACGGCAAATACAACGGGCCGCAACGCGTAGCCTATGCCGCGCGCATCCGCAGCGTATACGGTGCCGAAATCGCCGGCGGCTACACCGGCTTCATGGACGCGGCCGATACCGCTGAAGGCGGTTCGCTCTCCTTGCTCGGCGGTCTCATCAAGGCCGGCAACCTCGCCGGCGTGCTGTCCGTGGTCTATCCGACTGAGGAGCACACGAAGGTCACCGGTCCGCTGCGCAATATGAGCTATGACCAGTGGAAGACCTGGGTCGATAATATCGGCAAGTACGGTGCGTATGGCAAGGAATTCACCGAGGTAGCTACGGGCGACGGTGCGGGTTCCGTTACCGACCAGGAGTCCTTGGATAAGTTCCTCGAATCCTACATCTTCGGATTCAACGTCGTCGCCGGTCGTGCGGAGTATCGGACTGGCGCGAACCTGCATGATTCCGGCGTCGCCGGCGGACACGTCGGTCTGATGCGCACCGGTACGATCACCGATGGCCAGTCGATGGATGTCAAGACCGTTTCGGCTATGCGCGCGGCGGGCGGCTACGCGGGCACGATAGAATCCGGCTCGGCATCCTCGTTCGGCTCCATCCAACTATTCGGAGACAAAGGCATCAAGTTTGATCTGGGTCAGATGCTCGACGTGGCACAGGTATTCGTGCCTGTCATCAAATCCTCGAGCGTGGCCGGCTACCGCAAGGGTATGAAAATCACGGCCGCCGGCGAAGACATCACGCACGGCACCGGCAATGCCGGTGGTTACGTGGGTCTCGCGGTTGGCGGCCAGATCTGGGGCGATCTTGATCAGAACGGCCAGAAGCTTGCTGATGGTGTCACCGCTGCCGGTGCCAACGTCTCCAACCTGCGCAAGGTGGAAGGACGCAACAATGTCGGCGGATTCATCGGCGTGGCCACTGCCGGTGCGGTCGCAGATGTGGATACCAATGCATCCGAGGGATTCCTACAAGGAATCCTCGACTCGCTGGTATCGAACCCGGCAAGTCTGGTCAGCGTATTGCAGGCCACGGTTACGACGATTCGCGGTGCGCATGTGAGCTCGGATGACCCGGCATGGGGATACACGGTCAACGGCGCATATGAGAGCAAAGACGGTAAGGGTAATACCACAACCAAGTATGCCCTGAACGCCGGCGGTTTCGCCGGCTCGCTGCAGGCCGCGATCCTCGGTGACAAGGACTCCGCCAAAGGCACCGGCAGTGAAGCGGATCCGAACAATGACCCAGCCGCACTTACAGTCACCGGGTTGCGCGCCGTTGAAGGCGGGCAATACGCGGGCGGCTTCTTCGGCCTTGCCGATGTGTCCAGCGTCGCCTCCGTTGGTGGCGGCGAAGCTGGCAAGGACCAGAACACCAACCTTCTGCTCAAACTGCTCAAGGTCGGCAACGTGGGTGTGCTCGAAGCGTTCCGCACCTTCATCTACGACGGTCAGGTCAACGGCGTGAGCGACGGCATCCAGATTGTCGCCCACGACTCCACCACAAAGGGCATGCTTGACTCGAAGCGTTACACCGGTGCGGCCGGCGGCTTCGGCGGTGGACTGATCAACGGCTCCGTCAAGCAGTCCACGGTCACCAACCTCAACAGTGTGACCGGCGTGAACTACGTGGGCGGCTTCATCGGGCATCTTGGCAAATCCGGCACGGTCGCCGCCGACAACGCACAACTCGGCACGAGTGCGCTCAACCTGCTCGGTGCCACGGCCGGCGTACTTGACATCTGGGGCTCGCATGTCGGTGATTCGCATGTCACCGGCATCCCGGACGGCTACACCGTCACCGCCACACACCATGGCGACGATTACGGCAAAGCCACCGACAAGGCCACCGGGCGCGAGGTCGCGGGCGGATTCGTCGGCTACGCGGACCTGGCCCGAGTGAAGGGCTGCACGGCCGGCAATCTCAAGAAGGTCACCAGCGGCGAGATCGCCGGCGGATTCGTCGGCGAAACCAGCCGCGCCTATCTGGTCGATACGCAGGTCAACTCGGTACTCGTGGAACTGCTCCTGCAAGTGGTGAACGCGCTGGTCAAGCTCCTATACCTCGACAAGGTGGAACAGGTCGGCGTTATTGACTTGGGCAAGTGGTTCCCGGCTATCTTCGGCAAGGTATTCGACCTCAAGGTGCTCTCGGAAGGCAATGTGCTGTACGTGAACCTGTTCGGGCTGAAGGTGAGCGTCGCCCTGTCCAAGGCCGATGATGAAAACCAGCAGCAGACCGACGTGGCGATTGTCACCATCGGCGACAGCGTCATCAAACTGCCCTGCAGCAAGAACGGCATCGACATGGGTGGATCAGGCAGCAACCTGACCGTCCAACTCATCAAGGGCAACCGCACCCGCGTGGAACAGTCCACCGTGACGGGCATCGCCAGCGGCTATGACGTGTTTGGTGGGTGGGCGACTCAGGACACCGACGGCGTGAAGGATCTCACCACAGGCTACGCGGGCGGCTTCGCCGGACTGAACGACGAGGGCGTGCTGGCAGACGACCACATGGTCTACGCCGACACGATCCGCGGTGCCAGCGGACTGGTCGACCCGTTCTCGAACACCAAACTCAAGTCCGTATGGGACTTCAACACCATGAGCGACATCCTCGGACCGGTCGATGACGGCAACGGCGACAAGGCATACAACACCTATCGCATTTACCGCAAGGCGGCCGCGAACGCTAGTGAGGCCCGCACCTCCGCGCAGGACGGCAACAAGATCTTCTCGCAGAAGAACACGGCAGACGATGCGCTGAACACCGGACTCGATCGTTGGGAAGTGAAGCTGTTCGACGTGGTCAACACATACGACAGCGGCGCTGTGCACAGCTCCGCATCCGGCGACGCCGGCACCACTTGGGTCGGCATTAAGGACGCCGTGGTCGACTCCACGGACGGCAGCACCAAGACGAAGCTCGATGCCTACCAGTCCCCGGCCAAGGCCGTGCTCATGCTCGACGCGACCGTGACCGACAACAACGGCGGACTCACCCCCGAACCGGACGACGGCCAGGACCCGTGCGGCAAGGACGGTTGCCGAACCATTGACCTGACCGTCCAGAAGGTATGGAAGGACGGCAACCTCGAACGGCCGCAGTCGGTCGAACTGAAGATCGCCGCGCACTATACCGATGGCAGTGGCAATACGGTGACGCCGCAGACGATTCAATGCTTCGGCGCGGATTGCACAACCGTGACGCAGAAGAATCCATGGACGGTGACGTTGGACTCCTCTGATGCCTCTTCCTGGAGCAACACCTGGCGCAAGGTGATTCAAGGACTGCCGGTCGCATTCGTGGATGGACAGGATGCCAACGGCAAGGACATCGTGCGTTACTACACGTACACCGTGGAAGAAACCGCCGTGACCTATAAGGACGGCGATACCACCAAGACCATCAAGCCCGCGGAGGCCGGATACCAAGTATCGGTCTCCTACAACACCAAGGAACGCGTGGCCATTGTTACCAATGCGGCGTTGCTTCCGGATACGGGAGGCGCGGGCACGATGTGGTTCCTGATGTTCGGCTTGCTGCTTATGGGAGCTGGCGTGGTCTGGTACGTGCGTAATCAACGCGTTCAATTCGGCACAGTCCGCTCGGGCTCCAGCCGTATACGAAAGCGAGGTGCCCATGCCTCGTGACGACCACATAGACAAACCGTACCTGCCAAACAGAAAAGATTTCCATCTAGAGAAAGGAACAGTAATGAAATCACTGATGAAAAAGGTTTTCGCTGCCGCCGCGGCGATTGCCACCGTATTTGGATTGGCTGCGACGACAGTCGCCACGGCCAACGCAGCGGGTGGTAATGCCACGCTGACGGTCAGCACTAAAGACGCGAAGTTCGCCGGTAAGACCGTGAACGCCTACAAGATGTTCTCCGCCACCGTGAGCAGTGACGGCGGGGCTGTCTCCCACACGTTGAATGACGCGTGGAAGCCGTTCTTCAAGAACTCCGTCGGACTAACTGATGTTACCGACGCGAACGTCAACGATAAAGCAAACGACTACGTGTCCAAGCTGAAAGATAGTGCCTTGACTGCTTTCGCTGCCAAGGCATCGAACTGGGCGCAGAACACGGCCAACAGCATCACGGCTGACGCGACCGCTACGGTATCTAAGATTGCTGCCACGGACGGTAAGTACACTGCGGCGTTCAATAATCTCGACTACGGCTACTACGTGGTTGCTGTGCCGGGTGCTACCGTGGCCGACACCAACAGTCAATACGCCACGCTAGTTTCCGTTCATAGCACCAGTGTGACTGCCGAGATTAAGGGCAACCTGCCTACCGTCGACAAGAAGGTACAGGTAGACGGCACTGGTAAGGACGCCACCGACGCGAAGATCGGTGATACCCTGACCTTTACCCTGACCTCCACCATTCCGGACATGTCCGCCTATGGCACCTACACCTTCAACTTCAAGGATACGTTGTCTAAGGGCCTCACCTTTGGACAAGTCGATTCCGTTAAGGTCGGAGATATGACACTGACCAAGGACACTGACTACACCGTCACCACTCCTACGGCCTCCAACAACAATACGCTTACTGTCGCCATGAAGGACTTCAAGACCAAGCAGCAGGTCAATGCCGGCAAGAAGATCACCGTCACCTACACGGCCACGTTGAACAAGGATGCTGTTGTGGGCGGTGCTGGTAACGTCAACTCCGCAACGATTCAGTACTCCAACAACCCGAGTACCAGTGGCACCGGTGAGTCCGAACCCAGCAAGGTTCGCATCTTCACTTATGGCTTCACCGTCGATAAGTACACTGGTGACAAATATGCTGATGATGCTACTCGACTTGCTGGTGCTGAGTTCACACTCGCACCTAAGAACGGCACCGCTATTAGTTTCGTGCAAGTCACTGCCGGTAGTGCGACCGAGAACGCTGTATACCGCGTAGCTAAGGCTGATGAGACAGGTACTACGACTATCATCACTCCTAAAAGCGGTAAAGTTGAATTCCAGGGACTGAAGAACGGCGAGTACACGCTCACCGAGACCAAAGCGCCGGCCGGCTACAACAAGCTCGCCAGCGCCATCGGCGTGAAGGTTAATGGCCAGAACAACGGCACTGACACCACGAATGCCACCGTCACCATCACCTACAACAACGACAACAATGGCAGCAACTACGACCAGACCGCATCGAACGGTGTCATCCCGGTCCAGAACAAGTCCGGTGCTATCCTGCCTGGCACTGGTGGCATGGGTACCATCGCCTTCACGGTGATTGGTGTGCTGGTCATCGCGCTCGGCGTTGCCTGGACTCTCAAGCGCAAGAACGCCTGACGATCATGGCCGTGTTTTGGGCGTGAAGGGCACACACCCGCTACGCCCACAACACGGTTTCCTCGCGAAAAGAACGCTCGATGAAACGACTGCGCAACATCCTGCCCTTACTGGTCATTCTCGGTGGAATGCTCATTCTGTTCTATCCGACGATCAGCAACTTCCTCATTATGTGCAACGCCAGCCGCGCCGTAAATAACTACGACGCCAGCGTTGAAGCATTGAGCCAGGAACAGTACCAGAAGGTGCTGGATGCTGCGCACGCCTATAACGAAAAGCTCGCCCAGAACGATGCGGGAGAGACCGACGCTCTTGCCAGTGCCGTCAATTCCGCATCCACGGACGAGGAATACAACAGTCTGCTCAATATTGACGGTGACGGCATGATGGGATACATCACTGTGCCTAAGCTTGAGGAGACCTTGCCGATTTATCACGGCACTTCCGAGAAAGTGTTGCAATCCGGCATCGGACATCTCGAACAGACCTCACTGCCAGTTGGTGGCGCGTCCACTCATGCGGCGCTGTCTGGCCACCGGGGCTTGCCC
>ERZ791879.597-NODE-597-length-25984-cov-17.960160_pt1 | contig 25984 bp, 28 predicted proteins | sample MGYA00510162_ERZ791879 | MGnify/ENA primary metagenome ERZ791879 (study PRJEB30046, sample SAMN00792113) | human gut metagenome | study: EMG produced TPA metagenomics assembly of the A metagenome-wide association study of gut microbiota in type 2... | reverse complement strand
CCAGGAATGATGTAATCATTGACACTCTGATGGCCGCCAAGTGCTGTCTGGACAACTGCCTGTGCAGGAACATTCGAACAAAGTCTCATATTGGATAACATATTGATTCCTTCAATATAATCCTTAGCAATTGTCTTATTACCACTTAAGATCATCCATCCGATACGGAATCCAGCGATCATATGAGACTTGGATAAACCGGAGAATGTCACACAGAACAGATCCGGAGCTAAGGAAGCGATGGATACATGCTCTTCTCCATCCATCACCAGACGATCATAAATCTCATCAGAGAAGATCATCAACTGATGTTCTCTCGCGATATCAACGATCTGCTGTAAGACTTCTCGTGGATAAAGAGCCCCCGTTGGATTGTTAGGATTGATCAGAACGATCGCTTTTGTACGGGAATTTACCTTTCGCTTGATATCTTCCATATCAGGATACCACTCTGACTGTTCATCACAGATATAATGAACCGCTTTCCCACCAGCAAGCGTAGCACAAGCCGTCCATAAAGGATAATCCGGAGAAGGAATCAAAATTTCATCCCCATCATCTAATAAAGCAGACATTGACAGATTGATCAGCTCACTGACACCATTTCCAGTATAAATGTCGTCGATATCAACATTTGGGATCTTCTTAAGCTGTGCATACTGCATGATCGCCTTTCTTGCAGCAAATAATCCCTGAGAAGCGGAATATCCCTGGCAGTCAGCTAACTGATGTCTCATATCATAGATGACTTCATCTGGGGTTCTGAAACCAAATGGAGCAGGATTCCCGATATTTAATTTCAGGATATGAGTTCCGTTACGTTCCATGCGGTTCGCTTCATCTACGACAGGACCACGTACATCGTAAAGCACATTATCTAATTTGGTAGATTTGCTAAATGTTCTCTTTGGAGAAGTTTCCAGATTCACAGCATTCCCTGCAGTTCCAGAAAGCCAGTCAGCATCGACATCAAGAGTTTCTGATAAGAAATGAAGAATCTCTGCACGAGGAACCGTCTTGCCACTGACATACTGGCTGATATGACTTTTCCCAACCTTGACTCCAGCAGTCTCTGCTGCATGAATAAGATCAACCTGTTTCATATGTTTTTGTTCCATTGCAGACTTCAAACGATCTGCAAAGGTAAATGTCTGATTCATAACACCCTCCGATAAAAGTTCAAAATAAAATTCAAAGTTCAAATGATTTTGTTTAATATAGCACAAAAACAAGAAAAGTTCAATGAAAAGTTCAAAATAAAAGCCGTAAGTTCAAAGAAATAATATACAAAATAAGAAAAAAATCAAAGTTCGACAAAAAGTACAAAGATTTGTATTGAAATTTAGAAAATATATGCTATACTTTGGAAGGTATAAATAATTAACACAAAGTGTAAAAATAAATAGGGATGAAATAGAATATGGGAGCAACAAGATTACAGATGCAGAACTTCCTGATCTTTTTATTGGATCTGGTGGGAGTGACTGTTGGTTATTTTGCAGCAGTATGGCTGCGGTTTGGAAATATTGAAACAGGGTATACCGTGATGGGGAATGATACATATTGTCGTTGGCTCATTGCAATTGTGGTACTTATGATGATCTACTTTCTGTTTCGTCCGAATCGTGGTTTTTTTAAGCGCAAATTTATAGAAGAAATGAGAATGAATCTGCAGACGGTCATTCTGATGGCAGCAGGAATGGCGATGGTCGCATTCCTGATCCAGGATGCAAAAGATTACTCCAGATTTATTTATATCTTTACTTCTGGATTCGGTTTTGTGTGGATGCAGATCATACATCGAGCTTATCGCAAGTATTGGTTATCAAGAAGAAAGAATCATTCTTATGCAAGAAAGATGATGATCATCACAACGAGTGATCATGCAGAAGAAGTGATAGAAAATATTATGGAAGAGAAGAACTGGGATCTGTGGATCACAAGTGTTGCAGTTGTGGACAAAGACATGACAGGATGGCTTATCAATGAGATTCCGGTTGTAGCATATTCGTATCGAAGTATTTTTGAATATGCGATGCGGTCGGTTGTAGATGAAGTATTCTTATATATACCGATGGATGATGAATTCCCGATCGCGATGACGGTACAGAACTTTGAGGACATGGGAATTAAGACGAATCTGAACATTTCCCAGTTTCAGATCAATGAGAATCTGGAACGATCACTGGATAAGGTTGGTCCTTATGAGAGTGTAAGTTTCTCTGGTCATAATGTATCATTTGTTATGCTGATGGTGAAAAGAGCAATGGACATTGCCGGGGGATTGGTTGGAATGCTGATCACAGCGATCGCAGTGATCATTGTCGGACCGCTGGTGAAGCTAGAATCACCAGGGCCACTGTTCTTCTCACAGAAGAGAGTTGGGAAGAATGGAAGGATTTTCAAGATCTATAAGATCCGTTCGATGTATCAGGATGCGGAAGAACGCAAGAAAGAACTGATGGCTCAGAATGAAATGGATGGGCTGATGTTTAAGATGAAAGACGATCCACGTATTACTAAGGTTGGGAAGTTTATTAGGAAGACTAGTATTGATGAGCTTCCGCAGTTTTGGAATGTTCTGAAAGGGGATATGAGTCTTGTTGGGACTAGACCACCTACAGTGGATGAGTTTGAACAGTATAGTGCTTATCATAAGAAGAGACTTTGCCAGAAGCCTGGACTGACTGGGGTTTGGCAAGTAAGTGGAAGAAGTACGATTACAGACTTTGAGGAGATTGTTCAGATGGATGTTGATTATATTGATCATTGGTCTATCTGGAGGGATATTGGGATATTGTTTAAGACAGTGTGGCTTGTTGTTTGTGGGGATGATGGGGCACAGTAGGAGTAGATTTGAAAAGTGATTGGATGATTTAATGATGAAATGAAGGGGAATGTAAGTCTTTTTGCATAAATATGCGCCGTATTTTATTGTGAAAATCATGTTTTGTGCAGTAGGGCGTTAATACTGATAACTGCATTTATCTGCGTGTTGTTGGGTAACGGTCGAAAACTACTAATATTTTGTCGTGCAGACCTCATAAGAGATGAATAAATCATTGTGCAGGTTGCAATAAGAATGATTGGTTTGTTTGTATGATTATTACAAAAGTGATGGAATGGGAAAATTTGGCAAAATAGATGCGGAAAAACAGATCTACTTAACATCATAACACTTTGGTGTAGAGATTGAAGGATGTGGCGTATAAATATGCGCTGGGAAAATGAGGATGAAAGCTCGACTGATTTTGTTGAGTGAACCTGTCTGGATGATGAGATGTAGGAAAATAGACGAAATATCGAGAAAAGACTTGGTTGCTGGGGTAATTGGATACGATAGCACAAGAAAACACTTAGCCGTGTGTGGTTATCACACAGTGGAAATTAGAGAGAAATACTATCTGTGAAGAACAGATGTGTACATAGATTAGGAAGTTAACAAAAATGGAGGAATACATATGAGCACAGTTACTTTAGACAATAAAACGATTTTAGTCACAGGTGCAGCCGGTTTCATAGGCTCCAACCTTGTGAAACGAATTTATCAGGAGGCTCCTTCTGCAACGGTCATTGGCATTGACAATATGAATGCCTACTATGATGTAGCACTGAAAGAGTTTCGTTTAAACGAGCTGGCCAAGTATCCCACATTTACTTTTGTCAAAGGCAATATTGCTGACAAGGCGCTGATTACTGAGCTGTTTGAGAAGTACAAGCCATCTGTGGTCGTTAACCTTGCAGCACAGGCTGGTGTGCGCTACTCCATCACCAACCCGGATGCTTATGTGGAATCCAACTTGGTCGGCTTTTTCAATATTCTTGAAGCATGTCGCCATTGCGAGAGCTTGGAGCATCTGGTGTATGCTTCTTCTTCCTCCGTCTACGGGTCCAACAAGAAGGTTCCGTACAGCACGGAGGATAAGGTTGACAACCCAGTTTCCCTTTATGCAGCCACTAAGAAATCTAATGAGCTGATGGCACATGCCTATTCTAAGCTCTATAACATTCCTTCCACTGGTCTGCGCTTCTTTACTGTGTACGGTCCTGCTGGCCGTCCTGACATGGCCTACTTTGGCTTCACCAACAAGCTGGTGAAGGGTGAAACCATCAAGATCTTCAATTATGGCAACTGCAAGCGTGACTTTACTTATGTGGATGATATCGTTGAAGGCGTTGTCCGCGTAATGAAGAAGGCTCCGGACAAGAAGAATGGTGAGGATGGTCTGCCGATTCCGCCGTATGCCGTTTACAACATCGGTAATCAGAACCCTGAGAACCTACTGGACTTCGTGCAGATTCTGAGTGAGGAGTTGGTTAGAGCAAAGGTTCTGCCAGAAGATTATGACTTCGAGGCTCACAAGGAGCTGGTTCCGATGCAGCCGGGTGATGTGCCTGTGACCTATGCAGATACCAGCGCACTGGAGCGTGACTTTGGATACAAGCCAAGCACAAGTTTGAGAACTGGTTTGCGGAAGTTCGCCGAGTGGTACGCTGAGTTTTATAAATAAAAGAGGGTTAGAAAAATGAGAGAGTTTAAGAATTTAAAAATTGCTGTGGCAGGCACTGGCTATGTTGGTCTTTCTATTGCTACGTTGCTGAGCCAGCACCATCATGTTACGGCTGTGGATATCATCCCTGAGAAGGTTGAACTAATCAATAACAAGAAGTCTCCGATTCAGGATGAATATATTGAAAAATATCTGGCTGAAAAGGAACTGAATCTGATTGCTACATTAGATGCAAAGAAAGCATATTCTGATGCAGACTTCGTAGTTATCGCAGCTCCGACCAACTACGATAGCAAGAAAAATTTCTTTGACACTTCTGCAGTGGAAGCTGTAATTAAGCTGGTCATCGAATATAATCCGGAAGCTATTATGGTTATCAAGAGCACCATCCCGGTTGGCTACACTGCGAGTGTTCGTGAGAAGTTCCACTGCAACAATATCATTTTCAGCCCGGAGTTCTTGCGTGAGAGCAAGGCTCTATACGATAACCTCTATCCTTCTCGTATCATCGTCGGCACCGATGTAGAAAATGCACGATTGGTAAAGGCTGCACACACTTTTGCAGAACTCCTGCAGGAAGGTGCTATTAAGGAAAATATCGATACCTTGTTTATGGGATTCACCGAGGCGGAGGCTGTTAAACTGTTTGCCAACACCTATCTGGCACTGCGTGTCAGCTATTTTAACGAGCTTGATACTTATGCCGAGATGAAGGGTCTGAACACCCAGCAGATCATTAATGGTGTTTGCCTCGATCCTCGTATTGGCACTCATTACAATAACCCTTCCTTTGGTTATGGTGGATACTGTCTGCCAAAAGACACCAAGCAGCTGCTGGCGAACTACGCCGATGTACCGGAAAACCTGATTGAGGCTATCGTTGAAAGTAATAGAACAAGAAAAGACTTCATCGCCGATTGTGTTTTGAAGATAGCTGGTGCTTATGAAGCGAATGACAGCTGGGATGAGAGCAAGGAAAAAGAAGTTGTTGTTGGCGTTTACCGCCTGACCATGAAGAGTAACAGTGACAACTTCCGCCAGAGTTCCATTCAGGGTGTCATGAAGCGAATCAAGGCAAAAGGCGCAACTGTCATCATTTATGAGCCGACGCTGAAGGATGGTGAAAAGTTCTTCGGATCAGTAGTGGTCAATGATTTGGACGAGTTCAAGAAAAAGAGTCAGGCCATCATCGCAAATCGCTATGACAAGTGCTTGGATGATGTGAAAGAGAAAGTTTACACGAGAGATATTTTCCAGCGTGACTAAGCAGGGGTAAAGAAGATTAGAGGAGAGTATCAGATGAAAGATAATAAAAATATAAAGGTATGCTTGGTGGGTTCATCTGGCGGCCATTTAACCCACCTTTATATGTTAAAGCCGTTTTGGAAAGATAAGAATCATTTTTGGGTTACATTTGATAAAGAAGATGCAAGAAGTCTGCTTGAAGGCGAAAAAATGTATCCGTGTTACTATCCGACCAATAGAAGTCTGAAAGCTCTTATCAAAAATACCAAAATTGCATGGGATGTGCTGCATAAGGAAAAACCAGACCTAATCATTTCCTGTGGTGCAGCAGTTGCAGTTCCATTTTTTTATATTGGAAAGATGATGGGCGCAAAGTTGGTCTACATCGAGGTTTTTGATCGAATTGATAAACCGACAATGACAGGAAAGATGGTTTACCCCATTGTGGACAAGTTTGTTGTGCAGTGGGAAGAACAGAAAAAGGTTTATCCAAAGGCGGTTAACCTTGGCAGCATATTCTAAGTAGGGGACGAGAAAATGATTTTTGTGACGGTAGGAACACATGAGCAGCCGTTTAATCGGCTGATTCAAAAGATAGATGAATTAAAGAAAGATGGCACGATTCAGGATGATGTGATTATCCAGACGGGCTTCAGTACATATGAACCGAAATACTGCCAGTGGAGCAAATTAATTCCGTATCAGCAGATGGTAAAAAATGTGGCGGATGCCCGTATTGTGATTACTCACGGTGGTCCAGCAAGTTTTATTATGCCGCTACAGATTGGCAAGACTCCCATTGTTGTGCCACGTCAACATCAGTTCAATGAACATGTAAATGACCATCAGGTTGAGTTTGCAAGGAATGTGGCTCAGAGAATGGGAACGATTATTCCGGTAGAAGACATCAATACGCTGGGAGATGTTATCATGAATTATGACCAGATTGTTGCTGGTATGGGACATGGTATGAGCAGCAATAATGCTAAGTTCAATGAAGAACTGGAGAATCTAGTAAACGAATTGTATTGCGGGGGAAATCGATGAAAGAATTATTAATAATGGCCAAGTCGCTGGGCGGCGGCGGATCTGAAGTGGCTTTGATAGAATTAATTAATGCGCTTCCCGAAGAACTTTACAATATAACACTTGTATTGCTTGACTCAGACAATGAATATGCTTACCGTCTAAAAAAGAATGTTAATATTATTCAGCTGACTTTTAATAGTTCTTTTGCAAAATCACTAGTATCAATGTACGCTTTTCCAGCAAAGGTGTTGAAGAAATTATCGGTTAATTCCTTTGTTCCATATTACGATTTAATTTCTAATTGCGTAACAAATGTTTTTGAAAAGACTTATGACATTGCTGTTGACTTCTATGGATATGGTTCGTTTGTGACAGCTTTCTTGGCGAAAAAAATACAAGCAAAGAAAAAGGCAACATGGATTCATGATGAAAAACCATACTGGATGAAAAGTGTTCAAAAATACTTATGTGAGTACGACAAGATTTATGGTGTGTCCCAGGCGGTTGTTGATGCATTTTGTAGAGAGTATCCGCATTATAAAGACAAAGCAGCTGTATTTTATAATGTTATTGATATTGAAGAAATTAAGCGAAAGTCTGAACAAGATGAAGTAATACCGTTTAAGGATAGCTTTAATATTGTAACTGTTGGTCGATTAACAGAACAGAAAGGCTATGACATTGCTATAAAAGTAGCGAGCATTTTGAAGAAAAGGAGAATCAATTTTGCATGGTATGCCATCGGTGGTGGAAGAGATGAGAAAAAGCTAAAAAAATTAGTGGAGAAGTGCTGTCTGGAAAATCAATTTATGTTTCTCGGTCGTAAGAAAAACCCGTACCCATATATGAAACACTGTGATTTATATGTTCAGCCATCTCGCCATGAAGGGTATGTAATTACTCTAGTAGAGGCGCGTGCGTTATGTTTGCCAATTCTGTCTTCAGACATTCCTTCGGCAAGAGAGCAGATACAAGATGGCATCAATGGATATATTGCGGATTTAAGTGCGGAAGCCCTAGCAGACAAAATTGAGTACTTGTATAACAATCCTTCTCAAATGGAAAAGACTGTTGAGTATTTGAAAGAACATCCGATTGATTTCTCTACTGAGTTGCTGAAGTTAGAAAAAATATGAAAAGAGATTGTTTATGAGAAAAACTAAAGTAGTGATGATAACTTCATACTTTGATAGAAATGGTGTGACATCCCAGGTAATAAATTATGCTACGAACCTGAATAAAAATAAATTTCAGGTATCGATTGCAGCTGGGGAACCTTATGACATCGGTTACGAAAAATTGTGCCAAGAGAATAATATAGAATTATGCAAGTTGCCCCGAAAGCAAAAGAATGTATATGCCTATTATAGGACGATTTATTCTTTCCTAAAAAAAAAGAAACCAGATATTGTTCACGTACATGGCAGCAGTGCATTAATTACCGTAGAACTATTAGTCGCTATGTTAGCAGGAGTGCCTGTTCGGGTTTCTCATAGTCATAATACAATTTGCTCACATCCGCTGTTACATAAGACACTAAAACCGCTTTTGAAAGTGGTGTCAAATTGTTATTTGGCTTGTGGTGAACTTGCAGGAAAGTGGATGTATGGTGATGGAGCGTTTAAGGTTATTCCGAATGCTTTTGAGACGGATGCATTTGTTTTGAATTCAGAGACTAGATTATCGATTAGAAAAAAACTAGGGGTAGGAGATAATTTAGTAATTGGACATATAGGAAAATTTAACTACCAGAAAAATCAAAATTATTTGATTCGTGCTTTTGAAAAACTGACGCATAAAGATGATAAAGCAATACTGCTTTTGGTGGGGAATGGGCCGGACTTGGAGGAAATAAAAAATCAGGCACAGCATACAGCCTGCGCAAATCGTATTATCTTTTGGGGAGCAACTGAGAATCCGGAAAATTTATATTCTGCTATGGATGTTTTTGCTTTACCCTCTAGGTTTGAAGGGTTACCTGTCGTGCTTCTCGAAGCACAAATTTCAGGATTGCCTTGTATCGTGTCGGATAAAGTAACACGAGAGGTGGATTTTGGGAATATTATTTGGAAATCAATAGAGAATGATCCGCAAATATGGGCAGATACAATTTTATCAATGGAGCAAAGGACAGAAGTACAGAGAAAGCAATATCGTTTGCAACATGTAAAGCAAATTGCACATTATGATATTAAAGAATCCGCAAAATTGGTTGAGAATATTTATGAGTGTAAATTACTAAAAAAGAAATAAAAGAAAAATTAAGAAAAATATCAACAATTGAGCTACATATAGTTCATGAAAGGGGATTAATATGCCAACATATGAAGGATTAAGGCTGAAAGTATTAAAATTCTGGCGACTTGGTTTGGCAAATTATAGAAAAAAGCAACTGAAGTCTACAGATTTCACGATTATCTCTAATAACTGTTGGGGCGGGATGATTTATGAAAGCTACAACTTGCCAAAAGAATCTCCTACTGTCGGGATGTTCTTTATCGCAAAAGATTATATTGAGTTCTTATCTGACCTAAAAGGCTATGTCAGTGGAAGACTGACTTTTATCAAGCCTGAAGAATCTCGTTGGAAAGATATGCCGCAGGTCTCAGGAGATAAGAGATTTGGCTCCTATCCTGTTGGGGTTTTGTCTAATGGTAAAAATTCGATTGAAATATTCTTCTTACATTACCATAGTGAGCAGGAAGCAAGAGAAAAATGGGAACGGCGTATACAGCGAATTAATTGGGATAAGTTGTTAGTTAAGTTTAATGATCAGAATGGATGTACAGAAGCTGAAGTTGGAAAGTTTATGTCTCTACATTTTAAGAACAAGCTGTTTTTTACTTGTAAGCATTGGCCAAATGAAAATGGGGGGTACACGGTCATTCACCAGTTCCCCAAGCATAATTTTATAATGGCATCGTATGAGCCATTTGGACAAAGTAAGTATATAGATATAACGAGCGTGCTGAATAATTTATGATTCAGCCGTTTGATAATGGAGGAATCATGAAGAAAATCGATATTATTACAAAAGCTATGACATCTGGTGGAGCAGAAAGAGTGATTGCTCAGCTTGCTAATTATTTCATCGCGCGTGGAATTTGCTGTCGGATTATAACAACGGACGACAAAGAAGTAATGTATTCGCTAAATGAAAAGGTCAAAGTTGTTCCGATTGGAAAAAAATCAGACAATAAGATAATAGATCGAGTGGTTCGGTATAGTGCGCTTAGAAAAGTAGTTCTGTCAGATCGACCGGATGTTGTTTTGACAATGCCGGAGGATACTGGTATCTATGTTATTTTGGCGCTGTTAGGAACGAAAATTCCGGTCTGTGTATCAGAGAGAAACAATCCGTGGATTATGCCAGATGTTAAAATCACAAGATTTCTCCGTAAAATTGCCTACCCATTTGCAACGGGCGTGATTTTTCAAACGGAAATGGCAAAATCTTTTTTTCCTAAGAGGATACAAAAGAAGGGCATTGTGCTACCCAACCCAGTTGATGCATCAAGAATTCCGGCTCCCTATGAGGGTGAGCGAGAAAAGAGATTTGTTGCAGTTGGAAGACTTGAGCCACAGAAGAATTTTCCGCTGCTGATCAGAGCCTTTGCGGAGTTTAATAAAGAAATTCAAGGGTATAAGCTTACAATATATGGAGAGGGAAGAGAGCGAGAAAAGCTGGAAAATCTTATCAAGGATTTAGGACTGCAGAACAATATCGAACTTCCCGGTCGAGACAAAGATGTTTTAAATAAAATCAATAGTGCAGCGGCATTTATTCTTTCTTCGGACTATGAAGGTATGCCCAATGCGTTAATTGAAGCAATGTGCATGGGAATGCCGGTTATTTCGACTGCCTGTCCTTCGGGGGGACCAAGAGAACTAATTTGTAATGGCAAAAATGGTCTGCTTGTTCAAGTGAATGATATAAACGGCATGACTGATGCCATGAGAACAATCGTAGGTGAAAATAGTAAGTTGTTTGGAGAAAATGCATATATAGAAGGAAAAAAATTAACAGATTCATGTGTTTTCGAAGAATGGAAACAGGTACTAGAGGAGACTAAGTAATTAAGGAAGAGAAAATGAAAGCATATTGGAGTACATGGAGTATGGCACTTTATCTTATAATGGGATTTATTTCAATGAGTGCTGTAAAGAAAACAAAACGAATAGAAAGCATTACTGGTCAAAAACAACCAGTGAGTAATAATTCCTATATTGTGTGGTATTTGATTTGGTTATTTATAACAGTATTTAGAAAAGTGGATTTTGGAATTGGCGGATCAGACGCAATACAATATAAGCTGTATTTTGATGATTGCCTAAATCCAAATTTGCATACATTATACGCAGAACACTTGGACTATGGTTTTCAAATTTTAACGAAAATAATTAGATCGTTTACATCTAATTATAAAATATACTTTGCTCTGATATATAGCATTATAATAGTTTCTTATATTGTTTTTATTAATGAGTTGACACCAACGAGAATTTATTATGAACCCATGGTGCTAGCTTTCTTTGTGTATTTAAGAGGATTCACATCGATAAGGACGAACCTTTCCGTCGCATTTCTCTTGTTGTCATTGGTGTATTTTTATAAATCAAAAAAGATTTTATCTGGTGCATTCCTCATTTTGTGTCTTGGAATGCATATTGCCTCGTTCTTATTTGTGCCATTTTATGTATTTTATTTTCTGTATAAGAAAAAGAACAGACTGAAGATATGGCAATGGGTTAGTCTGTATCTACTTGTCTTGATTGGTGCAAGAGTTGGACAACAAGTTGTTATGCGAATGACGGGGCTGAGAGGAGCATACGCATATTATGCATCGGTAAGTATGAATGCAAGTTTTTTTGATAATGGATGGAAAATTGCATTTGGACAAATTTTGCTTTTAGTACTTTTCTTTTGTTTTCAGTTTGATGTGTATAAAATGATTGAAAAGTGTGAAGTGGTAGATAAAAATAGATACAGATTTGTCTATCTAATATGCGTTTATGATTTTCTGATGATTCCAGTTAATTTTATTCTTGGAATTTGGCGTGGCTCGGAATATTTTTACCTTGCTCGCTTAATTCTTTGGGGAGTTGTAATAAAAACCATTTCAGCGCATATTTCCGTAAATAGCAAAAAAATATTTAGGATTTCAGTTTTAATTCTATTTGTCGCGTGGATGGTTTTTCGCGTTTACAACACATACGAGGATAGTCTTTTGATGCCGTATATTTTTGATATTATTTAACTTTATGACTTATGATTGGAGGGAACCAGTTGAGAAAAATTAAAGTAATGAGTCTTATTTGGAGTATGGGAGATGGGGGAGCTCAGCAGGTAGTAATTAATTACCTGAGAGACTTCAATAATGATCCAGATATTGACTTTAGGGTATACGTTTATACGAAACCGACTATATCTAAGTATGATAAGGAAATTGAAGAAAAAAAATTTAATGTATATTACTTGAACAATCCCAGAACAAAAATACAGATTCCATATTTTAAGCGTTTCTTCCAAAGACCAATATCTAAAGCGGCGTGGGCAAATGCAATTCGTGAATTCAAACCAGATATTGTTCATGTTCATATTTCATCGCTTTTGGAAGCTACTATGCCAGGTATAATAGAAAATAAAGTGCCGTTGCGATTTGACACATTGCATAGTAATCCATATCGATATAAAGGAAGGTATAAACAAATCATAGTAGATGCGTTTAAAAATCAAAATGTTATTCCGATTTGTGTGACTAAAGCACAAGTACATGAGGCGCAAGATTGGTATGGAATTACAAGATATGAAGTGGTTCGCAATGGTGTCGATATCGAAGGTATCCGGGCAAAGTGCTGCACAAAGCAGGCGGCAAGGACATATTATGGATTAAAAAACGATACGTTTGTGGTGATTGGCGTGGGGCGGCTCAATCCAATAAAGAAATATGATTTGCTAATTGAAGCTTTCTCAAAGGTTTATAGTATTAATCAAAATTCGATTCTGCTTCTTGCGGGGGAGGGTGAAGAGAGAAGCAACTTACAACATATTGCTGAGAAATTGGGTGTTTCAGATGCTGTAAAGTTCCTTGGCAACATTGCAGATGTAACAAAGATTTATTGTGCTGCTGACGTTCTTGCGGTTACCTCTGATACCGAATCCTCCTCGCTTGTTGCGATTGAGGCTCAAGTATGCGGAACAAGATGCGTTTTATCAGCAGGCGTGCCTAAAGAAAGCATTCTTCTGAAAAATACGCAAAGGTTGCCTAAAGATGCCTCCGTGAATGACTGGCGGGATGCGTTAATGAATGATTCTTATGAAGGTGTACCTACAGTGAAAATTGCAGATTATGAAGTACACAACATGAGTAAAAAAATGAAAGAAATCTATTTGAAATATTATTCAGATTATATGGAGAAAAATCATGCCGATACAAAGTAAAGAAGATTTGAAATACTATCTTGAACAGGATCGAATTGCATTAAAACGACCTGCTGGATTTGTGTTAAAAAAGGATAATATATGGAAATTTGAAATACTGCTCAGAAAAGCAGAGTATTATTGCAATTGTATGCCTGGAATACTCAAGAAGATAGGCTCTCTATATAAAAGACGCTTATATAAGCTTGGCATGAAATGTGGCGGCTTTTCAATTCCAGTGAACTGTTTTGGACCTGGGCTGTCAATCGCCCATGGTGGTACTATTGTTGTGAATGATACAGCTAGAATTGGAAATAATTGTCGCATTCATGAGGGAGTTACGATTGGCGCAACAGGGAAAAACGGTCAGGCTGCTATCATAGGAAATAATTGCTTTATTGCAACCGGAGCAAAGGTGATTGGTGATATCCATCTGGGAAATGACATCGCAATCGGAGCGAATGCAGTTGTGACAAAGTCCTTTATAGAGGATGGAATCACACTAGGGGGGGTACCAGCCAAGAAAATCAGCAATCATACATCAAGAGATTTTCTCGCAGATGCGTTGTTTGAACAACTATAAAATAGGAAAGAGCATAAAATAAATGAGCAAAAAATTTATTATTACGATAGACACCGAGGGTGATGGACAGTGGAATCCAGAAGCTCCCTGCTCAACAGCAAATGCAAAGTATATTCCAAGATTTCAGGAGCTATCCGAAAAGTACGGATTTTATCCTACGTGGCTTACTAATTATGAAATGGTAAATGATCAATTCTATGTGGAATATATGCAGGATTGTCTGAAGCGGAATACATGTGAAATCGGTATGCATTTACACGCATGGAATAATCCACCGGAATACAAATTGAACAAGATAAATGACCAAAGGGATTACCTGTTTGAGTATCCCAAAGAGGTTATGGACGAGAAAATTAAGGTTTTGACAAGCAAATTGGAAGAAACCTTTAATATAAAAATGCTATCACACAGAAGTGGGCGATGGTCGACGGATGAGACGTATTTTGAGCTGCTGCACAAATATGGTTATAAAGTTGACTGTTCGGTTACTCCATATATGAACTGGGAACGATGTGTAGGAGCAACAGGTAAGCCTGGATCGGATTATCGGGAATGCCCGACACAACCGTACTACATATACAAAGATATACTTGAAGTTCCAGTTTCGATTCGACCAATCAAGTATTTTGCACCCGATTCGATCTGCTCTCTAAAGAGTTTTCTTCATGAGATTAAGTGGAGTGGAAGAGTTCGTGATGCATGGATTCGTCCAACGAAAAATCCATCCTTTATCGCATTGAAGAAGGTGTTAGACAAGGTTGTACAGGATAGCGATTATGCGATGTTTATGCTGCACTCCTCGGAGATGATGCCGGGTGGAAGTCCTTCCTTTCCGGATGAGCAGAGCATAGAAAAATTGTATGAATGTATAGAGAGATTATTCCTGTATGCAAAGCAGCGTGGATACGAGGGGTGCAAGCTCTCTGAATATAAAATTAGATAGGATATGTATTAAGTATGAATAGTAGTAAACAAAAAGTGGCCGGAGGACTATTTTGGTCTTACGGTGAGAGAATAATGGCACAATTGGTTTCTCTGATTGTTTCGATTGTCTTAGCCAGACTCCTTGACCCTGAAAATTACGGTGTCATTTCGATCGTTATGATTTTTATTACACTCTGTGATGCCATTGTTACAGGCGGTTTTGGAAACGCAATTGTTCAAAAAAAAGATGCGGATGAGTTGGATGTTAATACTATGCTCATATGTAGTATGGCAACTTCTGCAGTTTTATATATAATTTTATTTGTTTCTGCACCGTTTATAGCTAATTTTTATCAGATGGAGATTATCCGACCGATTCTTCGAGTACTTGGTTTGCGCTTATTGATTTCGGGTGTAAATAGTATTCAACGCGCATGGATTCAAAAACGAATGCTATTTAAGCGATTTTTCATATCAACATCGTTTGGTACGATTATATCTGCAGTTGTTGGTATTTCTATGGCGTATATAGGAGCGGGAGTTTGGGCTCTAGTTGGTCAGTATTTGACGAATAGTTTTATTGATACAGTTGTGCTTTTTATAACGAATGACTGGAGACCGAAATTGCAATTTTCACTTAATCGTGCAAAACAAATGTTGTCATATGGCTGGAAAGTACTACTGACAACGGTTGTTTATACGATTGAGGGGGACTTACGAAGTTTGATTATCGGAAAAAAATTTGGATCGGCAGATTTGGCTTATTATGACCAGGGCAAGAAGTTTCCAAATCTTTTAGTTTCTAACATTAATACATCCATTAGTAATGTTATGCTCCCTGCATTATCACAGTGTCAAGATGACCAAGTTAGACTAAAGAGAATGTGCAGAAGAGCAGTAAAAACTGGAATCTATTTGCTTGCGCCTCTTTTGATTGGACTTGTCGGTGTTGCTGATACATTTGTAATTGCCATCTTGTCTGAAAAGTGGGCACTGTGCATACCGTACTTAAGAATTCTGACGTTGGTGTTCCTTGTGCGTCCATTTACAACGACTTGCCAACAGTCAATTCTTTCTGTCGGACGTAGCGATATTACTCTTAAAATAGAGGTTGTTGTAAATATCGTAGCAATCGGAATACTATTTTGGGCAGTGTTTGGAATGGAAAGTGTTCTTTGGGTGGCTTATGGCACCCTGATCGCAGAAATCGTAAGCCTCGGAATGTTTATGTACTTTGAAAATAAAATAATAGGATATACGTATAAGGAGCAACTCCAAGATCTTCTTCCTGGAATTGTGCTGTCTGTATGTATGGGAATGTTGGTTTATTTGATTCGTTTTGCTCTGGTAAAAGATAGTGTGGCTCTTATTATCCAAATTGTCGTGGGAGCAGTATTTTATCTTACAGTTTCCTATTTATTGCAGCTGGATTCCTTTGTGTATCTTGTGAAAATGTTAGAAGAGAAAATCCACAGTAATAAAATTAGAAAAAAATTGGAAAGGTTGGTAAGAGAAAAATGAGCAAGTTTCTTGTGAAGGGAAAACACTTTATAACAAAACATGTATGGTTTGAAGATGCAAATGATATTATTAATGTGTGTGGGGGAGAGTACAGAAAGTATTACAATATCTCAACTGTATGTTCATTAAGAGCAAAATTGTATACTCTATTGAGAAAGGTGTTTCGAAAATAAATGGCTATAGTAAATAAAATAGTATGTAGGCTTATTGATTTATACAAACGCCAAGACCATATTAAATACGCTAGAGAGAAAGGCGTGGTGGTCGGTGAAAACTGCAAGTTTGTTGATAATCCAGTATGGGGAACAGAACCCTATTTAATAACGATAGGAGATCATGTTCTGATATCAGGTCAAGTGTCTTTCATTAATCACGATGGATCAACGTGGTGCTTTCGAGAGAAAGGACCGTATAAAGACACATTTAAATTTGGCCCAATAACCATCGGGAATAATTGCTTTATTGGCTATAAAAGCACAATTTTGCCGAATGTAAAGATTGGAGATAATTGTGTTGTAGCTGCAGGAAGTATGGTTAATAAAAGCATACCCTCTGGAGAAGTCTGGGGAGGGGTACCCGCTCGGTACATAATGAAAATAGAGGATTATGCTAAGAAATGCTATGAGAACCGATTACCGTATGATCCAGTTCTTATACAGACAGATGCCAAGAATGAAATGCTTCGAGTGCTAGGAATGGGAGATCAGAAAGATGATTGATAGTAAAGAAAAATTAAAAAGTTCTTCGAGAAGAAAGTACCGGGTAATCCTCTGAAAGCAGAGTATCTGATTCCTATTTTCATTGGTGAGCAACTGGAGCAGGGCAAGATGGCCGTAAAAGTTCTGAGAACCAATGATACCTGGTACGGAATGACCTACCATGAAGATGTCGTTGCTGTAAAGGACAGCTTCAAAAAAATGTTAGAAAAAAGGCGTGTACAAGGCTGATTTATTTGCAGACTTGTGATATACTGGAGCCACGGGAAACCGTGGCTCTTTGTGGTATTGAGTAGAGTTCACAAAAGAGCAAAGAATAGTTATCGGTGATCCATCGTGATTTTTATACGGAAGGAAAAATGCAATGAAAGAAACCTACTCACCTGCGATATTGGCATCTTATGCAACTTTTAAAGAGTTGTATAATGAAGGAAAATACAGAAGCTCTTATCAAATTCTTGCAGAATTTATTAAATATATTGTTCTAGCGGAAAATACATATTCATTTTCATTGGTAAAAATGAAGCAAGATTTAAAAAGAGTATTTGGCTTTGAATTGCCGACCGCTGTTATAAAAACAGCAGTAAAAGGCATTGATGGAATAACAAAAGAATCGGCCACGTCGGATTATATTATCAATAATAAGCAGTTGATTAAAAACGCAGAATTTGTGTCTTTGCGCAAGGAAACAGAGGCGGAAAACTTAGAGTTGTCTAAATTGCTTCTGGATTATGCACATGAACATTATTCGGGTCAATACATTCAAGAAGATGTTTTAGTGCAAGATTTTATTGCGTATTTAATTGATGACAATAGTAATACAAAAAATCATGACCTTATAAGTGAATTTATTCTTAAAAATTCTGACGATGTGAGAATTCAAGAAAGTATAGAATCAATAAGACAAGGCGCGGTTTTATATATTGGATTGAATTATAATATCAGTGAAACAGGAAGTTTGGGGAAAGATTTGACATTGTATCTTGACACAGAGGTGTTGTTTGATTTGGTGGGATACAATGGGGGTGTATATCAGTCTATCGCAGAAGATTTTATTGATTTGGTTAGGAATGCAAATGAAGGTGAACATAAAATAAAACTTCGCTATTTTACGGAAGTAAAAAGTGAAATTGAAAAGTTTTTTGATATGGCAAGAGATATTGTGGTTGGTAGGCAAATACCGAATAATAAACCAGCTATGAAATCAATTGTGAATGGTTGCAAAGAAGAAACAGATGTTATTGAGAAATGTGCTGACTTTTTTCTTAAACTGAGAACACAATATTCAATTATAGAAGACCCGATTGAATCGTACTACTTGCCTTCTTATGATAGCTATAATTTAGAAGGAATAAGAAATGATGCTTTTCCGCAAGATGAAGAAACATCAGAGGCATTAACCTATGTTAGTCACATCAATAAACTTAGAAAAGGGGTACGATACAAAGAATACACAGAGAGCGGCTATATCTTTGTTACGGAAACAAGTAAAGTATTGGATGTATCGAAGAACATGATTGCATTGTTAAGTGCAGAAGATGAAATGGATACTATTCACGCATGTGGATTTGCTCAGAATATGAGTGGAATATCAAATATACTTTGGTATAAATTAAATAAAGGATTTGGTAGAAAAGATTTTCCCCAGAGCTTAGATGCGGTTCTTAAAGCAAAAGTGATTTTAGCAAAACATATTTCCCAAAAAGTAAGTAAAGCGTATCAGGAACTAAAAAAACAATATGAAGAAGGATCAATCAGTAAGGAAATAATGGCAGCTCGAATGCTTGCGCTTAGAGAAAAAAGTGAGAAACCAGAAGATATAAGTATCGATAATGTTGAAAACGAACTTGACTTTTCACCAGAATTTTATAAAGCCTATGAAACAGCTATTGAGCAAAATAAGGCTCTATTACAGGATAAAGATGATTTAATTAAGAAAATAACTGAAAAAGCAAAATTTGATAATAAACAAGCCGAGCAAAAAATAGAAATTCTGGAGGCGGCGGCTAAGGAAAATGAAAAAATACAGCAGCAACTAGAGCAGCAGCTATCATCTCAACAAATTGAAATGCATAGCCAAAAGGAAATGATTCAAGAGTTACAGAAAAAGGAAGAAGACCGTGAAAGAAGGAAAACTATTAGAAGGAATTGGTGTAAATTGATCTTAAAAGTAGTGATGCGGGTTATTCTTATTGCGTTAATTACAGGAGGAACATATTGGATATGCAGGAAAATGAATTGGGAATTCGGAACGGTTATATCCATTGTTATAGGTATAGTCGGATTGATTCCTTTGGTGATTGTACCAATAAAGAATGATTATAGAAAGTTGATTAAGGAAGTAGAATAATCTAGGATATTTACCTGTTGTCCTCACTCCAACACAGTGCTGTTCTTAAACGACTATAAAAGGAATGAGGTTATCACCTATCCCCAGAACGAAAGGCAGCAAAAACCGTCCCAAAACCAATACCACCAAAGACTATGCATCCCAGATCGCGGAGAAGCAGGAATCTATTGTTTCCTTAACTGCTGAGATCGCATCCATCACCGCCAACATTGACACTTTGAAGGCTGATCTGAAAGAGAAGAAGACTGAAAAAGAAGTGGCAGCTCTGGAAGACAAAGGCCGATGCTAAGGTCGCTGAAGAAGCTAAGAAGGCTGAAGCCGAGAATATGGTTAAGAAGCTGTTGGCCGGCGGTATGAGCGCGGACGAGATCCTTGAAAAACTGAAATAAACACCAAGAAAAAAAGAAATGCCGTGTGGACAAACTGAACTCCAGGAGTTCACACGGTATATTTTGAAGGTTGCTATATAGTTTATAACGGAAATAAAAGAAGAACAAAAGAAACGGAGTGTGAGAAAAATGAATTTATCAAAAATACATCATATTGCAATCATCGTATCTGACTATGAAGCCGCAAAGGATTTCTATGTGAACAAGCTGGGATTCTCTGTTATCAGAGAGAACTACCGCTACGAGCGTAAGGACTGGAAGTTGGATCTACGTGTCAATGAACACACGGAGCTAGAGATTTTCGCTGAGGAAAATCCTCCAAAGCGTGTGAACCGCCCGGAAGCCTGTGGATTGCGTCACCTTGCGTTCTGCGTAGACAGCGTGGAGCAGACGGTCAAAGAATTGGCGGAAGTTGGCATTAAATGTGAGCCAATCCGTGTGGATGATTACACCGGCAAGAAGATGACTTTCTTTCATGACCTGGATGGACTGCCGCTGGAGCTGCACGAATAATTAGGGGAGAGAAAAGAGCATATAAACCCCGGAAGCCCGGCGGGGGGGGCGAAAGAAGCTGAAGCCGGAGTACGATGCCGGGAAAAATCTGAAAGAGCAGATGGAAAGTGCTGTGGCCCTTTATAATTCTGAGATGTCCTTGCAGGCCATCGGTGAGGAACTGGGATTAAATCCAATAAAGGTACGGAAGCTGCTCTCCAAAGCCTCAGTCACCTCGTACCTGCCATATAAAAAAGGTGTGTACTTTCCAAGTACAGCAGAAAAAGAAAAAATCAGTGTCGGAGCAGAGCGGCAGCGGAGATACAGAGTGATGAAGCGATGGAGGTCTGATCCGACAGAAGAAAACTTTTGGGGAGTGGTTGTGGGCTATGCCGGTGTGAAATTCAAAACTTACTCTGGGCTGTCATTTTCTTATGAGGTGCGGAAAGGTAGGAACGGCGAGTACACAAAGGAACTGTGGATCGACCGCCGGGAGAAGAGTAAAAGTTTGGCGTGGAGTTCAGTGCTGTTGGCAGTGAAGAATATTAAAAAGGTGGATAAGATTTACATAAAAGAAATCAAAACAGTATATGAAAAAAAGCTGGGAACAAAACATAGGGGAACTTTGCGCGCATTGGGGTCCAGAGAACAAGCTACGGCAGATGAAATGCCTGGAAAATGGATTTGTTATAAAAATGCCTGGGTCCAAAAGTTAAAAGCGAAATCCCTGTGAAAACGATAGATGCCTTGATAATTCAGCATATCTGTGGTAGCATAGGTAAAAAATCCTGATAAGCAGGAGGTATGCTTAATGAATGAGCAGTTGCTGAAAATGAATGGCTTGTCAGTGGAAATTCTGGATTCGTTGTCCTTTGAATCATATCTGGGAATTCCATTGAAGAAGAATTTGCATTATTTTGATAAGGATTTGTTAATTGCCGAACTGGTGTCAATGATGAACGTTACTATCCGGATCACTAGACGCGCAAGGTGTTTAATGATATTTTAGGTTTTCGGGCTTTTTGCGATAGCTATGATCAGATACTGGAAGAAGAATCTTCGCAGTTCCGAATTGCTGACATGTCAAGCGGAAAAGCAGTAGATGATGGATACAGAAGCGTTCATGTGTACTATCAAACAAGTGGAAAACATATCCTATAGAAATCCAGTTTAATACATTGTTTGATAGACAGCTGAATAACTGGCTTCACGATTACCTGTATAAGAAAGATTATCCGATAGAGACAGGTTGAATCATGCGTGAAAAGTATGAAAGCGGATTAATTCGGAATGAACATGAATTTAAGGAGGTGCTGAATAATGTGTTATCTGGTAGCGAAAGATCGTGATGCACATGGTTGTTTTGTCCTGAAAACAACTCATGGAAAGCATCTGGTAGAATTAAAGAGGGAATTGAATAAGGCGGTTGGATATAAAGGAGTGCAGCTTGTAACAATCAGCAGGCCAACAGCGTATGGTGAGTACGCACCGTACCACTTTGTGGATACAGAGCAGGAGTTTCAGACCCTTGTAAAAGGACTTCGTCCATAAAAATAATGCCGTGTGTGGAACACAGGCTCTAATTCGAGCCGGGAGCACACACGGTATTTTGATGGCTGTCATATAGTTTGTGACGGAAATAATAAGGAGAGGCACTGTGGAAAAGAAAAGAACATATAAATCAAGAAAGTCCGGTGGCGGCCGGAAGAAGTCAAAGCCAGAGTACGATGCCGGGAAGAATCTGAAAGAGCAGATGGAAAGTGCAGTTGCACTTTATAATGCTGAGATGTCCTTGCAGGTCATCGCTGATGAGTTGGGTTTGAACCCCATCAAAGTAAGAAAACTCCTCATCACGGCTGGCGTGTATGAATCGGATGTGGCAGAGAAAGTAAATAACATTTTTGAAGAGTACCGAGAAACACAAAGCTACAAAGAAGCAATCCTTTCAACTGCAAATGCTTTCCAACTTTCCAAAGCATCTGTCACTTCTTATCTGCCGTATAAAAAAGGTGTGTACTTTCCAAGTACAGCAGATAAAAAGAAAATCAGTGTCGGAGCAGAGCGGCAGCGGAGATACAGAGCGATGAAGCGGTGGAAGACTGATCCGACAGAAGAAAACTTCTGGGATGTGGTTGTGGCTTATGCCGGTGTAAAATTCAAAACTTACTCCGGGTTGCCATTCTCTTACGAAATGCGGAAAGGCAGGAATGGCGAGTATACGAAAGAACTGTGGATTGACAGACGGGAAAAGAGCAAAAGTTTGGCGTGGAGTTCTGTGCTGTTGGCATTGAAGAATATTAAAAAGGTGGGAGAAGTGGTAGACCGACCGAAAGCTCTGGGTGATATCCGGGGTGTGACTTACATTTATGGGATGTTCTATCGGTTCGGACTAATCGATGTGCCGTAACTGAGGAATTATTTATTTTCTAGTGAATGCCGCAGCAGAACGGATTAGACGAATCAGAAATTAAATACGACCAAACACAAACAGCCCCATTCAGAAATTGGTACTACAAATTGCACAAAAACAATAACAAAGACATATTTATTACTGAAAATTTTGCTAACACCAGAGGGAAAATGTAAATGAAATGTTGTAATTTCCTAGAAAATAATGCTGCATATTGATTCTCCGAAATTAATTTGATAAAATATAAAGCATAAATACAGAATACATAATACAACACAATATAAAGAGGAGAATAACAATGCATTTATTAGGAACAATTGCAATGATCTTAGTGTTAAGCTTAATGATCGCAGGGCTTTTAAAATTAAATTACAAAGATTTATGGGTAGCAGAAGATAAGACATCCAGAGAGCCAGAGGCAAGAAGATTAAGAAGTTGTTAAGTATAAGATCAATAAGATAAAAGAGTAGGTACGAAACAGAGTACCTGCTCTTTTTGGTGTTACAATAAGAAAGAACTGCTGATTCCGCCATCTACAACAAGGTCGATTCCACTAATGAATCGTGCGGCATCAGAGCAAAGGAAAGCAGCTGCCATTCCAAGGTCTTTTTCTTTTGCGAAACCACGAAGAGGTGTGCGGTTTTGGATTTCTTCTAATCGTTCTGGTGTTTTTAAGTTTGTTTTTGCGAGCATATCTGTGTATACGAATCCAGGATTTAAGCTGTTGACACGGATGCCATATGGACCAAGATCGCGGGAAAGGCTTCTTGTAAGACCTTTTACGCCGCTTTTACATAAAGTATAGGCCTGAATATCATGCATTCCGAGGATTGAAGCAAGGGAAGAGATAAAGAGAATGCAGCCGGATTTTCGTTTTTTCATATTCGCAGCAACAGCCTGTGAGAATAAAAATGGTGCTTTAGCCTGAGTGGCGATGATGGTATCTAATTCTTCTTCGGTAAAGTCAAAATAATCTTTTTTGTTATTGATCCCAGCATTGTTAACCAGAATGTCGATAGGTGTAGTTTCTTCGATTTTGGAAATGAGTCTGTCATAGTGTGCGGTATCTGTGATGTCGAATACGTAATAAGAGCAACGTTCCCCGAGTTTTTTGACGGCTTCTTTTAATTTTTCTTCTCGACGTCCAAGAATAATAACGTTAGCATCCGCATCCAGAAGTTCACTTGCAATGGCGAACCCGATCCCGGTAGCTCCTCCAGTGACGATGGCAGTTTTTCCTTTTAAGGAGATTTCTTTTTTCATAATGCGTTCCTTTCGTGAAAAATGTTAAAAAACAACAAAAAATATTTAAAATAAAGAAAAAATCTTTATAACAAAGATTATAATACAAATAACAAAAATGTCCATATGAAAATACAATAAAATAAAGAAGTATTTAAAGAAAGGATAGCCAGAAGATATTGACATTATAGAGAATAATATTTATAATGAAAGGTATATGTGAGGACAAATATATGGAATGTTTTACACAGGATATAACAAGTATACAGGTAACAAAACAGGTCAGATGACTGAAGGGGAGATTTATGGATACTACATTAATAATTATGGCAGCCGGAATCGGATCAAGATACGGTGCAGGAATCAAACAGCTTGCGAAGATGGGACCGAATGGTGAGATCATCATGGATTATTCAATTCGTGATGCGAAAGAAGCTGGATTTAATAAGGTTGTATTTATTATCCGTAAGGACATCTTTGAAGAATTTGAAGAGATAATCGGCAGCCGAATTAAAGATCAGATTGATGTAGAATATGTATTTCAGGAATTAGATGACCTTCCAGAAGGATTTGAAGTACCAGAAGGACGCACAAAGCCTTGGGGAACAGGACAGGCTGTTCTTTGCTGCAAGGATGTTGTCAAGGAACCATTTGTGATCATCAACGCAGATGATTACTATGGAAAGGAAGCTTTTGTAAAGCTTCATGATTTCTTAGTATCTGGAGAAGATCTTGGAAGAGAATTCACAATGGGAATGGCAGGATTTATCCTGAAGAATACATTAAGTGACAATGGAACTGTCACACGAGGAGTTAGTGTTGTAGATGAGAATGGATTATTAAGCCAGGTTCATGAGACAACAGGAATTATGATGGGGGAAGATGGTAAGATCAAGTGTGATCTTCCAGATGTTCAGAAATGGATCAGTCCAGAGGATAAGGTTTCTATGAATATGTGGGCTGCATATCCAGAATTTTTAGAGTTCCTTGCAGAAGACTTCAAGACTTTCTTAAGTGAAGTAGAAGAAGGAGATCTGAAGAAAGAATATTTATTACCAAACATCGTAGATAAATTATTGAGAGAAGGACGTGCAAACGTCAAAGTATTAGAGACACAGGATCGATGGTTCGGTGTAACTTATCAGGAAGATAAGGAAGCTGTACAGAAAGCATTTGCCGGATTGATCAAAGAAGGTGTCTACCCAGCAAATTTATGGGGCTAAGATATATGGCATAATTTAGGGGCAGTCAGTGTTGAACTGGCTGCCTGTTTTATTTCAGAGGAAGTTTTGGTGAGGTCCTCTTTGGAATAGAATAAGGAGGATCAAAGTGAAATATAGCAAAACAATTGCGGGAATTACGATAGAGATCTGTGAAAAAGCAATAGGAGAAGATCTTGTTTTAACTCTAAGCGGCGGTGAGAAACCGCATATTGGCTGTGTTGTTCAGGCAGTTCCACGCCCTTCGCTGAGTGGTGACGGAACAATCAGTGTCACTTCATCTGTGATCAATCTGACAGGTCATAAAGACGAATTTCTATGTCGCAGACTGGCTGAGAATCGATGCAGGGAAACAGGAAAAGTAGTGGTATGCACAGGCGGGGTGCACATGGATCATATAACGGGAGAACAGATCGAAGAATTATTAAAGAATATCGATCGTATGATGACAGAATAAGATCATAGAAGATGATCAGAAAGCAGGTGATTTTTTGAAATTTATTCATATTGCGGATGCTCATTGGGGAGCCAGACCAGAGAGAGAGCAGACATTTGGAAGAATCAGAGAACAAGAGATCAAAGAGACATTTCAAAGAGTCATTGATCATGCGAATAAGCAACAGGCAGATCTGTTATTGATCGCAGGGGATCTGTTTGATCAGCCGCCAACGCAGCAGGAGCTGAGAGAAGTGGATTATCTGTTGTCCAGATTGAATCATACAAGAACGGTTTTGATCGCAGGGAATCACGATCATCTGGAACCGCAAGATGTATTTTCTAAGTATAAATGGAATTCGGAAGTTTATCTTCTGGATGGAAAACAAAGAGATCATATTTCTTTTGAAGATCTTAAAACGACCATTTATGGCTTTAGTTATTGGAAGAATCAGATCACGAAACCATTGTATGATCGCATGAAACCAGATGAGAG